>Ga0315282_10006963_pt1 | contig 18717 bp, 20 predicted proteins | sample YL17G07_20_MG_FD_203693 | JGI IMG/M metagenome (GOLD analysis project Ga0315282, IMG submission 203693) | Sediment microbial communities from Yellowstone Lake, YNP, Wyoming, USA - YL17G07_20 | ecosystem: Environmental > Aquatic > Freshwater > Lake > Sediment | place: USA: Wyoming | collected...
CGGAAGTTTGGAATCATTCTGAAGATTTCGTAGGATGATCCGCCTTTGAGCAGCTGTATTGCTTTTGACTGAGACATCCATGCTGGCAGGCCTGCCACAGCATGGACATGCTCTTCCATCACTGCCAGCTCGAGGATTTCTATGCCATGCCTTCTTGCCACAAGATGTATTGCGTCTATGCATGTTTCCCGGAACATGATGTTGCGGAACATCCTGTAGCGTTTCTTTGTACACCACTGCAAGTGGTGTATGTTGTTTCCAGCGCTGTGGCTATGCTTGTTGTATTCCATAAGTAACGGCCTCCAAAGGTTTTTATGCAGGAAAGAACAATCTCTAATTGTTTCTTTTCTACAGAGGGCGTGAGCCCTCACTAATTATTTATGTTTTCCAGAACATTACAGAATACGACCACGGCCTAAAGGCCGTGGATTTCTTTCGGCCTTAAATTTTTTATCAACCAACAGATGAAAAATAAATCCAAGCATGCCAAAAACTGGCAACATCACTATTTTTAGCGCGTCATCCCAAAGTATTGAACCGACGATAAAGAGAAAAATTCCATATACAACTACAGTTTTAAAATTATGAAAGCATTTCCTTTCTTTGGAATAAAGTGGCTTGGCCCTGCCTTCAAGTATGTAATACACTATTAATGGGGCGAAAAATAGCAAGAAATATCTTTCATACCACAAAGATTCCTTATTCTTGTTTTTAGTCCTCGTAATCAAAAAATCTATATCTGGAATAAAATTACTGTAAATGAAAATAATCAGTGTTACCAAAAGCGAGCCGAAAACGTTCATGTTAAATATCAGACCCAAGACAACATAGAATACTATCAGAGGCATTACTATCCTTTTGAACATCCATTTGACAAAGCTAAAATGCGTCTTAACTTCATCCTCTATCAAATCAAACTTAGCATACGATGGGATTTTTTCTAGTAAAATTTTGTCCCAATATTCGCTCAATTTTCTTTTCGTCTTTTTCACAAAACCACTTTATTAAAATTATGGGTTTTAAAATAAAAACGTTCCAATAAAAGATGGGCCCAGTGCGATTTGAACGCACGATTTCTGCGATGTGAACGCAGCGTCTTCCGGCCTCTGCAGTTAACCGCTGGACCATGGGCCCTTGAAAATTATTCTGCTAGATAAGAATTTATATCGGCAGTCTTCCCGTCACTGTTATTGTCGTGGAGCTGTCAAGGATGTAGCTGTACATCGTATCCACAGTAACAGAGTAGGTCTGCTTTTCTCTTATGCCAGCCGTGTTTATCTTGCATGTTACAGAATTCGTGCCCTTTCCTTTCGGCAGCCTCACATTGCTCCCGCCCGGACAGTACGCACCAGTAATGGTAAAGTAAAGGTTGCCCAGATTCTCTATAGTCGGCTGAGCGCCATAAGTGTAAGCGCTGCCGCTGCCCACGTTGTTGAACTCTAAAACTATCGGTATTTCACCTCCAGAAGAGGTTATGCTCGGCATTGTTGCTTTTATAGATATAGGACCGGAATTAAAGTTCTGGTTTATAATTTCGCTCTTTTCGCTTGTCCTGTACATATAGTCTTGTGTTACAACCTTAGCCTGCATGGAAAACTGCGTTTCATAATTGTATCTCACAACAACTGACAGAGGATATTTCACGTCAGCATCCTTTTCCGGAGCCATCAGGGTCCAAAATATTGTTGCCGAGTCTCCTTCAGTTGTAGTAGTTCCCACAGTCAAAGGGCCAATCAAATCCTGCACATACTGCACTGAAGTTCCGGATGTTAGCGAAATGTCAGTGGGAATTCCTATCAGCTCCGCAGCAACCCCTTGCGCTTTGCCGTCTCCTTTGTTCCTTATGACCAAAGACAGCGATATTGGCGTGTTCGGCTGTATCTCAGTTCCGCCAAGAACAGAAAAGCTTTCTATCGCAACACCATTTCCCCCAGTAGTTGTTTGGCCAATGCAGCCAGAAAAAAATACTGCTAGCAAAAGAAAAATAACAACAGACTCAGACTTTCTCATAAAACATCCTTAATTATAATATAGAACTCGTCATTTAAGTTTTATCTAGTCAACAGGCATTACAGTGAAGGTTTCGGTATTTTCATATTGATAAGTGTATGGGAACGAAGCTGAGAGCGTATAAGTTTTATACCCATTAAAATATTCTGCTGCAACTAGATAGCATGTGAATGTCGCAGGAAGGGTCGCTGTCTTTTTTGAAACAAGCATGCTTCCAACTTCATCAAAGTCGCACAGCAGCGTCTGGCCTTCCGACATTGCCACGGACAGGCTGCCTTTGTTTATAGTCAACCTTCCGGGAGCTATAACCTGCGGTGACAAGAATCCGTTGGCAGCATTCTTTACAGTAATTTTCATTTCGAAAGGCACGTCTTTCCTGTAAGGGACGTCGCTGCCTTCCGACGTGCCGCTGCTAGGCTGGCTGAACTCTAGCTGTATGGGTCCGTCTGCCGTGCTGCCGGCAGTGAAGGTTGTATCTGGCTTTGCTATTGAAACGGCATCCCACACTGTTATCATCGCGTTCGTCTCAGCAAGATAGTCATGCTGCACATAATAGCTGACCTTGTATTTAGTCTGGGATTTTATCAGCGATCTTGTCGGAGCCTGCAGCGTTAACGTCACTAACCTGTTGTCATTGTAAACCATATTTCTCAGCACGCAGCTGGTTCCATAGACATCAGCAGGAGACTGGCATTTCAATCCCAATGGTGTCATGCCAGAAGTGTCGAAAAAGTTGACTATAACATCTCCTGTCCCCCGGCCTTTTTTGTTCACCTCGAACTCCATCATAGTCGTAGTCCCGGCCAAAGGCTCCAAGTTCTGCACATAATAATTGTCTGTAGTTATGATGTTGGTTGTAGAAGTGGTGGACTGGCCGATGCAGCCCGAGAAAACCACTACCGCTATCAGCAGCAAAGGCGCCAGCTTCTCAAAACCCATGAAATTAATTTAAAGAAATGAAGTAATATTTATGTTGCTGGACTACTTTCTATTTCCTCAATCTTCTGGCTATGATGTTCCGAAAACTTTTTTGTACGGCATAGTCCTTGTAATAGCTTCATACTTAATCTACAAACTGCTGGGAAGGATGAAAGTTAGAATCGATAAAAGGCTTGCTGTCGCTGTCTCTCCCTTTGTAGTATTCGGCAGCGCTGTCAGGATGCTGGTTGATGCTGGTATTTTCAGTTCATACTTTTTCGTCACCCCGGGAATTTATTTTTTCGTAGCAGCTGTTGTTTTGTCCCTGCTTGCTTTGTCTGTCATTCTAGAGAGGGAAAAAAATATTCCGTATTACAAGACGCTCTTCACAAGCGGATTGATTATTTTGTCAGCAGCAATTTCTTTCATCGACATTGTCAACGCAAAAGGCGTATTTGTGGTAATCTTGTTTTTCCTGCCTTGGCCGCTGATTCTCAAAATCGTAAAGTGGAAAAAGGAAAATAAAATTGTTACAGCTCTGCATATGTTTGATGCAACAACAACCTTCACAGCCATGACATTTTTCAACTATTACGAGCAGCATGTCTTGCCGTCCTTCCTGATAAGCATATTCGGCCCAGCGATTTTCATAATCGCAAAGGCTGCTGTCATCATATCAATCCTAGTCGCAATAGACAAATATTCCTCAGACAAGCAGTTCAACAGCTACCTGAAGTTGTGCATAGGAATTATGGGAGCTGCAACCGGTACTAGGGACTTTCTGCGGCTGGCAGCTATGGTTTAAATAAATTCTGCAACAAGTGTTATTATGCCGCATTTGGTAAGAAATTTGAAAGAACTAAATCCTAGAAATATAACGTGCGGGATAATGAGAGAGTTGACAAACTCGAAAGATTTCGAAGACATCAATCTTACGCATGTCATAATAGAAAATCCTACAAAAAAACACTATCACAAAAAACTTACGGAAGTTTATTATGTTTTGAAAGGTTCTGTGGATGTGGAAATTGATGGCGCGATAGAGCATTTGGAAGAGGGACAGATGATAATGATTTTTCCAGGCACAAATCACAAAGCTTGGAAAACGAGCAAAGAAAATGCAGAGATATTGGTTATTTGCTGTCCGTCATGGGCAGAAGAAGACGAAATATTTGTAGAGTGACTAGCCTTTTCTCACTATTGTCAGGACGACATCTTGAAGGCTGTATGAAGCCTCCCTGTCAACAGAAAAGGAAATTATATTGTCGCCAATGTTCGGACCTACTTCTGCCCCGAAATTCGCATCGAATATTTTTGGCGGCACGCCTTTGTACACCTGGTAGCCGTTGATTTTTATTATCATGTCGCTGTTAGCTTTACTGTCACCCAGCATGAAGTGAATCTTGCCGAACTTGAAGTTCATCACATCCTCCGATGCTAGAGTAAAAGTTTTATCAGGAAATACAGACCTTTGATAATCAATACTGAATCTCACAGTCTTTATGTCATAAATAGTATTCATCCAAAACATCCATCCCGGAGATCCGGCTTTAACGGTTATCACGTTAGACTTTTTAATCTGGTCCCGCGGAATAGTTACAGAAACCTCTCCCACCGAAGCTTTTTGGTTGTACATTTCCACGTTGTTGAACTCAACAATCAGATTGCCGCCATTGTTCGTATCCTCCACCAACAGATAAATATTTCCTCCAGTTATGGCAGAAAACTTGTCATCAGCTATTGACTCGTGCACTAGATTAAATTTATACTCAGAAAAGTATCCTTTCGAAACTTGCTTGCTTTCTGCTGTAGCTATCGCTTCCGGCCCCAGCAGGTAGCTGACGGAAAAATCTCCCAGCCGTATGTCGCGCGGTATTCCAGCTATGGCTGACTGTGATACGTCTATAGTAACGGATATGATCTTTTTCCTGCTTGCATACAAAACTTCTATCGTTCCTGAATAAGAGCCGTCGGCAGTGCCGGCAGTAACTGTAACCTGAGCATCGACTGCTTTTGCTCCTGCAATGTCAAAGCTGTTTTCCAAAAAGCTTATCCACGGCCTTATCTGCCCTGTTGCTACAAGAGTGACGTTGGGCATAGTTCCGTTGAAGTTCATGGTAAAAATCTTCGGCGAACCGGGGCTTACTTTTACGCCAATTGTGCTCGGAGCAACATCGATATCAGTGGTCTGCTGCGTGGTTGTTATAACCATTATCAGTATCAGGACGAGACCTGCAAGAAGGACAAAGGCAAACTCGTCTATCCTCGACCCGACATGCACCTGGCCTTTGCTTGTTTCCATAAAAATTAGTTGTAGTTTTAATAATTAATTGTTATGGTGCTGGCATGAAAGTGCTGCTAGAAAACTTCAAAGACAGTGTTGTGAAGGTTTTAGTGACTGACTTTAATGATCTGTGGCATTTGGAAAATATAATCAAACCTGGAGACTGTGTAACAGCGAAAACGCTGAGGACTATTTTCATCGACAGGGAGGAGACTAGAGAAAAAGTAAAGAAGAAGTTAGTGGTGCTGAAGATAAAAGTCGAGAAGCTGGAGTTTGCAAAGAGCAAAAACATTCTCCGTCTTTCAGGAAAGATTGAAGAATGCCCGGAGGAAGTGCAGAAGGGCAGCTACCACACCATAGAAGTTCATCCAGGAAAAATTTTAAAGATAGAAAAGAGGTGGAGCGAGGAAGAGATTAAGAGACTGAAGAAGGCAATGATGAAGATAAGCTATGCCAACGGCCACATAATCGGAGAGTTCCTGATGCATGTTGGCAAGGACGACGGTCTTGCTGCTTACGGTTTTGAACAAGTGAAGAATGCTGCAGTGATGGGAGCTGTAAAAACTTTGCTGGTTCCTGAAGACAGGCTGCATGAGAAGGAGTTTGAAGAAGTGATTAAAGAAGCGGAAAAGAAGCGCAGCGAGATTTTGTTCGTAACAAAGAAGAATGACTGGATGGAAAAATTCTGCAGGCAGTATGATATAGCTGCTATACTACGTTTTGCTATTTCTTAGATTGGTATCCTAAGGTACTACACGAGTAATTTGATAATAGGTGCAATCTCCCTCTTTATCCACTACCGCCCACCACATTGTTGCCCTTATGTTATGTGCTAGTCTGGTAGCGCGAGACATTTCTGGCAAAGAAAATGCAGACTCTTCTGGCACGCAATGAACTACTGCTTTTGTATGCTCATGGGCTTGTTTTGGACCACGTATTAATTTAACCCCTCTTTCATAAAGTCTAAAATGCGCACCGAATTTGTATCCTGTTTTTACAAGATAACCTCTTTCCCTCAGATCCCTGAAAACTATGAATTGAGGATGGAATCCATTCACCTTTTCATTCCCAATCTCCATCAGTTCTTTAAAGCTGACATTTTTTTTCTTTTTCGCACCTTTGACAAAAACTTTCAGCTTTTCCTTCTCAACAAGATAAGTAGCTTCAACTAAATCCAGTTCAACCCTGTCCGGTTTTTCTGCGTCTTCCGGCAGTGGTTTGCCATAGCCAGATTCGTCATAGAGCGCCACTGCTTCCGCTCCCCAAACTATCACCCTGCTTTCAAACAGCTCCCCTTCCAGCATCTTTTCTGCCATAATACCACTTAATCTATTATTTGTAAAGATTGGTTAAATCTTAAATCTCTCAGCAAGTTTTAACTGATTTTATCTTATGACCTTTTTATAGTTTTCTATGAAAAATGGTAAATCTAAAAGATTTAGCGGATTTTCTATCTGATAGAAAGGCTTAAATCTTTAATTACTCTTCAATAATTCACAGGTTATAAAGATGAGTACAACTTATTATGCAAATGTTGCTGATGTTGCAATTTACATTCGTCCTTCAGAAATTCCCAAAGTTGTATGGGACGAACAAGAAAGTTTTGGTGAGCAAGATTGTTTTGTAGTGGGCAAAAAATTTGTTAATGGTAAAAGTTATGCATTAAAATTACACAGTTCATATGAAGCTTATTGTGCTCATCTTAGGTCTTTTGAAATGGAATCAGTTTTGAGCAAAGCGGATTATGAACTTATTTTGAAAAGTGGAAAACCATTCTATAGCAAGTGGAGTAAAGATTTTCAGCTACACTTATTTGATACAAAAACTCATTTTGTTTGGCGTAGCGGTAGAAGTAGAATATTTTGGAAATTTTTTCCTGAAAAATTCCGCGACAATATAGGTCTTACAAATGATAATAATGCTACTGGTCCAAAATCCCTAGGAGAATTGTTAGAAGCAATGTATGGCCCTAACCCAACTATTGGAGTCGTTGAGGATGAAAGTTATGGAACATTTGCCAAATATTCATCTTCATTTAGAGAAAATGATATTCCGAAAGTGTAATTTTTTCAGCTGTAAACATAATGAAACTCGCCTGATAAACTGAGTAAATATTATTCACCTCCGCATTGTAGCTAAAAAGGTCATATTAGGAAATCAGTTAAATCTTAAATATTTGATTTTATCCACTTTACAGTCTCTTTAATCGCAAAACTTTCAGCAGCCCAGTCTCGTTTTTTTCTTCCGAGCTTCCACCAAGCATGGTCGGAATTTTTAACTCTGATGAGTTTTTTCTTTTTAGATTGTATCAGTTTCAAGGCTTTTACCGACTGCCAAAAAGGAACTGTCATATCTTTATCCGGAGAAATGATTAAAGTTGGACATAGAATTTTTTTCAATGTCATGTAATGATTTGCAAAGGATAACAATGCTGCCTCAATAATAAATTTCCTGCCAACTTTTATTTTTTCGCCTGTGCTACCTTTTACAATTGTGACATATCCTTTCTCTGCCAATTCCTCCAGCGCAGAAGCCGTCTCAAAATCTTTTAACACTGATGCTTCTGGCAAATCGATTGCAGGATACCACAAGACAAGGCAGTCAACCTTTTCGTCCAACGCCAAAATCGATATGGCTCCGCCCAAGCTTTCCCCGACCAGAGCTATTTTCTCGTATTTCTTTGAAAATTTCTTCAAAACGTACTTCAAGTCACTGACCTCGCTGAGTATTGTCATTTTTTGGAAATCTTTATAATCCTGGCTTGTAAAGCGGAAGTTGAAGCGGAAGACATCGAAATTATTTTTAGCAAGTTCCTTTGACAGTTTTATCCACGATGTCCCGGCTGGCCCGTCCATCGTTGCAGTAAAACCGTGGGCAAGTATTATCAAGCCTCTGGGATTTGAAGTTTTACGAAGTTTACCGATAATTCTTCCTCTGTTGTTGAAACGCACATCAACTTCTTTCATATAACTAAATATTCTGGTTTTGAAATTAAAAACAAAAATAGTGGGACAGACGAGATTTGAACTCGTGACACCTCCCGCAGCTTTTGACTGAATCGGTCTTCAGCCGATTTAGAGCTAATTTCTAGTTGCTCTCCCAGGCTGAGCGTCCAGCATCATTGAGATGATACTGTCCCAGTTTCTGTCCCATGCATTTACTATTTAATCCTAGTTTAAATGTTTAACTTTTTATTTTATTGCTAAGCCCCTTTAATAATATTAGTGAACCGGATGTCAAAAGCTGCTGTTATAGTAATACCTGCATACAACGAGGAGAAAAATATAGCCAAGGTCGTGTCCGAGTCTAAAAATACCTTTCCTAAGTCCATGATTTTGGTTGTTGACGACGGCTCAAGAGACAGAACTGCCGAGATAGCTAAAAAAAGCGGCGCGTTTGTTATAAAAAATCCCATAAACTTGGGAAAATCTGAGTCTACAAAAAAGGCTGCCCAACACATATTCAAAAACCACCCCGAGATAAAGGCGATAGCACTGATAGATGCGGACGACCAATATTCTCCCAAAGAACTGCCAAAATTGGTCAGACCTATACTGGAGGGTAAGGCGGATTTTGTCATAGGCAGGAGGAATATTTCAAAAATACCCTATCTGGGCCACAAACTTGGAATAAAAGTATTTTCATTTGTATTCAACATGCTATATGGCACCTCTTTCAGGGATACAGTTTGCGGCCTTCGTGCAATATCAGTCGAAGCTTTCAAAAGGATGGAACTGAAAAGTTCTGGCTATGCTGTTGAGAGCGAGATGCTCGTGGACGCTGTACAAAAAAAAATGCGGATAGCAACTGTGCCAGTTAAAGTTAGGTACAATCGCTCGCACACTGTACGGAAAGGAAGCACTATGTCTCTAAACATAATTCTTCATCTAATTCTGTGGAGATTTTTCGACAGGAAGACTGTGGAGAACAAGATGATAAAAATACTGAAGTGGTATCAGAGGATAGTTTGAGCGCCCAATGTCTACCATAATGTGGCTGCTAGGACTGTACCGAGAACTAGGCATGGCGTCAAATCTTCAATTTTAGGCACAGCACCAGACGCATAGGCCGCTGCTGCTATCATTAAAGGGACGGTTATTGGCGGTGAATAGTAAAGTGCCGTTCCAACTTTTCTCATCAGTTTGCTGATATAACTCAGGTCTTTCATATTCTTTATTCGCACACTAAAAGATAAAAAGATTTTGAAGCGCCCTCGGAGAGATTCGAACTCTCAACCTCCTGATTAACAGTTTCAACCTTTTTTCAAAGTCAGTTGCTCTGCCATTGAGCTTTCCTCGCTTGTGCAACGAGGGCAGGTTTTCGAGGGCGTTAATACGAATTTTATTATTTGAGTAGAAATATAAATCAATCGGTTCAGCTACTTTCAAAATGCTACTTATTCGGCTTATTTTGTATTTTTGGAACCAAAACAAATGTATTCTGCCTTATTTTATATAAAATCTGGCTTGTTTTGCCTTCTTTTTCTCATTCACCGGGGTTCCACTTCCGAAAGTTGGATGTATCATTCGCGAGAAATTATTTGTATGGATAGTGTTTGAATGGAACCTTCACTATATGCAAGAGAAGCACTTGGTATAATAAAAGCATTAAAAGAAAGGTATGGGATTCAAATTACAGATATAATTAGGGGTAATTACGCTGATTTCTACAACAAAATCAAAAGTGGTTCTTATTGCGATTCTGCTACAGAGAATCAAATTCTTATAATATCAAAAAATCTGAATGAAAATTTGAACTTGCTTAAAAACTCAGGAATACTAATTTTAGATAAAGAGAAAAAATTTCGTGCAATGAAATGGTATAAGGTAATTCTTGGAATTAGAAAGAAATTGAATTTAACCCAAAAAGAATTTGCAAAAACTATTAAGGTTCAAAAAAGTAGAATCAGCGATTGGGAAGGAAATAAAAAAAATCCAAATTATGGAAATTGTCAAATAATTTGTAATTTTATATCGGATAATAATTTGAATTTTAATGAATTGCTAGAATTAGGTAATGTACCGATAGAAAGAAAGCGGCCATCCGAAATATCATACTCGAGTAAAATAGATGAAAACCTTGCTGAGCTTGTAGGTGTATTGAATGGTGACGGCTCAATATCTAGAGCTGGTTTAATTACAATTTCTGGAAGCTCGGTGGAAGATTTGGAACACCAGGAAATGTACGTTTCAAGACTAATTTACAATGCCTTTTCAAAGGATGCAACAACTAAATCTATAAATAGTCTAGTTAAAACAACTTTTACATCATTAAGAATAACTAAATTTCTTTTAAAATTAGGACTTCCGTCTGGAAAGAAAATTTCTATAAAAATACCAAACTTTGTTCAAGAAAATGAAATTTATTTGAAATGTTATTTGAGGGGTCTTTTTGATACGGATGGTACTGTATGTAAGAGAAATAAATATAATATACGTATAGGATTTGGTTCATTTGCTGATGATAACTTTACCTTGTTAGTAAGAGATTCTTTACGAAAATTGAAATTTTCATCTGAGAAAAGAGATGGCCCAGAAAATAGGTCAGCTACTGAAATATCTAATGATTTGGATGTTATTCGGTTTTTCCAAATCATTGGAAGTTCTAATCCATCAAAAATTGCAAGATTTTTACATTGGAGGTTGAAAAGATATTGCCCTCAAGAAAATTACCAACAAATAAAGCAAAAACTAAAAACAGAGTTCAATTTTAATTTGAGTGATTTTAAATTACCTTTCTTTTGGAGTGAAGAATATTTAGAATCATTGAGATGCAATAATAAATTAATTTTATTTGAAAAACTACAAGAAGATTTGATAAAATTGAAATTTGATAAACTAAAAGAAAAGATTAATTGGAAAGATATTATAAGCAAATTAAAAATGCAATTTAAATTGAGAAAACTAACAACAGAACTACAATGCAACTACAAAACTATTTGGCAATGGCAAATAGGAACTAGGAGACCAAATCTAAATATGATAGTGAAGATAGTAAATTTTTGTAACAAAAATAAAATTAATCCAAAAAATCTTTCTCCTTTATTTTCTGTGGAAGATAAGTCTCTGCCATGAATTTTAAACCTCGCCCCGATAGTGACTCTAGCTCCGCTTTTATTTTTCTTTCAATAAGTGATTTGAGCAGTCTTTGCCATTTTGGATCTTTAAACCACTCATACTTCAACATTTCCTGTGCTCTTTTAATGTCAACATCCTCTGCTTTGATCGTGAAATTTTTTAATCCAAATCTATCAATGTCATCCATAGTTAGACCTAAAAATTTAGCGTTTGGTGTGCCTAATCTATCTGAAACGTGACTTAGGGATATAGAACCGTGCTTGATAACCGAATAGATATATAGCCCATAAGCATCTAAATCTGTTAGAACATAAACTGGCAATTTAAATTCAGTTGTTAATTTTTGAATGAATCTTCTTCCTCCTCTTGCAGCTTGCCCCTGTGTCGTTAACAACAAACAGTTATGTTTTTTCCAAAATTTCAGTTCGTGTAAAGACTCAAAAGCTGCATTTTTTTCTATGACAAGTATGAAATCGACGTTTACTTTTTTAAATTCTATCTCTTCGACATTGCTCGGTATGGCTAAACCGCCTGAACCAAGCTTGGATAAATCAACCGTATCTTCTCGATCCTTGATTATTATATTTCCAACAGCACGACCTCTCACATCGGCATTCAAGTGTAATTGCTCCCTTAAAATATCCAAAGCTACTTCCAAATCAACAATTATAGGATCACTCTCGCTTTGCTCGTTGAAAGTGTTCTCTTGGGAATTCGGCATAGTTCTTTTCAACGCATAATAAAGGTCTCTAAGACTCGTATGGAGGTTTTGATTTGTAAGCTCTTTTGTAAATGCGGCGACAAGAAGTGACTGCATAAACTTTTTTGCATGGGCAACATTGAAGAAATATCTTTTCGCAGATTTATCACCTATTGTAATCATTCCTGTCTTTTCATCATATTTCACATTAGAGAGGTTTCTAAGAGGAATATCAATATTCGGATTCTCTCCCCTTTCGATATCCTTCAGAACCTTATTTCCCAATTCTTCAAGTTTCTTCTTTGTTTCCTTCAACTTCTTTCACCTCTTCTTCTTTTGCTTCTCCAACAATCAAAAAATCTGTCTTTTTCTTAGTTATATCTTCAAGTTTTTTCATAATTATTTTTTTATCCTTGCCTGTTAATTTTGATAAAGACTCTGATACGATAGGGATGTATCTTTCAAAAATCTGTCTTTTTATTTGCCTTTCGCTATCTCTTTTTTTCTGGTGCACGTATATTGACAGCTTCCTTCCTGCTTCTTGCAACGCCAGCTTCATCTCTTTCACTATTTCTGTATAATTTGCAATCGCCTGCTTGCCTTCAGAAGTGTAAGGAACCCAGACCGAGGCGAAGTGCGTCAGTATTGCCAAAGGCCCGGCAGGCGCTGCATTTCCGGACTGTGAAAATCCATAGCGCCTCCAGTCCGTTTCGACAATCGCTTCATTAGTCGCACAGTCACTTTGATGATAAAGCAGCGGAACTTTGTTCGCAAATCTTAAAACTAGAGCTGACTGGTCTGCCGGCATTTGACCTCCGTATGCCAGTCCTACTTCCACCTGGAAAGGATTGCCTCTATAAACTGACGGCGGCCTTGTTACAGCTACGAAAAATTCTCCAGACAATTCTTTCTTCATTCCTTCTGTTATCAGCTTTTCACCCAAGGGAGATAGACAGTTCGTAGGTGGAGAGATGAGTTTAACCATCTGCATCGATTTGTGCAGCCTTTCCGAATCTTCATGCGTTAACTGCTTTGGATTTTGGCTGAATTCTATTTTCGCCAGTTTGCAAATCTGCTCTGCGGAACCGCGGCCAACACGGGAAAATTCTGTTGTAAGAAAACCGATTATATTTTTCGTCTTTGTGTTGGAAAGCATCCTCCTCATTATTCCTATCTCAACCCCGTAAGGGTGCGGCTTTATTTCTTTTGGCTGCCTGGGAATTTCGTTGACAGTCCTCTTGAATTCTAGCTTCCCGTTCGGGCCTTCGAAAATTATATGTGCGTATGGGTTGGAGATCGCAGTCTGTTTTAAATATTCTGGAATGCTCTGATGCCTTTCAATGTATTTTCCCTCAGCCTCCATCTCTATTTTCAATCCGTGCCACTTATCCGCATTCTTCAGTTCTTTTTTCGATATGACATGCGGCTCGTTTTTCGTGACATTGATCATCATTTCAAAGACATGTATCGCCTTGCCAGTGCTTGTTGTGATTTTCACGTGCTTGCCTGTAGTCAGTTGGCTGTAAAGAACAGCTCCGTGCATTCCTATTCCTTGAGTTCCTCGTGACTGACGAAGCCTGTGGAACTTTGTTCCATAAAGCATCTTTCCAAAAGCAAACGGCACTTTGGATTCGACAATGCCAGGCCCGTTGTCTTCAATAGTTATAAGAAACCTGTCAGCGGTTGTTTGCGATAAAGTAATTTTTATGTTCGGCAATATTCCCGCCTCGTTTGTCGCGTCCAAAGAATTGTCCACACCCTCTTTCACAATTGTCAGCAGCGCTTTAGTAGGATTTTCATAACCCAGCAGGTGGCGGTTCTTTTCGAAAAATTCCGCTACGGAAATCTCTTTGAACTTGCTCTCCAATTCTTCTGCAGTTATCTCCCATTGGTCTGCCATATCATCATATTTTAATTTTCTTTTTCGTTCTTCTTAATTTTACAACCGGCGTGTCGCATTTCATACACAACTGTTGTTTATCACCAAGTGCGCCAAACCACCCAATCCAAGGCCTTAATGGACCAGGTGCTGCTGTTCCAGTTGCGCCATACACTTTCCTGACTATCTTTTTGCATTTCGGGCAAAAATATTCTATCTTTGCTTTCAGAAACTCACCTTTTCTGCTGCTCCAAAAATCTATACACAGTATTATGCAAGCTGCCAGATAAAAGCATTTCAATCGCTTTCGCCGCCAGGTTGACATCCAGCCACTTGCCGACTATGCATATCGTCTTGCCGTAGACAGCTATCTTCGTCTCTGTCATTTTTTCTATACGCTGCTTTGTCTTCCCTTCACTACCGATAACCCTTCCTTTCAACACTAGCATCCTATTGCGCGACTTGCCAGAGAAATCTCTAACTTCTATGGCCTGCATGCAAAAGCTCTCATCCAAAAGATTCAGCGCATCCTCCATGTCAAACCCTCTGCCAAAAGCTTTCACCGCTTCCTTCACCCTCATCATGTTCAGCGGGTCCTCAGTCTCAATCTCCACATCTTCAGTAAGGTTTATTTTCGCATTAGAAAGATTCTCCAGCTTACCTTTCATCTTAGCATCCCTTCTGAGTATCTTCATCCTCTCCTCCGGTATCCTCACAACGTCTATCATTTGAAACATCCTCTCAGGCTTTCAAAAATCTCTTCTCCGTCTTTTATTCTGGCTCCAGACTTTTTAAAATACTTGTTTATATTTTTTATATCCCTTTTTAAAAACTCCTCTGCCTGCATGTGGCTTAGAGGAACGGCCTGGCTGAAGTCTATTATGAAAGGCCTGTTCCATATCATAATATTGTACTCGCTCAAATCCGCATGCACCAATCCAGCACGAACAATCTTTTTCATATCCTCCATTACAATATTATAGACGTTCTGCACATCCTCCTCTTTCAGGTTTACGTCAACTAGTCGGGGCGCTAGTTCTCCGTCTTCACCGACAAATTCCTCAACAAGTATATTTTCCTTGAATGCAATGGGTTTCGGACAGTTGACACCTGCTTCATAACATACAGAAAGATTTTTGTATTCCCTCCTGCACCATGTTGTTATTACAGTCCTCCTGTGTTTTTTCAATCCGAAAAACCTCGGATCTCCAGCAAGATACTGCCACATTGTCTTGAAATCCGCCTCTATTCTATAAACTTTCAGTGCAAGCCACTTTCCATTCTTGTCTTTGGCAGATAATACTACAGCTTCTTTCCCTTCACAAATTAGCGATTCTACAGATTTAACTATTCCTTTTGTTATTAACTTATAAATTGCAAACAGTGTTTTCTCGTCAAATACACCATGTTCTATTTTGAACTCTTTAATATCCTCTAACCGTATCTTTTGCATTTTATCACTCTTTATTCACAATTTTCCAGAGGTAATTGGTTTCATTTCTTCTAATAGTGTTTCTTTTTATTCGTTCTACGAGCCCTCTCTTCTCAAGTTTATGCAATTCACACATAATTCCTTTGTAACCAAAGCGAAGATACCATGCTATCGATTTTCCACTCATAAGTCTATTCGAATGTTTTAATAATTTAAGTATATTATCTTGAGTTTTTCCTGGAACTCCGCCTTTACTTTTCTTAAGTTTATAAAAAGTATTTTTGAATAATTTTTTCTTAGAAGAGCATAACGCAAAAATGCCTATATTATCTAATTTTATAAAATTAAAATAATTATAAATAAAAATATCAGTAGTATTTTCCAAAGTCTTTTCTATTCCAATATTTGTCAACAATTTTTTAATAAATTTTCTATTTTCTGGTTTAACTGCCGAAATTGAAACTCTATTCAACGAGCCTGTGCCAGGATTTACTTGCACACCCCCTTCTCCGGCACTTATTCCTCTTAAAATAAAAATGCTCACTGATGGATGCTCCTCTGCAATCTTTCTTACAAACTCTATAATTTTCATTAATAAAAATTTGAAAACTGTACTGTCAAAGAGAACATGTAAAGTTCCATATGGTTTGAATCTTTTAGAAAGTTTTTTACTTTTGTTCTTGCTTTGACTTTTTGCCCATCTTATATGTAATTTGCCTTTAGGTAAACCTACCTTATCATTCCAATTAGACCTAATTTTGTCTTCAGAAAATTTACTATATTCATGCACTTGTATTTCGGCTATTAAAACCTCCTTTTGTATGCCGAACGATTCTAAAAAATTTAAAAAAGAATTTATTAATTCAGAGTCACTATTTGAAAATTTAGTTAGTTTTTTGGAATTAGTCTGCATTGAAGTTTGGCCTTCAGCTATATATAGTCCAATATTCTCAAAAAAATTTTCTCCAAGCGGAATATATTTAGGTACAACTATTGGTGTTGGGCTGACATGACCCACGTTTTTATAAAATATTTTGACTTTATCTTTAATTTTTTCAATAAAGAATTTCCCTTTAGTATAAGGATAGAAAGCGGGGACAAGACTAGCTATATCTAAATAAAACGAATCGTTTATTTTTTTTATGTTGTTATTTTGATTAACCAATTTTTCTAAATCCTCATGTAGCATCTCAATTTTCATATGTATATAATAGACACATACTTTTATTTAAAGATTTATGTATATAATAGACATATATGTCAAAAAGGAGTTTTGAAGAAATTAGAAGTTTGATTTTGAAAAATTTGAAAGAACCTTTAAGTATAGCTCAGATTGCAAAAAAAGTAAATTGCGACTTGAGAACTGCAAAACGTCAATTAACTTGGTTGTTGGGCGAAGAAAAAATTGAAAAATTTGAAAAAAACAAGAGAATTTTTTATACCAAAAAATAATTCGTAAAACATCTCTCCATATTTAATCTTAGTCGATCTGTATGGACTTGATGAATCCTCTTCTTTTCAGCCATCCAGATTGAGTCGGCGTGTAGCGGAAGATAACATCTGCACGCTCGTGTGTCTGGACTTTCCACGGCTCCACCAAAACAATGTCATTGGTCCTTATCCAAACCCTCTTCCTCAACCTTCCGGGTATTCTACAAATCCTAACATTACCATCGTCGCACTGCACACGCAGCTTGTCCGCACCTAACATCATCTCCACCACTCCAAGCACTTCTCCCTCTCTCGGAGTCCTGATTCTGGAAATCTCCAATTCTTCCTGTGGTATCTCAAATTTCTTCTTTCCCATCAAATCACTTTATCGAAACTAGTATAGTATCTTTATACGCTTTTTTGCCTCTTATAGCACCGCTCAACTTGCTGGAAGTTTTTATCTCAGCATGATATTTTTTTTTCAAATTGTTTGCAATCTGCTTTGCCGCTTGCTTCGATCCAAACAAAATGTCAAACCCACCTCTCACTTTTTCTACGGAAGATATGAATGCGAAATCGTCATACTTGTTCATCACTTCGGCATGTTTCTCAACGTCTTCGACAACTTTTCCCAAAACGTTTTCAGGCGCTCTTATCTGCAGTGTTGATTGATAGTATTTGCTCGCTTTCATTCCGCAGTATTCGCACAGTATGCTTTTTTCCTGCAACTTTATTTGCCGCTCTTCTGTCTTAACAGCCCCGCTTACTTTCATGTTTAGTGTGACGTAAATGACGCCGTCGGAAATCCTGTATGACGCACTCTCAACCTCCGGCTTTTCCAAAATCTTGGAAAGCATCACATCCACTGCTTGGGTTGCAGTCCCCACAGCTTTTTTTCCTACAAAAATTTTTCCGCATGACTTGCAAGTTCTTACAGTCATCTTGTCAGGCAGTTCGCCTGAGAAGGAAACTTTTTTAGTGAAGCATTTCTCGCAGAGGTTCTCGAAAAATTTCTCCGTTTCTTCCCCGCACTTGGGGCAGAATTTTTTTCCCATAATTACTGTTTGGATTCAAAGCTCTAATCTTTTGGCATTTCATTTTTCTAGCAGCACAACCTTGCTTGCCGTGTCCTCATCCTTTACTGTATATGAAGTCTCCTCGGAAATTTTTTTAGCAAAATCCCTTATTTCATCCATAAACGGCATGGAAGATTTTTTCATCCTTTCCTGCGACTCGCCGACCCACATGTACGCCTTCACTTCCACAAAGTTGGGCTCCGCCTTTAAAATCATCTTCGCATACTTTTCCGGCTTTACCATGTTCAGCCCTTTCGCCATGGTCATCCTCACCACAGTGTTGCAGTTAAAGCTTTTCATTATTTCAAAACTTTCCTTTATTTTTTTCCAGCCGTCCTTCACAAGCGGTTGGTGGATTTTTTTGTATGCAGTTGCATCCGGAGAACATAGGCTGATATACAACTGTGTGGGCTCGGTTGACAAAGACTTCAGCCTGTCCGGTCTCGTTCCGTTTGTCACAAGAAAAGTTGTCATGTTTCTTTTTTTAAATTCCTCTATCAATTCCGAAATTTTCGGATAAAGCATCGGCTCGCCTGCCAGGCTTATGGCAGCATTTGTGGGCTTGACAGCTTCCTCCCATTTTTTCTTTTCCACTTTTGTGTTCCCCTTAAAGCCTGTCAGCAAGAGATATCTCGCCTTTATGCAACCGTCGATTATTTCTTTCGGGTCGTCTGGTTTTGGCTCTTTATTAATTGTCCATTTCAATTTTCTCCAGCAGAATAGGCATTTTTGATTACAAAAAATTATTGCTGGGGACATTTCAAGGCATCTGTGAGATTCAATACCATACCATTTTTGCTTAAAGCAAACTCTATCATTACGCAGACTCTCTTTAGTCCAATGGCATATCTCTACGGCAGAATGATTACCAACAATCCTGTAGCCTGCCTTGGAGAATTTTTTTCGAGCT
>Ga0315282_10006964_pt1 | contig 18717 bp, 13 predicted proteins | sample YL17G07_20_MG_FD_203693 | JGI IMG/M metagenome (GOLD analysis project Ga0315282, IMG submission 203693) | Sediment microbial communities from Yellowstone Lake, YNP, Wyoming, USA - YL17G07_20 | ecosystem: Environmental > Aquatic > Freshwater > Lake > Sediment | place: USA: Wyoming | collected...
GTGCCAGTATCAGATCTCTTCCAAGAATTGATTGGAACAAAATGCGCAATACAAGGAGGGGAACAATCACAATGGAAGTTCCTCTACCGAACGACTGGATCGGCTTCCAGCGGATGACCTTGAGATCGCAGAATTGACGCAGACCTCTCTCTAGGGGATCTAGGTGGACCGAGAGATGGCCGACGAGAAGAACTCGCAAGTTCCTCAATTCCGCCGTAGATATTCGTCATGTCACGTATTTAGTGGAAGCGGCTAAGCTTTCTTGGCCTTGAGCATATATATGATCCTTGGAGATTCTTTGATGTGGGTGAGCAGGAGCGGCTCATTCGACAGGAAGACACAAGCTTGAGGATGTCTATGACTATGAGAGTCACATTTGTGGATCCTGAGTCGCCCTTCAGGCGTTCGGACAAGGCTAGGATCGCTGTTCTCTGCAGACACAACCTTTCTCGCCTAGAACCGGGCGACAAGATCCACACATATGACAAGATCATGGCCATCGCAAGACAAGCTTCTGTAGTCCTCTTCGTTCCATACGGGCATGCGTCCAAGGGCATGTACCTTCAGATGCAAGTAGTCCATGTCGCTCCCCAAGGTCTGCGCTTCGTTCTGGCGTTGACACTATCTTTGCTTGCACATCGGGCGAAATATGAGTGCATCTACAGTAGAGATCCCCTGCTAATGACCCTTGCCGTGCCGATGAAGATGTTCGGAAAATCACTGGTCGTTGAGATGAATGGGATTCCCTCAGCGGAGACTGAAATCCGCAGACGGACTCACAAGGTCCGGGCGCCAAAACTCACATCGCTCATCTGCGGTGCGATGCGAGCAATTGAAACCTTGTCGATACGTTCAGCAGATCTGGTTCTTCCAGTCACGGAGAAAATGAAGAATACTCTCCTCAGGAACTACTCAGCGGACGCTAGAAGAGTCGTAGTGATTCCGAATTCAGTAGACACAGCCGTGTTCAGACCTCTTGAAGCTGAGAGAACGGAGATGCGTCAGAAACTCGGGATAGACAAAGAAATGGTGGTTTTGTATCTTGGAACATTCTCAGCTCGCTGGAGAGGCTCCGAGCAGCTTTTCCAAGTCGTCGACAATATCCAACACAAGAGGGCAGGCGTCGTATTCCTTGTAGTCGGTTCAGGTCCATTACTTGAGGAAATAAAAGCAAGGACAGCAAGACCGGAGATGGTGAGTCGCGTTCTCTTCGCTGGCTCCGTCGACCATCATCTTGTGCCATTGTATATGAACGCCGCAGATCTCTATGTTTACGATGTGACTGAAACGGCGAACAAACTAGTTGAGATGCAGGGGCTTTGTCCTACAAAGATCTTGGAGGCTATGGCTTGTGGCAAACCTGTGATAGCTCCCAAGGAGTCTGAGCTAGAACGTATGTTGCAGAAGTCGGGTGGGGGACTCTCAGCGTCCTCAATGAAAGAGTTGGTTGAGTTGATAGAGAAGCTGACAGATTCGCCAGCTCTTGTGAAGTCAATGGGTGCCAAGGCCAGACAGTATGTCGAGCTGAATCATGATCTGACGCGCTTAACCCGACGTATGATAGAACTGATAAACGATACCGTTTCATCCAGAGGAAGGTAGGCCAGGAGTAGCTCTTGTGTGGCATAGTGGGCATACTTGGAAAGGCGGCTCGAAAAGAAGAAATCCAGAAGATGTGCCACGTCATACGCCATCGCGGCCCTGACGACGAAGGATACTTCGTTCGTGACGGAATCACTCTTGGATCGGTTAGACTCAGCATTATCGACCTGAAGACTGGTAGACAACCGATCCACAACGAGGACTCATCTGTATGGATAGTCTACAACGGTGAGATCTTCAACTATCAAGAGTTGAGGAAGGAGTTGGAGCCGCGACACAAGTTCTCCACCAGCTCTGACACTGAGGTTATCGTCCATTTGTACGAGGAGCTGGGGCCGAGATGCCTAGAGAAGCTTAACGGCATGTTTGCATTCGCGATCTGGAATGAGAAGACCGGGGAACTCTTCCTTGCGAGAGATAGGGTCGGAGTCAAGCCGCTGTACTACTGCCAGAGTGGAGACAGCTTCCTTTTTGCCTCAGAGATAAAGGCGATCCTTGAGTTTGGTGTAGAAAGGGCACTTGACCCAGAGGCACTCATCGACTACTTGAGCTTGAGCTACGTGCTCGGTGACAAGACTTTCTTCAGAGGCATTCGCCAACTACCTGCCGGGCATTTTCTAAAAGTCACTGACGGAAGATACCGTCTAGAGCAATACTGGGACCTTGAATTCGTCGAATCGCCGAAAGTGACTCTCAACGAAGCGGCCGAACAAGTCTCCGATGCCGTACAGGAGGCGGTAAGGCTGAGGCTGGTGAGCGACGTTCCTCTGGGCTGTCACTTGTCAGGAGGCTTAGACTCATCGATTGTGACGTGTACCGCAAGCCAAATCCTAAAGGAAAGGGTGAAGACATTCACCGGCGCTTTCAATGAAGGGCCGGAGTTTGATGAATCGGACTTTGCCAAGCTGGCTTCAAGGTTCGCTGACACAGAGTACTATGAAATAAGGCCTGACGGTGAGGATGTTCTACCAACGCTTGAGCGCCTAGTCTGGTTTATGGATTATCCTGAAGCCGGGCCTGGGATCTATTCACAGTACTGGGTTTGCCGCTTGGCAAGAGAGCATGTGAAGGTCATTCTCGGAGGGCAGGGGGGAGATGAGCTGTTCTTCGGATACCCGTTCATTCTTCAGCTGGCTCTTGAGGACAATCTGATACGCCTGAAAGAGAATCTCGGATTAAGATACCTCGTCAACCTATGCCACTATCTGAAGCTTGCTCGAAGAGAGAGAACCCTGCTCTCCTCTGCTAGAAGGCTAGCAAGGCTTGTTCTCAAAGAGAGGAAGACTGAACCAAGTCGTCTCGTGTATAAGCGAATTCTCATTCATTCCAATGAGGCCCTCAGAAGCCTGCTCGTCGGAGATCTCCGTGAATTCGCTTCGAAGTATTCGCCGGAAAATGATTTCCTGAAGATATTCACGGCGCCCAAATCCCAGAGATTCCTTGACAGAGCCCAGTACTACCTCGTGAAGGCATATCTCCATGCCCTCCTTCACGTTGAGGATAGGACCAGCATGGCCGTGTCTCTTGAGTCCAGAGTGCCACTATGCTGCGACCATCCCTTACTAGAGCTGGTGGCCGCTATACCTGAACGTGTGAAGATCGATGGGTTTGAACCAAAATACCTCCTGAGGAAAGCGGCTAACGGAAAGATCCCGAACAGAATCCTTCGAAGAAGAGACAAGAGAGGTTTTCCAACGCCTATCGGAATATGGCTGAGAAAACAGATTAGGCATGTCGAGGAGATCCTTCTTAGCGAGAAAGCGACCTCTAGAGGAGTCTTTGACACTTCACATATGAGACGACTAATCCAAGAGCACGAGTCGGGCCAACACGACCATGGAATGGTCCTCTTCATGTTGCTGAACGTGGAATTCTGGTTCAAGAGGTTCATGGATGCTTGAAGATCTGCCTAGTCGTCGCCAATGACATGACGCATGATTCCAGAGTGGACAGACACGCCGATACACTCGGAGCAAATGGACACGACGTGACGGTGCTCTGTGTTCAGACTTTGCGTACCAAACGCGAAGAGACTAAGGCCCACTACTCCATAATCCGAAGGAAAGATCTTCTGCGCAGACTGATCGAGGCCAGAATGCACATCAGGGCGACCCAAGACTCCACGGCTTACAGAGCTGCCGAAGAAGCGACGAACGTTTCTCTGCCAAAAACTATGATTCGGAAATTCTTTCGATGCGCGTTAGCAGTAATGTTTGATGCTACGATGTCCCTTGAAGCGAAGAGACTGAACGCGGATCTCTACATATGCAACGATTTGGACACGCTTCCAGTCGGAGTATTCATGAGTCTTCTTGGAAAGATAGTGGTGTATGATGCACATGAACTGTACCCGGATCTGTTTGGAGAAACCCAACCCTATATCCGCGCGATTATGCGTCAAATGGAATCTTTCATGATACGGTTCGCGGATCTGGTAATGACTGTAAACGAGTTCATAGCCTCTGAATTGAGCTCAAGATACAGAATACCGGCCCCGACAGTTGTGATTAACTGCCCAAAGAGCCCTCCTGAGATACCTGTGACTTGGCGTGAAAGAAAAGAGAAAGTAGTCCTTTACCACGGAGGATTGACGAGAGAACGGGGACTTGAGAACACAGTCTTGGCGTGCAAGCATCTTAGGAAAGGCATTCGAGTCGTGATTAGGGGGGAAGGACCCATCGAACGCGAACTCAAGGAACTGGCCCGAGGCCTAGATAACTGTCATTTTGAGGAGCCCGTCCCGATGGATGAAGTCATCACCAAGGCCGCTGATGCGGACATAGGCGTGATCCCATACCTACCGACAACACTGAACAATCTGTACACATCACCCAACAAGCTCTTTGAGTATCTGCAAGCAGGCCTTCCAGTAGTGGGTAGCGATGTCCCCTTTATCAGAAAGACACTCCTTGAGAATGATGTAGGCTTCGTGTTCAATCCTTATGATCCAGAAGACATTGCTCAGACTATAGAACTCGTTGCACAAGATGATGTCCTTGAGAGAATGCGAGCCAATGTGAGGATGATCAGACACAAGTTCTCTTGGAATGTTGAGAGCAGGAAGTTGCTTGCTGCAATACTCAACCTTGCCGCAAAGCGCGATGTGGTGACGGACGGGAAATGACGCCCCAGGACTATGCCGTACATTCCTGAGACGGCACTTCCTTGGGTGTGCCTGAGTCGTCAGAGCTCGTTCGCGACATGTCTAGACGAAGTGGCCGCGATCTTACGGCTTGGTGACATGGTTGCCAGCGCACGGATCACTCACAAAAGCCGGAAAGGTCTGAAGCCAAACTCCAAAGATACAGGCAAGGCTGAGAACGTCTTTGAGCCTATCCGAAAAGCCCGGCTGCGTGGTATGTGATCCATGTGCATGCTAGGTGTAGCATGGCGAGATAGTTTTCGGCTTTCTTCTCCCATCGGATTAGCAGTCGCCTGAACCTGTTCAACCATGAATGGGTTCTCTCGACAACCCAGTGTCTCGCCCGGTAGCCTGGAATCTTCTTCCTCTTCTTGACCTCTCCTCTAGCGGGGATGTGGATGGTGTATCCCCAATCCTGAAGCAGTTCCCGGACCTCGGGGTAGTCGTAGCCTTTATCCATGCACATGTTCTGCGGCGATTTGCGTGTCGGTTCAGGTTTCTCCGCCACGATGCTTTCCAATGTTGGCTTCATCAGCTTCATATCATGCCTGTTCGCGCCATCCACTGCAAGCCCGATAGGTATGCCGTTACCTTCAACGAGGAGGCTTCGCTTGGTTCCAGATTTCCATCGATCTGTAGGGTTGAGGCCTGTGTATTTTTCCCCCGAGAGGAGCCTTCGTCATCGCTCCATCCATAGCCTGCCACTTCCAGTCAAGCCCCTTCCTAGCGTCGTATTCCCTCAATCCCGCCTTCCATAGGCGTTTGAAGACACCGGCTTCACGCCACTCCTAGAAACGGTCGTGGACGGTGCTTGATGCGCCGAGGCATCTTGGAAGAGCCTTCCGCTGGCATCCGGTTCGGAGAACATAGAAGATAGTGTTCATAGCAAGCCTATCATCCATTCTTGGACGACCGCTCTTCTTCTTGCGCTTCGGCGGAGGCAGCAACACCCTGATCCTATTCCAAAGCCTATCTGGGATCTGGTATGCCGCCCCGACGAGAACATCTTCCTCTTCCCATATCACGGCGTCTCATAACCCAGCTCTACTCGACCCATCAACGCAAAGAAAGATTCAGTTCACAAACCTGTCAAAGAGAACAGAAAACTACGTCGTCAATCTCACTTTTCGGATAGACTCTTTGTCCCAAAGCAAAGTTCAGACGAACATTCGAGAAAGAGCTAGTGCTAGGAAGAAAACCTGGCCAACACTGGACAGCCGGCACTAGAGAAAACAGACGATAGCTATCGGATCCTCTTCGCGTTCGAATTCTACCTCGAAAGCCGGTCCCAGCCCTGCCCATATTGATCATTGCCTGTCGTATGCGAGTGTCGATACGGGTTCGGCTTTTCTTCCAATACGACTTATCCAAGCATCTGAGTGCTCGTTCTCCATCTGTTCACTTGGACTTTCTCATTCGCATTAGGAAAGCATGGCATACCCATGATTGATCTCACGACAAATGAAGATGTAGAGGAGGTCTATTCTTCGATTTGACAAACCTGAGACATCGAATTGCGGTGAGTGATAGTGCTTAGACCGAAGGTTGCGCCCTTGATACAGAATGGAAATGAACCCAGTATGCTTTGGTCCAATGGAATATCCGTATGTGACTCCACTGTGTCGTTCCTGTATTGATCAAGATGCTGGGTCGATTTGCATGGGTCCTCAAAGATCCATTCTCCTCTTGGGAACCCCTACGTATCCTCCTTCTATGAGGATCTTGAGTTTCTTCTCCAGATTATCGATTTCCGTTTTGTCTTCAGCAGTAAGCACGTTCGCTCTTTCTGAAAGTCGCTTGACAAGTCTGAGTATTTCCAAGTAGGTCGGAAAGATAGCTTCCTTGTTATAGCCAGGTGGAAGCCTGTAATAGTATGGGTTGGCCTCTACGCCGATATCAATCTCTGCCTTCCATAGACCACTTCTCTTCGTATGAATCCATCCAATCAATACTGATACCGGAACTCCGACGAATGTCGCAAGAACAGCGAATAGTGAAAATCTCTGGAAGATACTCTGAAGCTCCGGAATGTTCTTGATTGCCAGATAGTAGACTGTCACAAGAGTAGATCCGTAACCTATCAGAAAAACGAGATATGTGTTATAACCGATTCGAAAGTAATACCAGCTTCTTGGAGCCAGTTCGCGAATCCTCATTTGCAGATCTCCTATTTGCAGAGTAGCACCAATGAAGATAAAGAATCCTATTCTGCGAGAATGCAATGACTCTATTTCCGGGCGGGTGATTTCGATAAGCCTATTGTATGATCGGGAAGAAATCGTTGCATGAAGTCGTCGCACTAGACGAGAGCCTGTAGATGTCTGTGACACGAGCTTAGTCTGGTGGATCTTCTCACGATCGGTCTTATCCAAGTATGAAAGTTGGTATCGTCCCAAGCTGGGCGCTGTCAACTTAAGAGGGGAGTCTTCTCACGTTGATTTGAGCAGGCTTGACGGCCGACGGCCGGCCTAAATCCATCGCCGGTCCTCCAACTCACCAAACTTATCCAAGGAGAAAAAGATCCACCTTAAGCTAACAGCGACCCCAAGCTGCGACACAATGCTTAAGGAATGCTTGTGTTCAAATAGGCTGTGGCCGTGGCTGAGCCTGTGCCTATCCAGCAGGAAAGAGAAGTATGGACATGCACTCCTTTGAAGACCGATCGACAAAAATGAAAATTGCAGTCATAGGGGGGTCAGGTTTCGTTGGCTCGAATATTGCAAGATCTCTCTCAAGCAATTTTCAAATCAGGATTTTGGATATGCATCCCCCTCCGCCCGACCTCGCTGAGCTAGAGTTTCAGCAATGTGACGTTCGCACATATGACAATGTGAGTAAGGCTTTGCTCGGAACAGACTTGGTGGTTCACACGGCGATAATACAGATCCCCCTTATAACAAAGATGAAGAGATACGCATATGAAGTAAACGTTCTTGGAACCCAAAACGTCTGCAAGGCAGTGGATGAGACCGACTCAATCAAGGGAGTGTTGCTTACTGGATCGTGGCATGTCATGGGCGAACGAGAATTGCAGGGAAAGATAGACGAGGCCTTCGGATACAGACCAGAAATGGTTGATTCACGAGCCAGAGAATATGTGCTGTGCAAGACAGCTCAAGAAGCAATAATGAACCTTTACAATCAAATGTCTTCAAAAGCCTACGCGATCATCAGGACTGGAACTGTTTTGGGCGAAGGAATGCCGAAAGAAACCGCGGCCAACATATTCATATCCAATGCACTTGACGGAAAATCGATCACTCCATTTTCTCACAGCTCGGCCAGACCAATGCTTTATGTTGACATTCAGGATGTGTGTGCAGCGTTCACATCACTCTCAAGAATGATTCTGCAAGGGAGAATCGAAAAGAAAGAAGAGGATGATTATCGTACTGTAAACACGTTCTACCCTGACTTTGTGACCATCGCTGAGTTGGCCCAGATTGTCAAGGACAGTGTGCACAAGATCTCCAATGGCTCGATTGATCCAGAAATCAAGATCGTTGATACAGGCCAGCCAAAACAGACCTACTTCTCAGGAAGTGATAAGCCCACAATAGATGTCACAAGAGCGCAAAAGCTGTTGGGCGTGAAGCAACTCACTCATCCTAGAGTCTCCATAGACCGGATCGTCAAGTGCAGGATGAAGGGCACTGGCATGGTGCCACCCAAGGCATGAAGAAGATAGCAATAGTAACCACAGGCCACTCTCCTCTTGATGACAGAGTATTCTACAAAGAGGCGTGGAGTCTGGCAAAAGCAGGGTTTTCTACTTCCATAATATCATTTAAGAAGTCAGGAACTCACTGTAGATCAGGAGTGTATTTTCTCTCTCTTGAAAAGCCCAATGGTATTCTTCGCATAGTTGAAGGCCTTCCGATCATAGGGGCGTTCCCCAGATACCTGAGATTCTTGCTGCTGCTGCTCAGGAATACTGTCGACATCATCCATTGCCACGAACCTGATGCCGTCTGGGTCGCATTGGCCATTCGTTACATCAGGAAACGATGCAGGATTATCTATGAAGTTCGTGAATGGTTTCCGGAAACAACGATCAGAAAAGGCAGCACATCACTAGGAGGTAACGTTAGGAAGTTCGTTCTGAGGGGAACGGACATCCTTGCCAGTCGTAGAGTGAACGCAATAGTCTCTGTTGAAGAACCCAAAGCAAAGAGATATGAAAGATATGTGCAAGGAAGGGTTCCAGTTCTGACGATTCGGAACTACCCGAGGACTGACCTGTTCTTTCCTTCAGGAGCAAGACCGCGAGCACGTGCAGCAAGTACTGTGGGGCTCTACTCGGGAGGTATCTCCCTTGACAGAGGACTTGAAGAAATGCTTTGGCTGACAAAACAGATCAATGATCAAGGATATGACTTCAGCTTGATTTTGAATGGGACATTCATTGACCCACAATCCAAGCGCGACTATTACAGGCTTACTGAAGCATACAACATCGCCAGACACGTTACCTACACTGGATGGGTTCAGCATGAAAACGTGCCTGACTATGTGAGACAAGCGGACATTTGCTTTGTGATTCTACATCCAACTGAAATATACTACAGGGCCCTGCCGATAAAGCTCTTCGAATACATGGCCTGCGCTCAACCGATTGTCGCAAGTGATTTTCCACTGATCAGGGAAATAGTGGTCGGATCGAAATGCGGTCTGCTCGTCAACCCCTTAGACAAGACCTCAATAATGGAGGCGACCTGGCGGTTAATCTGTAACGAGAGTCTAAGGGAGTCCTTGGGAAAGAATGGTCTGAGAGCAGTTCAGAGCATGTATAATTGGAATGTTTCGCAGGCTTCTCTGCTTGACCTTTACAATTCGATGCTGAGGAATCCGAACAAGACTCGCGCAAGAGATAATAGAAAATAGCTCACATTAGTCCCCGCAGGGTCGCTGATTCGATGGCTGCAGTCTACGACGAAGACTACTTTGAGAGACGAGGATGGCCAAACTATGAATATTCCCAGTATTGGCCAAATCTGGTTCGGAAGATGGTGGATATGCTCCCTTTTCCTCCCAAAAGGGTGTGCGACATTGGCTGCGCAAAAGGATATGTCGTACATGAGTTCAGAAAGATGGGAATTGAAGCCTACGGCGTTGACATCAGCGATTATGCAATCTCAAGATCTTTTGAGGCGACCAGACCGTTCCTGAGAAAGGCAGACCTCAACAAAGACAAGTTGCCCTTTGACGACGAATCGTTCGATCTGCTTACGTGTATGGCAGTGATAGAGCACTTGATTGATGTGGATCATGCGCTTGGGGAGTTCAATAGAGTTCTGAGGGCTGGCGGTATAATGGTGGTAACAACGCCGAATCCAGGAGAATGGGATTTCGATACTGATACCGATCCAACCCATACTAATATTCATGATCAATCCTTCTGGAAGGAGAAGTTCGGCTCCCATGGCTTCATTCTTGGAGAAGCAGTTCCCCTCTCAAGGGGGCGCATTTTACGGCACTTCCCTAGTCAGAAGACTCTCAGACGAACAGCTTTTCGGATGCGGAGATGGGGGGACCCTAATAAGGGATGGGGAACAGGCGTTTATGGTTTCCTTGTTACCAAGAGACGCGTCTAGTTCACAGCTCAGGCGTAGATGGATTTGGCAGGTGGCGACAATGTGTGGGAAATCAAGAGGAATACCATACGACAGTTTGACGGACTAGCCAACGAGGACCCTGTCTGTGCTGCCCATGGAAGATGCATATCTTCGGCATTGACGCATACATTACGACGACTAAGAGTGTTACTCAATAGCAGCGAAAGCCTCATTGTCCTAGACGCTGGATGTGGGACTGGGGAAGTATCAAATGCGATAGCCAATGAAAGTCGAATCGTCGTGGGAGTGGATTTCTCACAGAGAATGATAGAGCACTCAAGAATGTTTTCCTGCAAGAGTAACTTCTCAAACACAGAATTCTTGATCTGCGACATAGAGAACTTGCCTTTTAGGGAAAACTGCTTCGATAGAGTGATGTGTAGCAGTGTCTTCCAGTACATGAATCTTCCCGGTATGACCGCCAGTCTACGAGAATGCAAGCGAGTCACCAAAAATCAAGGATTCATTGTATTTCGTGTGAAAAACTCGATGTCGCTACAGGGCTGCCCATACATTCTGCAGCCGGGAATCTTGATCAGAATCGTCATCCGAGAGATACTCCGAGCAGCAAGAGGATTGAAGACATCTAGTGAAACCAGTGAGAAAGGCTTTCATTACAGACACCTTGCTACATACAGGGCAATGATCAAAAAACTTGGAATGGGTTCAGTTGACCATGAATCGACGTTCGGGCTATGGACTGGCCGAGCCACGGGACGCCTGATCGACAAACTCACCAGAGTGGAAAGCTTCCTCTTTGAGAGGAGAGTAAAATACCCGTTTGGGGCCGATTGCTTCCTCAGGGTAAAAGTGGCAAAGGAAGGCTTACGTAGATAGCTTGATTGCGTGAGTGCCACATTGACGAGGTGGCGATGAATGGGAGATCATGCCACAAATGATGAGATAAAGATTGAGGAGTGCCTTCAAGACTCCAAATGGGATACGTTCGTATCTGGAACCCCCCAGAACAACGTGTTCAGTAAGTCTCCTTGGATCAGATCCATATGTGAAGTGACTGATCTTTCGTTTAGGCTCATTACGTGCGTGAAGGGCGGCGAAACTGTCGGAGGATGCCCGCTTTTTCTCAGGAAGAGGAAGACAGGACTTGATGTGGTGGTTCCTCCACTGACGCAGTATAGTACACCGTGTCTCATTTTCAGACCGGTTGCAGAGAAGTATAGAAATGAACAACATGTGCTTGCTGTCACAAAGGCAATCGCGGAATACATCGGGAAGACATTCGACCGCGCAACCTTGATCTGTCACCCGAATCTATTGGACATTAGATCTTTCCTCTGGAGCAAGTGGGCATCTTCAGCACGTTATACGTATCTTCTGGATCTAACAGATATGAGAAGAGTGAAAGAACAATCAAGCAGAGACATCGCCAGACAGTTCAGAAAGGCGGAAAAGGCAGGATTCTATGTCAAGCAAAGTGGTCAATTCGAAGAATTCGTCTCGATGTGGAAAGCTTCTCTCTCGAGACAGTCGGCGACGATACCTCTGACCGAAGGGAGTCTGGTAAGACTTCTGCATGTCTTGACTGATAAAGGATGCCGTAGTGAGCTTCATTTGGCTTATGATTCCGCGGGAGATCTTGTAGCTGGGAATGTATTCCTGATTGATGGAGATCAAGCATTCTACTGGCTAGGCGGTGCCCGCCCTGATTACTTGTCATCAGGTGCGAACCAGTTGGTGTTTTGGCAGGTGCTCGATCATCTTCATCAAGAAAGAGTAAGACGCGTGGACTTCGTGGGCGCAGATCATCCCTCGATAGCAAGGTACAAGAGCACTTTTGGCGGAGATCTGTGCCCTCATTTCGTGGTAGCGAAGACCAGCTCTAAGACAAGAGGACTTGACCTTTTATCACGCGTGACAGGTCTGAGAAGGTTGCTGAGATGATACAGGTATATGTCGACTGTCCTCCATCTTTCAGCAAATGTGCGGAATATGTCTTAGCAGAGATCTTCAACATCTTGAAAATGCCTTGCGCCTTCTCACAAAGCACAGAAGATCATTTCGATGTCTACTATGGAAGAAATGACTCGTTGGCAAGAAAAGCGAGGATTGCTATACTTGGCGACGACTATGCGAACTGGGTGAGATTCAAACCTTCAATCTCCTGGATTGATGGAATCCCTGTTCTTCACACGAATCGGAAGCCCAAAAACATCGTAACTCGGGAAGGAGAGAATGCAACTTTTCAATTCGATTTTGTGATGGCATGCTTTTATTTGCTCGCACGGATCGAAGAGATCGTCGATTCGAGAAGAGATCAATGGTCTTGCTTTTCTGGCAAGTATTCCGTACTCTATGAGTTGGGGATTCTTGAGGTCCCGATAGTGAATCTCTACTGTCAAGTCCTTATGCAGCTACTCAGTAGCATGTTGCCAGACGGCGTTCGAGAAAGAAGGACAGAATGGAAGGACGGCAAGAGATTCGCTGTAGCGCTGACACACGATGTGGACACTCCTTTGAGAGGATATCGTGGAGCGATAGGTCGAATGCTTCAGAAGAGTTCATTCATTGCACCAGCCAAACCACGTGATCCCTATTGGAATTTTGACAATTGGATCGCGCTCGAACAGAAATATGGATTCAAATCAGCATTCTTCTTCTACGCAAGTGCGGACCGGCACCCACTTGACCCACATTATGACATCGGCGACGCTCTCTTCTCTAAACTAATACGAAAGATTGACGACCTAGGCTGGGAGGTCGGCCTCCACGGGAGTTATCAAAGCTACAATAATGCGGGGTTACTTCTTAAGGAGAAAGCAAGATTGGAGCGAATACTCAAGAAGAATATAGAAGGAGTTAGACAACATTATCTGCGTTTTGACATCAGGAGTACGTGGAAAGAACAGAGTAGGGCAGGGTTCCTGTATGACGCGACGCTGGGTTACAACGAAGCCCTCGGTTTTCGTGCAGGGATAGCCCATCCGTTTCATGCTTTTTCAGAGATTGATTCAAAGAGGCTAGCGATTGTAGAACTGCCACTTACAATAATGGATGGAGTCTTGTTCAGTGAGGCCCCCAAAGACATCGAAGGAGCAACACGGCGCTGTCTGGCGATCTTGGAAAGAACAAAGGAATCAGGAGGCTGCGCATCAATATTGTGGCATCAGAGAGTCTGGGATGACAAAGACTACCCAGGTTGGAGAGAAGTCTACGAGAACATCCTCCGACATCTGAGAAAAGAAGACGCTTGGGTGACTTCTCCAAATGAGATTGTGAAATGGTGTGGCCAACAACACGCAGGACTTTCCGATACAATGCTTTAGTCCGGATAAGTCAAGGCACAACACTATCGGCAGGTGCCCCGGTCATCGTATCGTAAAAGAGCTAGAAGCCCATGGCAAACACTGAAGACATATTCGGCACCTCTTACATTTCAATCGTGTGTCGAGTTACGATCGCTGACGGACTACCTCGCCAGGACTCCCGTGGCAATTGCGCCAGGGGAATGACCTTTGTGGGGCCGCACCTGCACCAATTGCAGCTCGACTCAAGAACGTCACTGATCAACTGATGCAAGGACAACTGGTTCCTCCAATTAGTCTCCCAGCTCGACCGTCATCTGTCTGATCCCTTCAGAATGATTCCGTTTACACTACATCAGATCCTTGGGCGGCTTTCGCTTAATCTCGCCATCGAGAAGCCACACCACTTCGCCTACCCTGAAGTCCTCAGAATTGACAGGAAGTTTCGTCTCAACGGTCCGGGGAAAGAACCAAGCCATAGACAGAGCTCCAATACATACGAGAACGAAGCACATTATGACTTTCATTATATAATCAGTAATGAAGACTGCAGGCAAAAATCACACTGATAGTGCAGAACATAATGGAGAGAAGAGTCCTCTTCATGCTGCAACGTTTCGGCCTCACTCTAACAACATAGGCCCTTTTCGCATCTAGCACCTCAGCATCTTCCCATTCACTCAAACTCACTCCATTCCTCCGTTTCCTTGCAGAGTGAGTTCGTGTTTATTGAGTCTACGCCCTTGCGAAGCAAGAGTGTCGCTGATCGAACATGACGTAGAGCCACTTAGCCCACAGAGATCCGAGCCAGTCGACAGGTAAATTGGAAAACCATCGGCATGGACCAAAAGGCCTTGCGGCTCACCACACTGGCATCAAGCTACTTAGTCTTCATTTCGTCTTAGATTCAGCGACACCGTGGCCTACTGGAGAACACTCTCAAACGTGACAAGAGAGTCAGCCATCAAGCTGAACGGATGCATCCTTGGACACCGGGTGGAGAAAACAAATGAGACTGAAGCAATCATCTAATTGTTCTGCTCTCTCATCAGGGGACTGCGCCCCGCGGACCCCCTCTTCTCAACCGTAATCGAGGAAAACGTCCATGCGCTCATCACAACTCGCTTATGGAGGTTTTTTTATGGCGATCAAGGTGTCAGTAGAATTTGTTCTCCCTATAGTGAGATCTGTCACCGGAAGTTGAAGAGATGTAGAGCACTCAGAGGAATCCTATCGAAACGCAATGAACATCGTCACTCTCTTTGTAGTCTAAGCCTTTCTTACCTTTTTGGGTGTGTCTACGATAGCGCGATGGTCAGAAATGCATTGCCTAAGATCAATCAAGAGCTAATAAATATTCTATTTTGGATCGCTCAAGATAGGCGGCTTACATGTCAAGCGGAAAGACTAAACTGCTGACACCTAACACTATGGCCACGCTTTCGTTCGTGTTCTTACTGGCAATTCGTCTACCCTCTGCATATGCTGGAAGCGTGTCTCATGCGATCACTGCTCATGGGAATGCGCAGATCGACACCGCGCAGAGCAAGTTCGGTGGCGCGTCAGGGCTTTTCGATGGTGCGGGAGATTATCTTTCCTCAGCGGACAGTGGCGACTGGGCGTTCGGAGGCGGCGATTTTACTATTGACTTCTGGGTTCGCTTCAACGCATTGCCAACTGCCAGTAGTGGCATGACTATCTGCGGACAATACGCCAACACAAACAATAGATGGTACACTTCTACGTGGAATATTGGCGGCGAATATCGTTGGTATTTCATTCAGTACACGGGCGGCGTCAGTAATATCAACTTCTATCGAGTGAGCGCAATTTCTGCGAACACATGGTATCATATTGCCTATGTTCGATCCGGCAATTCTTGGTACATATTTCGAGACGGAACACAGCTTGGCGGCGTTGAGACAAAGACAGATGCAATTGCCGATATCGCAGGCACCCTCACCATTGGAGAACACGCTTACGGTTCTTACTTGAACGGATGGATGGATGAATTTCGTATCAGTAAAGGAATTGCGCGGTGGACAGGCAGCTTCAGCCCGCCAAGCACGGCCCACACCGCTGATTCTTACACGGTTCTGCTCCTGCATATGAATGGTGCAGATGGCAGCACCACATTCGTTGACGACTCTGTGGTTACCGAGCTTGACTTCTCGATCAACGCCTCACCACTCTCGCAGACTGTGGGCGCGGGAAGCACTGCCTCATTCACGCTTAACTTGGATGCTTCAGGAGGATTCAGTGGAACTGTGAGCCTAAGCGTAACGTCAGGTAGCCCTCCGGGCGTCACCCCTACCATAACACCAAACTCCATAAGCACGTTCCCTGGTACTGCTACTCTCTCTGTTCCAACATTGATCACAACATCAGGCACGTTCAACATTGTTGTCACTGCCACGAGCGGTGTGATCAGTCATACGGCGACTGTTGTCCTTACAGTGACTGGAGCCGCGTCCTACAGCTTCAATGTGAGGGCCGGTGCCACGCAGGTGATTGCGACTCTTACGTATACTTGGAGTGGGTCAGGTTCGCCTCCGTCGGGAAGCATAACTCTAGTCGGGCCCGGAGGATCACCCATTCTACAGGAGTCTGGCGCAGTCGTCTACGACCGAACATCAATAGCCGTGTCTGGCAGCACCAACACCTACTCAATCATACACAGGGTCACGTTCACCATAACCGCACCAAGCCAAGCCCAATGGACTGCTCTAGTGTCCCTTTCCGGAGTCAGCAACTACAATGTGGCAATCGAAGTGAGCTAAACGTCATCTCGGTTTCGTGAGAAGGATGGTTCTTCCAGTCACGCGATTGTTCAGTGAATCGTTGATCCAAGGGTCGCCAACTGTCGTCGCCCTGTCATCTAATGTTTGCATTGGGAGGCTGCTGCTTAGCCTGGCGAGGCGATTTGAGTGAAGAGAAAGAGACTGGTCAGTTGGCGCGAAGGAATAGTCCTTCTTTCTCTCTTACTGATAGCAGGTGTTAGCTTCACCAAGCACATGTTCCCTTCGACACAGACATCTCTCCCTCCATCAGTGAATACTGCCACCTATTCGCGTGTGCTCGCTCCGGCCCAGACTTCGAACGTGTCCTATGCACTTGGATGCATACGGGAGAAGATTCCTGATGAATCCAGGGTTAGACCAGTACGGATGATGCTTTCTCTTCCTCAGTCTTTTGACTGGACTCAGCAGTCGGGCTACAATTGGATGACGCCGATCAGAAATCAGCTGTCCTGTGGAAGCTGTGTGGCGTTCGGGTCGATTGGAGCGTTCGAAGGCCAAATACGAATCCAAGCGAACAACCCGTCTTGGAGCGTTGATCTCTCAGAGCAGCACCTTTTTTCATGTGGCGGCGGAAGCTGCACATATGGCTGGTACATAAGCGCCTCCCTCAACTACCTTACCAGTCCCGGGACTCCTGACGAATCGTGTATGCCCTACCAAGCAAAAGACTCTAGCACACTTCCTTGCTCCAGCACATGTTCTGACTGGCAGTCTAGAGCCTTCAAGGTCAGGAGTTGGCACTGGACTTCCACGAACGTGGCAGATATTCAGGCTGCGCTCCTTAACGGACCGCTCGTTGCCGCGTTCGATGTCTATCAAGACTTCTACTATACCTACACTGGAGGAGTGTATCGACACACTTGGGGTTCGTACGTTGGCGGACACTGCATAACCATAGTGGGATATGATGCAACTCAGAGCTACTGGAAGTGCAAAAACAGCTGGGGCCCCTCTTGGGGAGAAAGTGGCTACTTCAGAATTGGTTTTGGGGAATGCGACATCGAGCAATCGGTGGCGGCAATAGAAGCGGCCGTAACCACAGTAACCTTCTACACTGACCCGAGCTCTGTCGGCAGCATCAGCGCTGACGGTATAACAAAAACGAACGAAGCGACGGGGGCGTATCGCACGGGCGTCAAAGTCCATGTGATCGCCAATCCAGCAAGTGGCTATACCTTTGACCACTGGGAGACAAGCGGCGTCTCGGTAGACAATTCGCTCTCTCCAGACACCCAGATGACTCCCTCAACCAACGGCTGGCTCAAAGTCTACTTCAAGAACACATACCCGATCACAGTGTCCTCCAACCCAGCCGGATCTGGTTTCGTCACCGCGGACGGTGCCCCGATTACAACACCCCAAGTATTCACATGGGTTCAAGGCTCCACTCACTCTCTGGCCGCTAGTTCGCCGGTAAGCGGAGGCGCAGGAATCCAGTACGTGTGGGTTTCATGGAGCGATGGAGGAGCCCAGTCGCACACCATTACGGTCCCGTCATCCCCCGCCACATACACAGCGAGCTTCAAGAAACAGTACATGTTTACTGTCTCGGTGAGTCCTACGGGCGGAGGAACTGTCTCGGTAAGTTCGGGATGGCGAGACGAGGGGGGCACGGTCTCAGTAACAGCGACCGCGAGTAGCGGTTACTCATTCTACTATTGGAGCCTTGATGGAGTGAATATGGGAAGCAGTCCATCAATATCTGTGGCGATGAATTCTCCCCGCAGTTTGACAGCCATGTTCAGGAGCACATCTTCATTATCGCTTGGGTTATCTTCGGGATCAATATCTCTGGGATCATCGGTTACTCTTTCTGGCACAGTGACGCCAACCCAACCTTCGCCGGGAATACCATCGGGAACCACGGTAGTTCTCAGCTATGGTCTAGGGGGTGGATCGTGGAGCATATTCATCATGACGCAGACGGCCAGTGGTGGAGCGTATTCTGTGGCGTGGTATCCTCCTTACCCCGGTAGCTATCAGATCAAAGCGAGTTGGAGCGGAGACTCAAATTATGAAGGCTCGACAAGCTCCACCGTTTCTCTGACCGTCACAGGAACCTTCAAGCGAGTCACGCTTCTAGTTTCAGGACCCGACTCAACAACGAGAGGCAGCTCAGCAACTTTCGACGTCTTGCTCAACAATACTGATTCTCCTCTGACAACAACACTGTTCTTTGAAGTGACTGGGCCAGGCGGCTATTGGTACTTTGATACGCAGCAGATCACGGTGGCAGCGGGCGGAAGAGGAAGATTCCAATTCCTCTGGCAGGTTCCTTCAACAGCCAGCGCTGG
>Ga0315282_10006965_pt1 | contig 18716 bp, 18 predicted proteins | sample YL17G07_20_MG_FD_203693 | JGI IMG/M metagenome (GOLD analysis project Ga0315282, IMG submission 203693) | Sediment microbial communities from Yellowstone Lake, YNP, Wyoming, USA - YL17G07_20 | ecosystem: Environmental > Aquatic > Freshwater > Lake > Sediment | place: USA: Wyoming | collected...
CCATGCGCGCAACCTAGCACGGTCCGCCCACCATGTCAAGCTCTTTAGTGTCTACATCATCCAGCTATCGAAAAGCTTTACCCCTGGTAATCGCGGGAGATCGGCACGGCTTGGGCGAAAACCTCCGGTTAGACGACCCGCAGACAGAGCCTGTCTCCGTGACAAGAACGTGACAGAAGGAAGCGTTGCCATGCAAGAGGGCACCCGCCTGAGTCGGGATCCGAGTACTCCTTCGTCCCGTGCGGTGAGTCGACGGGTACCTTGTCGGGGACCTCGCATGGGGTCTTTCGAGGGGGAAACCATTCGACTGGTGCCTTCTGGGTGAAACTCGCGATCTCGTTCACGGGCACGGTCAACGGGCAGGCGCGCTCGCCGCGAAGTCAAGTATGGCGGTCGGCGCCTCTTACACAGTCAAGCCTTTCTGTTTCGTACTCGCCACGCTATGCTGGCTCGAGTAGAGTTCGAATTGCCGCTGACGACTCGAAAGCTGCAGCCGAATGACACCTCGCGGGGTGGCACGCAAGGACCTGGTCAGTTGGAGGATGCTCCTCGTCTCGCTGGCCCTGTCGGTCGCTTTGGGGATTACTGCAACACAGCCCCAGTACCGGTCATTCGCACTAGTGGCAGCAGGCCTGGTCGCACTTCTTGGGCTCTTCTTTGAGGCTCCAGAGCTGGCACTGCTGGCATTCGTCGTCCTACGACCGATTGTGGACGCTTTCGTCTACCTATCGTTGGGGGGCTTCTCAGTAGGGGAAGCTTGGGGGATAGGGCTGATAGCCGCGAGCGTTGTCTACTTGCTCTCCCGGCGAAGTATCCGTATGCCCACTGCCCCAGTCGCGCTTCTGGTGACATATGTGACCCTAACCTTCGTGCGCCCGAGCCTGAGCGTCGCCCTCACCACAGGCCTTAAGTTGCTGTTGTGGGTGCTACTTGCCGCCGTTGTGGAGCAGATTGCGATGACCAGAAAAGGGCAGGAGCTGGTGCTCACCGCTATGTGCGGTAGCGCTATCGTGCTTCTCTCGGTCATAGCGCTCGTCGCCTCACAGGGGCAATTCGGTTCAGCCTACTACTTCAGTCGGACAGCGGGCTTAGATGCTGCTCCCCATGCTCTGACTTCACTCGCCGTGCTCACGCTACCTTTCATTCTGGCGCAAATCCTTGCTGGGATAAGGCCGCGTCTCTCGTTTCTTCTCGTAGGTCTCCTGAGTCTAGGTATAGTGGAGTCATTCGTACGTAGCGGCTATTTGGCTCTTCTTGCTGTCCTTGGCGGGTACTTGTTCGCCTCCCTGCGCGTGACTTCGCTGCGAGCGAAGGGGGGACTTCTCGTCATCGTCGGTGCACTGGGTTTCGCCGGCTACCGCGCACAAGCAAGCATAGTTACGCGGCTGGCCGACCTTCCGCTAGTAGGCAACCTGGTCGGCAGTGGTAGCACTACTTCGCCTGGTGCCGCTGGTAGCGGCCGATGGGGCCTCTGGAAGGAACTGTTCGCGAGGGGCACAGATACTTTGTCCCACATAGTTGTCGGTCGTGGAGCAGGAGCCAGCTTCCACCTTTCTGCTCAGGCATTTGGCGAGAGTCTCGGATCGCACAATGACTTCCTGGAGTTCTTCATCGCTGGTGGCGCAATCCTACTGACAGCTTACGTCAGCTTCCTTGCTTGGATCGCTTTCAGCGTCACGCGCCTCACTGGAGACCCTCGTCAGTCAACGGTCGTGCGCAGCTTCTCAATCCTCGCGCTGGGTTCGTTGCTAGGGTATGTCTTCCTGTCACTCACGAATGGAATTGCTTTGGCTGCGGGAGGGACGGTCATGGCCGTCTTTGTCGGTCTTACACGAGGCATGAGCACAACCCCTGGCGAGACCGTACTTGACTTGCCGGATACAGTTCACTCGTCACGAAGAAGCCGAAGCCTGAGAACGCAGACTGAGCCTTGACGAGCAGTTCGCGGCCGATTACTTTTGACAGAGTGCCCGTACGAGCACTACAGAACTGTTAAGGGGCGGGACTCTGGGGACTTTCTTGTTTCTGTTCACCGTGGAGTGGCCGCTCTGTGTAGGCGGGCTACTGTCCTCAAGAAGGTATGCCTCTCATCATGGAAACCCTTTGGCCCGCTACATCGCCTACTTCTCACCTAACGCCCCATGCGACTGATGGCCAGCATCCTCACTCATCTGCCAGAACCCCGCACAGTATCCAACCGAGCCGATCTCAGACGAGCACTTGTGCGCAATGCCTTCGCTGTATTCGCAGTGGCGGTCGTTGTACGGCTGTTGGCAGCTGCCTTGCTCCAGCCGCACTTCGGCACGGACGTAACCGACCTATACGACGTGATGGGACGGAACCTGCTTGCTGGACATGGGTTCAGTTATCAAGCGGTGAGGGCGGTGCCCTCTGTTACCCGCGCCCCCTTCTATCCCCTTTATTGGGCGGCTGCCCTAGAAGTCTTCGGTCGCAACTTCATACTCCTACGCATGGCCGAGGGCATCGTCGATGCAACGACAGCAGCTCTCGTCGTCGCGCTGTCGGCGGCACTGTACGAACTGCCGCGGCGTTATGTAGGGTCTCCGGCACTTGACTCGGCCAGCAACGAAAGCCAGTCAAGGGTAGTTGCCATTGCCACGTGCGCAGGCGCCGTCTACGCAGTACAGCCTTTTAGCATCTACTACGCTCTTAAGCTGAGCTCGGAAACCTGGTTTACCCTCTGGCTCGTGCTTGCTTTGCTGTGCATCGTTCGCTGGTACCGCGCGCCGGGGTACGGACGGGCTGTAATCGTGGGGGCCGTGCTCGGAGTGCTCATGCTAAACAAGAGCACGGGGGCCGGACTCGTCTTCCTGCTTGTGATCGCGGGACTCATCCTGTCTAGAAAGTGGGGCAGAGTCGCCTACCTGAGCAGTCTGGTCGCCGTCGCCATTGCAGCGCTTGTGATCATGCCGTGGCTAGTGCGCGACTACCGTGTTGCGGGTGATCGTTTCGTGCCAATACAGACCCTCACCTGGTGGAATTTCTGGAGTGACTTTGACTTCAGCCCCAGTCGCCAGACCAACACTGTGGCCACCCACTATGGCCCCGGCGGCGGCCATCCCTACGGCCTTTCAGCCGAAGCTGACGTTCAGCAAGAGGCGCGCCTTCGCACCCAAGCCTTCCGCTGGATTTGGGCGCACCCTGGAGGATTCGCGAAGAAGATCGGTCAGAACCTGCTGGAGTTCTGGTACCTGGTCCAGGGGACTCGACAAGCACAGGTGATCTTTGCCGGGAGTGCCCTAGGGCTCGTGCTCGCTTGCCTTGGCGGTTGGATCGCATGGAGAGGACGAAGACGAGTAGTTGTCGCGTTGATTGCGATCGTAGTCCTCTACTTCGACGTCCTCTACTCTCCCATCAAGGCTGTGTTCCACTACTCGCTTGTTGTCGTCCCGTTGCTCTGTGTGTTGCAGGCGTACTTGCTCTGGTGGATCCTCGAACGCGTCAGCTACAGACGGATACGCAAGTCGGCCTGACAGCACGCCCTTGAGCTGACGACGCTTTCGAGGAAGGCCGCCAGTTTCTCCGTCTGCGTGCGGCGGTCGTATTCGCGAATGGCCTCTCCCGGAATGGGCGCCACTCGACCCGTCCGCTTCTTCTCCTCGAGCCAACGCTCGAGCTGCTCGCCAATCCGGACAGGATCCGAAGAGGCGAGTCCAAGGGACCTGCTCTCGATTAGCTCAGCTGCGACTCCCCGAGTCATTCCCATGGCCAGAATGGGGCGCGCAGCGCCCATGTACTCAAAGAGCTTCCCCGGCATGACTCCTTCTTCACCCGGCTTATTCCACAGAAGAAGCAGAAGTACATCGGCGGCAGCTTGAACATCGAGGGATTCTTGGTACGGTATCTCACCGAATGCTCGCACGCGCTCCTCGACTCCCGCCGAGCGTGCCAGGTCCATAACCAGGCTCTCTTCCCAGCCAAAGAACGACATCTCCACGCTCTTGCCTTTGTCGCCCAATGAGCGGACAGCGCGAAAGAGTGGAGTTGGATCGCGCTTCCCCCCGTACAAACTCCCGCTGTAGACGATCGTGAGTCGTTGCGGATTGGAGACCTTCAACCCGTCGCTCCGGCGGCACCTTTCGAATCCGTTGGACACAACCGCTACAGGCTGGCACACCTTTCGCAACGCTTCCGCCCAAGGCTCTGAAACCGTAACTAAACCGGACGCAGACGCCAGAACCCTCCTTTCCAGATAGCGGTCGATGCCTCGCTGCCACGTCCGCAAGTCCCGATAGTGGTTCTCGGACCACAGATCTCGCAACTCGCCCACCCAGGGCACGCCGCACGCCCGTGCGACCGTAGCTGCCACAAGCAGCGACGTGATGGGCATGGAACTCGCGAAGATGAGATCTACCGGGTCGCTGGAGATCAATCGCTTTGCGGCGACAACCGCAAAGGGGAACCACCCGATTCTCTCATCGGGAACATATACGACGTTCCGCCGGAGGAACTTGAGCAGTGGCTTTGCAGCTCGTGTCGCCGTATTCGGAATCGACTTCTGCCCCTGCTTCATATCATTCAGCTGTTCGAGCTCGGCAGTTCTGACAAAGAATCGGCAGCCAAGCCAGGGAGTGTAGGTCACCTTCCCTGTCGGTACCTCAAGCGAGAGCGTCTGTTGGAACGGCTGTCGCCTAGCCGTAAGAACCCGCACGTCATGACCCAGGTCGAGGAGGTACTTGGCCGTCTGGCCTGTGCGTACTGCCCCCATGGACCTGTATGGTGGGAAGTGGTACGTCACGAAGAGGATGCGCAATGAGCCTCCCTAGACCCTCAGACATTCGAGGGGGTTGGTCGAGCGCAGCTTGGTCCAGTGCTCGCACGGGAAGCGCATGAAGGCGAGCAGCTCGTCCTCGGCGGCCGCGAGCAGCAGGGCCACCTTCGGCGCCGCGGCCTCCAGGGTGGCAACCACGCTGGCCAAGCGCGAGCGAACCTCGACGGCGTCGGGCGCCGCGAACACCTGGCGGATCGCCGCCGCGACCATCTGCCGCTGGCTTCTCTGCACGTGGCCGTGAATGTCGCGCAGGAAGTGCACGGTGCAGCGCTGCCAGGAGCAGCCGAAGACCTGTGCGATCACCTTCTTGAGGCACTCGTGGGCGTCGGAGACACAGCGCCGGACGCCCGAGAGGCCACGCGCCAGAAGGCCGCGCAGGAACTCGCGCCAAAAGGCCTCGCTGCCGGTGGGTCCGACGTCGATGCTCATCACCTCGCGGCGCCCCGTCACATGCACGCCATGGGCGACCATGAGCGACTTGTGACGCACGCTGCCGGCCGTGCGCACGCGCTCCACCTTGGCGTCGAGCCAGAGGTAGGGGTAGCGACCCTGCTCGCTTCTGCGCCGCGGCCTTAAGTAACTCGGGAAGCAGCTGCCACTGCGCAGGCGCGGGATCGCCGGTTCGAACGTGCCCACATGGGTGTCCCACGGGCGCTCCCGGTAGCCGTTGCGGTGGCTGGCGCGCTCGGGCGAGCGGTCGTAGCGTTCCCCGCCGACGAGTTCCGCGACCTCGCCTTCCATGATCCCGATCAGCATCGGGCGCACCGCCTCGCACAGCACGTCGGCGTGTTCGCTGGCCAGCAACTTGCCTGCGGCCGCGACGGTGGTCATGCTGTTCGGGTCGGCCATCGAGGTGCTCCTCTCGTCACTGTTCTTGGCGGAACAACGACGATTCTAGGACGCTCCCGGTGGCCGATGCTTGGTCGGCTCTCAGGTCCGGGGCTTTCTATACTACATTACGGGACTCAACTCTTGGCCTGGGAATACGTGTTGTTGATCATACGAACCTTGCCCTTGTTGATATCGCCAGGAGTCACATAGACGTCGGTGCTGCCGCGAACGACACCCTGGAAGTCGCAGTTCTCGACCGTTAGCGGAGCTGTAACCGTCAGCCTTGACGAGTCACCGACAACCACTGCCCACGGTTCGAGGCCGCCCGGTCTGAAGGTGCAGTGGTCTACCACCCCCGAACCCTCGCTAGGAAGGGCGTCACCGAGACAAAGTATGCGAAGGCTCTGCCCGGCCCCATCGGTTATGGTGGCGTCAAAGAGACAATCCTGCACCGACCAAGATGCGTAGCCTCCGATGTCCACAAGACGGACGACGTAGGCTGGCGCGCCCATCCTTGCGGAACGGAAGTAGAGCTGGCAGTCTTCGATTGTGACAAGAGAGGGGCCCCCGCCCGGCGAGCCGCTGCAACGAACACTCACGACGACAGGCCAACTGTCGCTACTCGCATGCATTCCTGTTCCATAGTACGTACAGTGCCTGAAGACGATTCCTCTTACCTTAGCGGGTGACGTTGAGAAGAAGCCTGCTGACGAGACATCAGTGGCAGTGCTGTAGACTGAGCACCCTTCGAGGTCAAGCGTCCCCACCGGGTGAGTCGCGCTAGGCGTGCCAATAGCCCAGCCGCGGCTCGCAGACATGTTGCTGATCTGTCTGTGCACACAGTTACGCCAGATGATCGTCTGCCCATTCATGGTGTGACCGGTGGGCCAAGAGTAGTTCTCGAAGAAGTAGCCAACGTTATTGGCATCCTCTGAGACACAGTTCTCAAGCAAAGCATGGTGCCAGGCGTTGACCTCGAAGTTGTTGTCGCCCGAGCCTCGGCAGACGCAGTCTCGCACGCAAAGGCTGCCGCCTTTGGCCTCCCAGCCCAAATGCATGCCGTTGCTTGGCCAGCCCTTCTCAGCGCGGACGCCGCTGTCCCATGAGCAGCGGTGGAGGTGAACGTCATCGATTTCAATGCTGGGGTCGGCTGGACGGTCGCCGCTGTAGTCTGAACCACCGACCGCGAACCCGACGTTGCCGCCTTGCAGCCGGACATTCTCTATGAAGACGCCCCGGATAGTGTCAGTGATGGCCTCCGCTCGACTCCACTGATGCGTGCTGATCACTAGTCCCTCACGACATGATGTGCGGCCAGGCCACGCCGTGTCGGTGAGGATGTTGTAGGCATGGATGTCGCGCACGACGATGTCGTCCACATTGAGCCGGGCCAAAGGTCCCCCGTGGATGTAGGTGAAGCCGACCACATGCTCGAAGCCACCCACGTTGTTCGCGTCCACGCTGAAGCCTTCCACCCAGAAGTGGGCGAACGTCTGATAGTCCGCGGTCCGGTCGAAGTCCAGGAAGCGCGGAACATTTGCGCTCAGCTTGATCGTCGCTCCGTAACCCGAGAGAACGAGCCGCTTCATGTTGCCGGCCGGTAGCTTCAAACCGCCTGCCGCTGGCTTGTTTAGGAGATAGGTACCGGGGGGGAACACCACAGTGCCTCCGTTCACTCCGCAGGCGCTGATGGCCGCTTGGATGGCGTCGTAGTCGTCGGTGACTCCGTCCCCAACTGCCCCGTAGTCCCTGACGTCGACCCCGGTCGAGGGGACCCACTGCAGGCTCGCACTGGCGGCCTTCTTCACGCCAAGGTGCTGGGCCGTAATTGCGACCCCCACTGTCGAGGCCAGACCAGCTGGGGGAAGGGGCCTTGTCGCGGTGGCTCTGCCAAAGCGGTCCGTTATCGCCAAGTCCGTGCCCGACGCTCCCTCGGGCAACCACGTGAAGCTGCACATGACGCCCTTGAGAGGGCGGCCTTGCTTGTCCCGGCAGACACAGGAAGCGATCATGCTCGTGCGCGTTTCGGAGCCTCCCCGCCTGAGGTGAACCGATAGGGAGACAAGCTTGGCCGTACTCCGCGGATGCGGGAGACATGGAAGGCTCGCAGCCGCGAGCCGCCGATCAGGGGCCTGCTGAAGTGTGGCTGACGAGTGGGAAGACGGCTGCGAAGGCAACGCCTTTGCGGCGGGGGTTCCTATGGCGATGCCACACGAGACGATCGTGGTAAGCAGCAAGGCCGCTGCTCGGGCTGTCTTGAACGACATTGGCGGCGCTCCTCGTCACGGCTCCTTGCTAGGTATCGACGAGGTGCACCACCCCTTGATAAGGGTTACAGGTTCCGTCGCCAGGCTCGACAACGGAAGTTGAACACTCCAGTGGAGCGGAGAAGGACTTGCTCTCGACGACTCTACGCCCTATGCAGAAGAAGCGAGGCTGCGATGCGTACGGGCCGTACCGCGTAGTAGAGCCAAGCCAAACGGGGTGGCAGCGTGACCAAGCGCGCATCCTCGTCCCTTGGGGCCGAGTAGTGCAGGATGATGTTGCGGACACCGGCCGCGCGCGTGTCGAGGGTGCGGGCTCGCCACAGAATCTGCTTGAAGGGGGTATGCTCGGTCTCTCGGCCCTCGCTCTCGGCCACGATTCGGAGTACCTCGCGGGAAAGGCGCAGCGCCACCGGATCGGCCACCAGTGCCGCCTCGAGCACCGGAGGTAGGACCGCCCCGCCCACGTCTCTGACAAGCGCCGCGCCGACGAGACAACGGCGCAGACAGCCGCGGCTACCTGCTTTCCCGATCAACTGCACCAGGTCGCCGAACCCGCCCTTCGCGACGACGCCGGCCAAGCCCGCGATCATCTCCAGGCGCTTCCAACAGTGTGCCGAGCCGTGAATGCTCAAGAGCATGAGAAGGTCGACGGGATCGAGGCTCTGTACACTCCTGCCGAGGAGGGAAGTCGGCCGCGTGCGGTCGAGCAAGTCTTCGGCGGAAAGAGCCGGCCGGACGAATGCCGGTCCGGTACGCCAGTGGAGCTCGACAAGAGGACCTCTGCGCCTTCGGTCTCTGAGTATCAGGTGAAATCGCTCTCTTGCGACAGCAGGGTTGTCCTCGTACCACATTGGCTCGTAACCTTGCTCATGGAGTACACCACGCGCCCGCTCGATGTCTTCCTCGGCGACAAGGATGTCCAGATCTCCCACGAAGCGCATGCCGAGGTCTCCGTACGCGTACTCCGCAAGCAAGGGGCCCTTGAATGAGGCCGCGCGCACCCCAGCCTTCTCGAGAGCATCGAGAATGCGCAGCAGCCAGGCGCTCGTTCGCAGATTCCGATCGCCGTTGACGCAATAGAGACGATGGAGCTCCTCCAAGAACGGCGCGGGGACCGCGTCGGGGCATGCTTCAAGCAGGCCACGATAGAGCAAGTAGAGCATGCCGTGCAGGCGGGCCACTTCGAGCAGCCTGTCCCAGTCCTCAATGAGGCCGAAGGCAGCTTGCAGCGCTTCTGCACTGCTCTTGGGCGGCACGCAGGCAAGAAGCACTGCCAGCTCGGGAGTACATACCGCTCGCCCGAGGGCGGCCCGTCGACCGGCTCGAGCCCCCTGCAGACTCACCTGTCGGGAAGCAGCCACGGACTCGAAGCCTTGCCCCACCGCCTAGTCGGATGCAAATGGGACCAGCATCTTTCTCCGAAGCAGCTCATCGACGAGCCCGCGGACGTCGGCCTCGATCTTGCCCTCCGTGGCATCGTACTCGTCGGTAAGCTCCTTCACGACTGCATCCAGGTTGCGCGAGCCGTCCAGCTTCTCCCAGATGGCCCTGCCACTCTCATTCAGCGTGTAGAGCTCGTCTTCAACGTCGCCGATGCCGCTCACCAAGGGGACGATGATGATCTCCCCCTCGATCTCGCGAGCCACGATGTCCTCAGACGGTACATACACTCCCTGCAGGCTTGCTTGCTCCGCCATGCTCACTTCCTCCTCCCGACCCACCTCAAGAACGACTAGAGCGGACCGCGCGCGACGCCTTGTTCCTGCTCGCGGCCCCCGAGCCCTCTACTGCAGACGCGCCCGCCAATCGGCCACCTCCCACGCGCGCTCAGTCTCTTCCAGCCAGCCCATGTACCGCGCCTGGGCGTGAGCGACATCGCAATGGTACTCGACGGGCGTATCCAAGGTGCCGTGCTCCGCCCAGGACTTGGCGGGACACTGCTCGCAGAGACTCTTGAGAAAGCAGCGCGCACAGCGGCGCAAGTACTCAGGGTTGGTGGCGCGCAGGTCGTGCACGTCCGCGAGGCGGTCAACGGCGTCCGACAGGGAGGACGTTCGCAGGTCGACCGTCAAGTCGGGCTTTCGCATTCCCATGCACGGCTGCGCCCTTCCGTACGCGTCTATGCAGACTGCCTGGCCTGCGCCGCAGCGAAACAACAGGTCGCCCGGCGGACCCATGAACTTAGCGGCGAACTCGCCCATCTCCCGTCGGTACTTGGCCTCGTCACGCGCCAAGACCTTTAGACCCTCTTGCGGCGTGAGCCGGAGCGACTTGATAAGCGCGTTCTTCTCCGCGTCATCGTGTCGATGACGGAGGTCGTAGAACATCGAGTGACCGGGGCGGTCGTGCATCCAGGGTGTGGAAAGCGCCCAGGCATCGAACTCGTCGACCTCCCCGCGGTTGGGTGGCAAGAGCGCTCCCTTGACGACGAACGGTACGCGGCGCTCGAGCAAGCGGTCAAGGCCGCGCCGAAACTGGGCGAATGAGCCCGGAACGCGCGTGACCGCGTCGTAGGAGTCGGCGTGCATGCCGTAGACGGTGACCTCAACGGCCACGAGCGGCGGGACCCGCGCGAGGAGGTCCGCGATGTGCGCGGTGATCAGGCGCGCGTTGGTGAAGATGAGCACCTTCAGACCGAGCCGACGCGCAAAGAGGTAGAGCTCCTCGAAGTCTGGGCGCAGGAGCGGCTCGCCGCCGGTGAAACGGACCTGGAGACAGCCCAAACGAGCCGCTTCAGCAAGGATGCCGCGAACCTCGGGTGTCGTCATCTCACGCTCGCGGGCGCGGCGGTCGTGAGCCGCAAGGTTGATGCAGCAATGGATGCAGTCGTTGTTGCAGCGTTCTGTCAGCTCGACATCGAGTCGAGGAAGGCGTGACCCGAAGCGTTTCCCCGGGCGTGTGACACGGCGAACGTAGTCGGTCACCGCGTGAGCCGCTCCAGCTCAGGCACGATGGCGCCGCTCTTGTCGAAATGCATCACGAAGCAAGGCACCTCTTCGACGATCTGCCCGAGCAAGTCGAGCTCCTTGTGCCACCAGTCGGCCGTCACCATCGGTCTGATCAGCGTTGCCAGCAGGCGCTGCCAGATCTCCCTCGCATCCGCGAGTGGCACGAGCTCGTTACGCGTGTCTTGCTCCAGGAACAGGAGCGCGCGCAACGACGCCGATGCCGACGAGACCTCGGGCACATCACCGTGGCTCCACGTGCCGTGCACGCGAAAGCCGTCCGGCCACCGGCGCACAATGTTGCGGTCGTCGCAGAGGATCTGCGCGCGCTCGCCGAGCTCGCGCCGCACCAGCTCGACACTGGTCGACTTCCCGGCGTCCGAGTGTCCCACGAACAGCAAACCCTGGCCGTCGACCTTGAGGCCACCGGAGTGAAGGAAGCAGGCCTGGCGGTCGGCGAGAAGACGTGCCAGCAGGATCTGATCAGAGGGGAACATCGTCAGCGAGGCGACGCCCCCCCGCCGCCACCACTGCTCCCGGCCCTCGTCGTTGTACAACTCGCCTCGGCTGTGGTCGGCGTTGAAGACCGCAACGCACCGGAGTGAGGAGTCCCCAGGTCCTGGCGGGATCCCCTGGTAGACCCAGGAGTCCCCTTTGCGGTAGATGGCCCAGGGTGATTGCCGGTAGACCTCGGTTCCAAGGTCTTCACCGAGCTCCGGCAAGGCGAAGTGATGATGGAGGGTGACGGTGTCAGGGCCCGCTCGATCGACGCGGAAGCTCGCGAACTTCTTGTCGAGAGTCGTCTCAGCGAAGGGCAGGTCGCTGTCCACTTGCACGGTGATGCCCGCTATCTCGAAGTAGCGTCGGTGATCGTCCACCCAGCCCTCCCTGGATTCACGATTCCGGCGCGCCACGGCGCAGAGATAGTCCACCCTGGCGCCATGGCGGCCGTGTTCAAGATAGCCGTACGCGTCACACCACCGGCACTCAAGCCGAAGGTCGCAGGCGGCACAGCCTTCGAGGTACTCACGCCCCCCATGGACGGCCTCGGCAAGGGATGGGATGAACTCATCCCAGGCTGTCCTGACGGCCGACGCCTGCAGGCCACGCTGACCTTCCGCGCCGCTTGGGCACGCTTCCCTGACCGCCGCTCCGCGGCCAGTCCCCTTGCGCAAGTCGAAACGGAGCGCCGGATCCTTGATGAACGCGCAGAAGCTCATGCCACCGTAGGGATCGACGTGAAAGCCACGGCGGACCCGGATGCAGTCGGCGTAGACGCGGTCGTCTTCAGCCACAGCACCTTCGACTCCCCCGCTCGTCTCGTCCAACGATCCCCCGCGCGGGCCGCTGCATGAGGGGTTCAACTGCTCGAGCCCGACGACCTGACTGGGGTCTAGCCGTTGCCCTGCAATGCGGGCATTACGACGAAGATCACGACATGCCGACATGTGCAGCCACGCCGCCCCCAACCTGACGTGCCTGCTCCACGTGTGCGCGAACTCGAGCATCCGGTCCCATTGATGCCAGTTGTCGCGCATGGGGATGAGCTGCATCGTGAATCCCGTGCCGGCCTCTTTCAGGTACGAAAGCCCCCCAAGAAGAGCCTCGAATGCTCCTGCATTGCCGGTGATGCGGTCGTATACATCGGCGCTGGCGCCATACACCGCGACCATCTTGTTGCCTTTGCGCCGAAGCAGCCTCGCGATGGTCGGGGTGACCAAGGTGCCGTTTGTGTTCAAAGAGTACCCGATGGCTTTGGCCGTAGCATACTCGAAGATGTCGGCGAAGTCGGGGCGCAGCAGGGGCTCACCTCCCGAGATCGACCAGTGACGAGTGCCGAGTGCGCGCGCCTGGTCGACGAGCGTCCGCCACTCGTCCGAGCTCAGCTCATCCCGGCGCTCCTTGCTGTCAGCGGGAAGCCAGAGCCAGCAGTGGCGGCACTTGTTGTTGCAGCGATAGGTGAGATCGATGGCGGCTTCGAGCGGCAAGCGTGGCAACCGGTCAGTCCTGCGTTTGCCAAGCCCGTCACCCATCACGCTCCCCCTTGCTGCCCCTCCAAGTATCACCCACGCCTCACGAGCCAATCAAGGAAGAGGGGCTTCTTGGAAGGAAACGTGGGAGTGCAGGCCTCTCGAAAGGAAGCGTGACATGAAGTGGAAGAAGCGTGCGCCTGGCAAAGTGAGCGCCCGGCGTACTTGTAAACAGGCCGGGCGCTCAATCACAACTTTTGTGCAGCTCCTGTCCCACGACGGACGCCGCTAAGTACCGCGGCGACGCCGGATGTTCAGGAGATGTGGGTCACGGCATCACAAGATGGACCGCCGCAAGGCGTGATGTCGAGGCAGCTCGTGTTGGCCGTCACCGGACCACCCCCGCCCAGTTTCTTGCACGAGAACAAGACCGCCTCTTCCGGCTTGCCCCGTGCAAGCACGGTCATCTCTGGCGTGCCCCACGCCTTCTTCGTCATACCGTACCCCCTTTGCCTACTGACGCCTTGGTTGCCGCTGCGCAACAGCAATCCAGGGACCAACGGTAGACTCGCACCAAGCTTCAGCGCCCGTCGTACAACAGCCCTGGCTCCCAGAAAGCCGAGCGTACAGGCGACCTCGTACCAAGTCAATGTTTCCGCAGTCCAACGATCCAACGTTGCCACCATCCAACGGCAAGTAGTGTTGGCAGACCGGGCAACGCGTCGCTCTTGGCTTTCCTCACACCTTGGTGAGTGCCTCGGCACGGGCATGCGCGACTTGGCAGAAGTACTCCACCCACGCATCCATGCGGCCTGTCTCAAGCGCCGCATGAGCTGGGCACCATAAGCACAGGTTGATCAACGGACACGTGCGACAAGTCGCCAGAAACTTGGGGTCGCGACTGCGAAAGTCGCACACGCGGGGGGCCCATTCCTCCCAGGCCTCCCGCAGCGTGCCTTTTCGCAAGTCATACACGGTGTCGGGATGCCAGAGGGAGCTGCACAGGCGAAACGTGCCGTCGTAGCCGACCGTGAAGGAGGCGTCGCCAACGCCGCAGTGAAAGAGGTGGTCGCAGTTCTGGTGTTCGAACTCGGGATGGATGAGCTTGCCGTTTTCGCACCCGTGCCGGAGTGCCCCAAAGCGCTCTCCGTCGGCGCGCTCAACGGCGACGATCTCCGCCGGCGAGAGCCGTTCGGCCTTGATCTCAGCGTTGCGCTTCTCGTCACCGTCGAAGCGCAGATGCAGCAGTGGATCGAAACGGTAGAAGTCTTTTGTCCGCGCACGACAAAAGCGCGAGATCTCGTCGAGCTCGTGCATGGTCGAGCGCAGGGCCATCGCCTTGAGGCTTGGTCTGATGCCGTTCTCAAGCAGTAGCTCCAGGCCACGCATGAAGGCGCTATAGGAGCCGGGCCTGCGCGTCACGGCTTCATACGTCTCGCGCGTGGCCCCGTACACGCTGACCTCGATGTCGCGCGGGGGATACTTCTTGAAGAGCGCAACGTGCGCTGGGGTGACTAGGCAGGCATTGGTGAACACCTCAAGCAGCAGGCCCAGGCGTTTGAGTCCCAGATAGATGTCCTCGAAGTCGTCGCGCAGCAGGGGCTCGCCGCCGGTGAGCAAGCACCAGACCGCTCCCAGAGCTGTAGCCTCACCCGCGATGTCGAGTATCTCTTGGGTGGTGAGCTCGGCCGCCTTCGCCGCCCGATCCCCCGCAGGCAGGTTGATGTAGCAGTGCCGGCAATCGTTGTTGCAGCGTGCGGTTATCTCCATGTCGAACGAGATGGGCGCTCGTGACGCCTTCATCCTGTCCCACAGCGGAAGGTCGGGAAGCTTGCCGGGCCTTGCGAACGCCTTGCTCATGCGGAGCTCCGTTGCCTCAGCGACCGTAGGCGCAGGATCATGGCACGGACTGCGCGCCGGACGAAGGTCACGAGCGGGATCAGCGCATCGTGCCTCGCCAGACCGGCGACGAGGAGCTTCTCGGGCCCACGGCCGAGCATGACAGAGTGACCCCCCCGTTCGACACGGGAGACACGCCCGAGCACTGCGCATTCAGCGATGATCCCGTCAGGTTGCGGGCAATTGTCGCCTCGCACAGCAACAGCGCCTGGGTGCCGCGCAATGACCCTGTGCACCACGAGCCCCCCGGTCGCAGGACTGCAGTAGGCGACGATGTCGCCAAGGGCGGGGGTAGAACCAAGGCTCGCCGATACCCGGAACGGCTCAATGGTGATGACGTCGCCATCCTTGATAAACGGGTACATGCTGGAGCCACGTGCAGTGAAGCGGAACGCGGCTCCTTTCTTGACGACTGCGTCGAGCAAGTCCTTGAGCGCCGGACCTGAAAGGGACAGCACGCCCCCGGGGACGGCATGCAACGATGGCGGTCTCAAGCCTTTCGCGTCCATCGCATCACCCCAGTTCCCCATTACCCAGCCCGGTGCCGCCGAGCGGTCAGAGCCACACTAGCACGTCCGAACCAGGTGGCATTGCGGCCGACGTCAAAGGAGCTGCGAAAAGCCGGACCCGCACCCTGTGCCGTGTTGGAGGAGCGATCTTCGGGCTTGGTGACTACACGCTTGACACAGTCAGGTAGTCGCGACGGCAATGCGCGTCTCGATGAGGTGTGCGGATGAGGTGTGCGGATGAGGTGTGCGGATCGAGACCAAGCGAACGCCCACAAGAAAGGGCTGCGAGTTCGAGCAGCCCGCTCTGCGGCTGTCGACGGATCAAGCGCCCGTACGGCTAGCGAGCCTCAGGCAACGGATCAACTGCCGGCGACGAACTCGCAGGCTTGGGCTCCATGGATCTGGCACGTTTGACCGCCGGCATGGGGCCCACCGATGTGGCTTGCCGGGGCACCCTTGCAGCCGTCGAGCACGCTCTCTTCGGACGTCCCCCTCGTGAGAACCACGAGCTCAGGCCCACTCCACTTCTTTTTGACGCTCATCGCACCCCCCACGCTTAGAATAGTACCCCGACATTATCAGCCCATTCGGCGAACTTGTCCAGAGTGTCAGCGTTTGCGCTCCAGCTCGGGGGCGGTGCCGTCGTCCGAACACAGCTGCTGAAGCCATGCGAGAACGTCGCCGCTCAAGTCGAATTCCATCTCGTAGCAGGGCGTCTCACGAGCCATGGTATCGACCAGTGCCATGACCTTCTCCCACCAGTCGGCGGTGGCCAACGGCTTGACGAGGCAAGAGAGCAGGGTGGCGCTCTTCTCCCTTGGGTCTTCGATGAGTCGAAGGCGGTTCTCGGTCGACTTGCGCACGAGCAGCAACGCCCGGAGGGGCGCGGAACCAGCCGAGACTACGGGGACGGTGCCGTGACTCCAAGTGCCGTGCACTCTGAGCCCGTCGGGCCACAGCCGGACGACGTTGCGGTCATCGCAGAGGGGCACCCCGACGGCCTGCAGCAGCCGGAGTGCGGTCGACTTGCCGGATCCGGAGTGACCGATGAGGAGCAGGCCGTGGCCGTTGAGCACGGCACCGCATGAATGGAAGTAACAGGCCTGGCGATCGGCCATCACTCGCGCCAAGAGCACCTGGTCGGTCGGCCAGAGGGTCAGCGAAGGAGCGCCTCCGCCGCCGAACCACACCTGGCCCATCTGACCGTTGTAGAGGCTACCGAACCGGTGGTCATCCGTGAACACGGCTAGCGCCTCGACCTCTGTGATGCCAGTCGGGGGCGCGTTTCTCGTGTAGATCCAGCGGGAGTCAGGGTGGTGGATCGTCCACGCGCCTCTTCTGGCTACGACGGGACCCAGGTCCTCCACGCGCACACGAGGAACGCCGAAGTGGTGCCGCAGGACGATCGTGTCCTCGCCGGGCCCATCGACTGCGAAGAGACCGAACTTCGGTGCGAAGGTGTCGGCGGCAAAGGGCCGGTCGGACTGGACCTCGACGGTGAGACCGGCTATGCGGAAGAACCTCCGCGATGCCTCGTCGACCGGTTCTTCTGCTACCGCCTCCAAGTCGGCAAACAGGTCGTCCAACCGAGCGACACTCAGGGCTGACCGGTCGTTGGGCGCTCGTCTCGACTCCCCTTCTACGGTCATGCGGTGCCCGACCTTCTCTTGCGAGACTGCGATGAAGCCCACATGCGGAAAATCTACACTACTTCTGCCGCGAGCGTGGGCGATGAGAGAAGCACTCACCGGCAAGCGTGCGCCGTCGGCAGGCGTGCGCCGTCGGCAGGCGTGCGCCGTCGGCAGACGGCTGTGATCAAGGCAGCGGACGCCGCCAGCGCAGCTCGGGAAAGCGCGCGAAGTCGCGGTCGGCGCTCACGAGCATCGCTCCCGTCTCGATGGCCAAGGCTGCCAGGTACGCGTCGGTGACCAGATCGCCGCGCGCATCGGCGGCCCCCCGGCAGAGCTCTTCGAAGAGGCGTACATGGTCGCGGCCCGGGTTGAGCAACACCGCGTTGGGGTGGCTGAGCAGCGAGCCCACAAAGGCAAACGCCTCGTCGTGCGTGTCGGGCGGCGTGAAGACGCGCCGGTGGGTGAGGATGCGCACCAAGCCGATCAAGACCGGCGCGCAGAGCGCGAAGGCCTCGTCGCCCGCATAGACCGAGCGCAGCCAGTCTCTGCAGCCCGGGTGCAGCGGGCTGTCGGCGCGATGCGCGCCGATGAGCACGCTGAGGTCGGGGAGCAGCATGGGCCGGCGCTCAGCCGCCGTCACTCATCGGATGCGCGGGGAGCGGGCGCGCCGCGAGCCGAGCCGCTCCCCGGCGCCTCGCCTGTTCCGCCCGTTCCGCCTGTTCCTTGGCGGAAGCGCTCGTACACGCCGTCGGCCTCGTCGACGGGGTCGAGCAGCGCCGCGTTGCTGGCGGGATCGACACCCGGCGCGAGCCCGCGCCCTGCAACGATGGGGAACTCGAGAGGCTTGGTGGCGGCGACGTCGCGCTGACGGCCGAGATGCTCCCGGAGCGCAGCCTCGATGAGCCCGCTGAGCGTCTGGTGCGTCTCGGCGGCCTGCTTCTTGAACTCGGCCAACACGTGCGAGTCGATGGTGAGGGTCGTGCGCATGATGCACTCCATGCCCGAAGTATCCAGCATGCGCATCATAGCATCAATGCATCAACGGGTTGACGTTGCGCCCTCCTCGAGGATCAGCCGTGTGGCGACGTTGTCGTCGAGATCAACCCCGGGGAGGGCGCCTCCGTGCCCGAACGTGGGCAGCTTGACGTGACTGGCGCCTGCTCCTTCGTCTCTGCGCAGCAGTGACTCACGCAACGCATCCTGGATCACCGAGCTCAGGCTGCGGTGACTGCGTGCGGCTATCTGCTTATAGTCGGCGAGCAGCGCCTCGTCGATGTTCAGGGTAGTGCGCACCGGGACCTCCATGCATCAAAGCATCACCTATATGGCATCACAACGTGTTACTCAGACGTTGCCGCGATCGCCGCCAGCAACTCAGCTGGCTCGAAGACCGGCAGGGAGGCCTGCGCGAAGCCCTTGCCGTCGCGAGTGACGATCGCCGCCATGCCGCCCGCCCTGGCCGCCTCGTGCAGCACCGCTTCCTCGAAATCCTCGAAGCCGAAGTCGAGGGCACGCTCGAGCACGCCCCCGTCGACGCAGGCGACATCGAACAGGGCGAGCAGGTCGTGCACGTGCCTCTGGGCGCGCTTGCGCCCGAATGACTTGGCCGCGATGGAGTAGACCGTCGTGACCGTTGTCGCGCAGATCGACCCCTCCAGTCTGCCGTTGTCGAGCAAGGCGAAGAGCCTGGAGGCGGCGTGGACGTGGGGTTCTCTCTCCAACAAGACGTCGAGGACCACGTTGGTGTCGAACAGCACTCTCACTCGTACTTCTCTTCAAGGTGACGGCGGTAGTCGGCCTCGGTCACCGTCGCCCCCTTGAGCGCGCCGATGAGCGAGCGCACCCGAGGGGTGATCTCGGTGCCGGGGATGT
>Ga0315282_10006966_pt1 | contig 18714 bp, 17 predicted proteins | sample YL17G07_20_MG_FD_203693 | JGI IMG/M metagenome (GOLD analysis project Ga0315282, IMG submission 203693) | Sediment microbial communities from Yellowstone Lake, YNP, Wyoming, USA - YL17G07_20 | ecosystem: Environmental > Aquatic > Freshwater > Lake > Sediment | place: USA: Wyoming | collected...
TATAGATGTTGTGGATGAGGTATATGTTACTGTCGCCATTGAACGTGTAAAGATATAAGTAACCGTAACCTCAGTCGTAGTCGTTACACTTTTTACAGTTGTTGTAGTTGATGTTGTAGTGGGTGTTGTGGTGGTTATTATACTTTTTAATATTGTTGTGGTGGGTGTTGTTGTAGATTCTATAGAGGTTATTACACTCTTTAATGTTGTTGTGGTGGGGGTTGTTTCAGATGTTATAGTGGTTGTTTTCGCTGTCGAGGTTGATGTTGTAGAAAATGCTGTTTCCGTAGAAATTTTATTTGTTGTTAAGGTTGATGTTGTAGAAAATGCTGTTGATGTAGTTTTAGTCGTCAATATTGATGTGGTGGGTGTTGTAGTTGTTGTTTTGCTTGTCAACACTGACGTAGTGGGGGTTGTTGTTGTGGATGCTACAGTAGTTGTTAAACTTGTTGCAGACAATGTACTACAGGTAGAAGTTGTTGTTTTACTAATTGATATTGATGTGGTGGGTGTCGTTGTGGTAGTCGCTACGGTTGTGGTTTTACTTGTCAATGATGTGCAGGTTGTTGTGGTTGTCAAACTCGTCTGTTTTGATGTAGTAGAGGTTGTAGTGGTGGATGCCGTAGAGGTACATATACTCGTCTGCTTTAATGTGGTAGAAGTTACTGATGTAGACGGTGTTGTGGTTGTTTTTGTTGTCTCCTTTGACGTAGTACAGGATGTAGTGGTAGTTTGAGAGGTCACACTTGCAGTGATGCTTGTTTGGGTAACTGTAGTGAGTGGATCAACTATAATAAGTACAACCGTCCATTCTGTCTGAATAGGAATAGTCTGTGTTGTGTCATCACCTGTTACACAAGTAGTATCAAAATCTGTTGAAAGAATTGTGGTTGTTAAAATCTTACCTGTATCCTCGCCACTCCATATCCCATGCATAGGCTCAGGATTAACGAATTTCGTTATAAAAAATGTGTCAAAATAAGCAGGTGTTTCTGCATTGTTCCCTGTTATAAGAAATGTTCGAGGTGAATAATTTCCTGTACCTATAATTGGCATAAGGTTTCCATCTATAATAAATTGTTTTAGATTTGCTGTATTTCTAGTTATAAATTCGTGCCAACCAACCGTTCTGTTAATACCACTATTGTAGGTTGTGTCCTGTAATCGATATTCATACTGACCAATATCATTTATTAATCCAATATAAGATACTTCGGCTTCCCCTGCATCAATACTAACTACAGCAGATTCTACTACTGGTAACATCTCATCGTAGAAATGAATGTGAACAGCTTTGTCACCATAAGGACTTTGAATATGAGAGGCAAGTGCATATATTGGAAGTTTTATACTTTCACTACCAGAATAAGCATAATCTAAAGAATTCACAACCCCACCAACTATTCCAGCAATCCAAGAAGGTACAGGTCCACTTGCTGTAGCTAACCAAAGGTTTCTTTCTGGATGCCCTGAAACATCAATAACGTCTGTGCCAGAGCCTTCGTCCATTGAATAGTGAGCATAAACATCACCATTTACAATTTCTTCTGTGCCTTCACCGTTATTATATCTAGCAGCGACATCTGAGGATGTTAAAACTGAGGTATAAACCACAACCTCATCCATATCACCCGTAAACCAATAAAAACCACCATAGGTTGCAGTATTGAAACGTGCTGGACAACTAATTGTGCCATTTAAAGTATCCCTTTGCACATCGAAAGTTTCTTCTATTGCATCTAGATAAATATGGACACCAGATACTTTTTGTGAACCATCATAAGTAGCAACTACATGATGCCAATTCCCATCATTAACTGTTCTAACGTTTCCTCCAATGAGTATCTCATTTGTAGGATCATATGCACTATTTCTTAATTCAACCCATACACGACCATTATACAGAAATAAAGCATATCCTCTACCATTTCCACCACCCGGAACTTGGTAGGGTAAATTCATTCTTATAATTAGAGGTTGCGTACCCGTACCCGTTGTTCTAAACCAACATTCCAATGTGAATGGGCTGTATCCATCAAAATCACCTATAGTTCCAAATCCTAAAGGTGAACCTAAATTATTAGAGCCTGAGAAATGTAGAGCAGATGTTCCTCCATGATACAAAGTCCATTTATTTAAATTTGTCTCAAAATCATCAAAGAATATAAAAGTATTATCCCCATTAGATGTTGATGTTGTACCTGACTTACCATAATAGAGATAAATAGTTCTATCAACAGTGCTTAGATCGTCTGCAACCTCAACCCAAAAAGTAGCACTAACTCCATTAATTTTATTTTCAATCCAATAATCCAAGAGAGTTGTCCCATCAACTCTAGTGAACCTTACATCACCAAAATCCACTCCACACTTAGTATTAAGATAGACGTTTTCACCACTATCTATTCCACTTCCATAGTGGACTATAATTCTTACTTGGTAGTTAATTCCTGCACCAATGGCAGATTCAATAACATGGTATTTTCTATAATTCCAACCACTAATCCAATTATCTGCCTTAACATTAGAAATATATAATGTAGATAGTGTAATGGAAATTAACAAAAATAAACAAAAGATTTTTTTATTATACAACATTTTACTTGTGGCTTCCGAACTCTCTGTATTTTTGCTAGAAATCAGAACTTAATTCTACTACACACTCACCTCCAACCAACAGTCTAAGCAGAAATATATGATAATCTAATTATTTAAAGTTTATCTTTGGATTTACAGTTATTATTACATTTAAAAGACAGTATAAATGTTATGATTAAGGTGCTATCTTTGGACTCTCATAATAGAATCCTGTAGATGTTGTAGCTCTTATAACATAGTTTGTCTTTGATACCCATGTGTACGATAGTGAGAAGATTTTACTCTCACCTATTGGCACAATATTATTTTTACCAAGTGAAATAGTCTGATAAGTTGTTCCTGCCTTGTTGAGACGTATAGAGATCGTTACATTCGCATCATACCCACCTCTATTCCTGATATTAACAGTAATAATATTGTTTGCTAAGAACTGGATTGATGTAATTTCCACTGCAGTTCTCATTTGGGGGGTATTCGTTGGATCGGTCACATTAACTGGTTGGGGTGTTGGTTCCATAATTGTTGGTTTAGTAAGGACTGAACCCATATAAAATGCCCCAAGCATTCCAGCCATAACTATAACTCCAAGGATAATGATTACATTTTTTTGGTTTCCATTTTGTGTGCTCATTTTTACTCGACCATAACTCTTGGTAACTTGCTTATAAGAGTTGTGGTGTTTGAGTTCATATTTATGATCATATTATACCCAATTTGGGTATAAAACGATCAAAAAAGAGAACTGTCACTCTATAGTATAGACCACATTGAGGGTAACTGTTAGGTCTAAACTACCTGAGATTATTGGGGTTGTTGCTTTGTAATCTATGCCTGTATAGCTGTTACGATAGACTGGTGCTGAATAGTATCCCTCATTGATTGACTGAATTCCAGTGATTTTGACACCGAACCCATCCGTTAAGGTTTTTGCCTTTGTTTTTACATCGGCTATTGCTTTTTCATAGGCTTGCTGTTTGAGGGTATTGAATTGTGTTTCACTCAGGGTGAATGTTATGCTGTTGATAACATTAGCACCTGCGTTAGCTGCTGTATCAATAACTGCACCTATTTTACTAAGGTCTTTTACCTTGACTTGTAAAGTGTTTGTTACCTGATAGCCAACATTCATTTGCATCTCCCAATTGTACACGGGGTTGACGCTGTAGCCTAGAGTCTGCATATCATCCTCTGAAATGCCGACTGCCTCTAGAGCTTTGACAACTTCCACCATGAGACGAGCATTATCGGTGATAGCTAGATTTGCTAGTTTGTTTTCAGTGTAAACACCAATAACAATAACTGCCTGATCAGCTTTGGCTGAGATTGTGCCTGAACCTGAGATGGGCATTGTTTTGGTTGGGGAAGTATCACCTGTTGTAAACTCATACACAACAGAACCATTAGCCGTAATTTTATTTATAGTATCATCCAAGGTTTGGGTATTACCAAAAGTTTTGGATGTATCAATGGTTGGTATTACTGGAGTATATGCTATAAGACCACCCATAATAACGAGTGCGAGACAAATTCCCGTCACTGTTACAAAAACATTTGTTCTTGTCATCATATTGATCGATAGATAGTATATTGTGAAAAGTATTAAAACCTACACATAAGAACAGTTGTTCTTATTATTAAAACAGAGATTAGAATGGTACTTTTCTCACACGAATAACTTCATAGTTATGTGGGAGAACTATAGCTTCTTTGCCATGTATTCTGCCAATGTGAATGTATAATTTTCCACTAATTCCACTTCTACAGGCAGTAGCAAAAATGGGAGAATCTGTTTCATTTCTAACCTCAACTGTTTCAGCCATAGCTAATCAATCTCAAAAAAAGAGAATTTTGGAATCGCTTACTTTTTGAATAAGCGAAGGAGTATGTCTAATGTAGCCATAAGGAAGGCTAAGATAGCTACGTAGTCGTAGATGCTTGGACTAGCATTAAGTGTCAAAGCTAATTGTTGATAATCGACAACAGCATCTTTTCCATCTTTTCCTGCTGCACCTGTAGCACCAGTATCTCCTTTATCGCCTTTTGCACCTGTAGCCCCTGTTGCTCCAGTAGTACCTGTAGCCCCCGTTACACCGACTAAGCTTTGAAGCCATGTAGCCTCATCACCTATAAAACCATGTTGAATTGCGATTTCATAGGCTGAAAGTCCATTTATACCTGAAGCTCCTGTTACCCCCGTTGCCCCTGTATATCCTCGTAGTCCACGTTCACCTTGGATACCCTGAATACCCTGTTCACCTTGTATTCCCTGAATTCCCTGTGCGCCTGTTGCACCTGTAGCCCCCATTGCACCAACAAGACTAGCAATCCATTCAGTTTCTGAACCTACAAATCCACATTCAACAGCAATTTCGTATGCGCTTAGACCATCCTCACCTCTACATCCCTTAGCACCTGTAGCACCCGTGTATCCTCTCAGACCACGATCACCCTGAATACCTTGAATTCCCTGTGCACCAGTATCGCCTTTTACACCCTGAATACCCTGAATACCTTGTTCACCTATATCTCCTGTATCGCCTTTGTCGCCTTTTTCACCCTGAACTCCCTGTGTTCCCTGAATTCCCTGATCACCCTGTATGCCCTGTATTCCCTGATCACCCTTATCGCCTTTCGGTCCCGGTATAGGGATATAAATTATATCTTCACATGCCTTAGCAGGTAAAACAGCTAAAGACATGAGCATAACTAGCAGACATGCTATTAGACTATAGTTCTTAAATTTCATTTTGTCTCATATATCTGTGAGTAGGGGTCATTTATAAATGTTACGGTTTTGTAGTTCTTACTAAGGGTCGGCAGAAGTAAGGAGGTGAAGCTACCCCTACCTTAGACACCAACCCTTAGTGTATGAGGTGACGACAGTCTAAGGTAAATAAAAGAAATACGGAGGTTATTTATAAACATTATGGTTGGTGGTCTAAAAATATATAATGATAAAACTTAAATAGGTGTTTAAATATGGTATATTTTAGAGAAGTAGAGGAAGAATTTATCTCGGCAGACTCATAATCTGTGCAGGGGAAACCCGACATGTAGGTGTGAATCCTACCTTCTCTACCACTTGTTTTTGGCTATTCCTCATTGACTCTCTAAAATGAGTTTCCTAATTTGGGTAGCCGACTCCGTTAATCCCTCTTTCTCACAGATAGCCAGAACTGCTGTGTAAAGGGGAATATCTTTGGGCATAAGTTTAAATGAATATGGATTTGCAGAGGTCATAATTTCATAGTTTGCCCTGTAGTAACGACTTTTTACATATAAGAGTCCTATAATAACACATGACATAGGACCTACTAAAATACCGAAAACAATAAAAATAGGGAATGATGGAAATATCATTAGTAATAGAGGAAAGTTTATAACAACAAGGTAATATGCGATAGAGGCAAAGTTGAATAATGTGAGAGGTAAAGCAATAAGACTATATCCTTGCTGAAACAGAAACAAAATATTGTGTTTTGTTTGTTTAAGTTTGCTAATATCAACAGTCATATTGGTGCATCCTTTTTAGTTGAATAAGAATAGTTGAGTAGTGCTATTACAGCTAGAATTAGCACTGCTATCCAATACATCATTGTATCCCAACTACCATACCACATTGTATCAAAGAATTCGGGTAATACTTTATGTAACTCACCAAAGAGGGTATCTAAACCTCTCATATACCAATTCAGGCTTATGCCATTCAAGGATGTCATTACTATTCCTAAAAGCCTGTTTGATGCTATTACTGTGTTTGAAATAAGACCGACTAAAAATAAGACTAAGTAGGAAAGTAGATATTTTTTATTGGAAACAAATGACTGTACACCTAAACAAAATGGCAGAGACAAGAGTGGTAAAACCACAACCATATACTTTCCCGGTGAACCTAGCCACCCATTCCAATTTGTTGAGGCACTTATACTCAGTGTCCAAAAAATAAAGAGAATGATAGATAGATAGACGGCAGGTTTTTTTGTTCTAACGAGTTGAAAGAATCCTAATGCTGAGAGAATAAGTATGGGACTATAGAATATGATACCACAATTCTGATCTAGGAATAAGCCAAAAATGGAAAGGTAAAAGAGTTTATCAATATTATAACCAAATATTTGATAAGTCCTGACACCTGCATCATATGGATATGCGCCTAACATTGGCACAGAATTCAGACCAACAAACAGAACCATGTAGGTGAGAAAAAGAGTAATAGTGGCTGCTAATGATATAAACAAATACTTAGAATCTCTTTCTCTTCTCAGTAATATGATCAGTACGAATAGAGATATGATAGAAAGGAATATAGCCTGATATTTGAAAAAAGGTAAAATTCCTAGAGAAATCCCTGTTAAAACCCAAGTAAGCTTAGTTGGGTAGGGATGTAAGAGTAAATAAATGGCAACCATAATAAAGAATGTTAAAACAGGTTCAGTAAAGAACAAACCTGAATATATGAACAATAAAGATGAAAATGCAAATGCTACTGTTGTTAGTACACTTGCGCTACCATTACCCTTTGTTAAAATCATTGAGGACTTATAGATGAGAACGGATATCATGGAAATTATAGTATCCATGAAAAGCAGACAACCATAAACACCTGAGTTTAAGAATATTTGCCCTAAGTAATATGGAATTGCTGAGATGATAGATAGCCCCAACGGATGAGAAAATATTAACTGTCCTTTGTTTAATATTCCTGTACTATTGACAATATGCCAATTAAAAGGAACGGAATAAATACTCTGAGGAGATAGAGAACCGCTAAATACAGCTTTAGCTGCAAGTATATAGTGTGGTTCATCACCAAAAAGAGAAAATCCCTGTAGAACTTTATTTGGGGCAAGGTAAGGTGTAAAATTTAAAGAAATGAAAAGAGCATTTATAATAAACACAATAAGAAATATAAGAATAGGTATAATATCTCTCCTTACTCTTAGAAGTTCAGATATACTACTCCTTTTACCATAGGCAATGCCTACTATACTTAAGAAAATGATACAAACTCCCATAATGGAATCAGAAAGAACTGGCTGAGGAACATATACACTCTTACCTACATTTATATTAACTTCGGGTGCTCTTATTACATCTGTATCTATCCATCCACCAAGAAGATCATAGGCTATAATACATGCAAAATCAGAGGTTCTACCCAACTTAGCATCAACAGGAACATTAACAGACACAGGTATTTCTAGAGGAATACCCGAAGATACAACTCCATTGAAAGAGATGACAATGAAAGCGTTTGGTGCAGTCCATGAATAATGTATAGCTATCTTTCCAACTGTAACATTTACAGGGAGGACATTAACAACTATAATTTTAAAACTGGTTTCATTTCCCTGATAGAGTTGTGTCTTGTTCCAAACCCAAGATACTGTAACATCAGGGGATGCTTTAGCAAAAGGTATGAGTGAGAAACACAATAAAACGATAAGGAGAAGTATCGGTTTCCTCATTTTTACCTCAATCCGATATTATTTTTGGGATAAAAGGAGGTGGGTTTTTCTCAGTCATACGATCATACACCTCACAATAAACATCTATTGGTAGAAGTGCCGTATTGTATTCCCTGACATCGACTAATTTGAAATTACAATTTGAACATTTCAGAGTTGTCTGCATATATTTCATATCAACTACTCTCTCTATGCCATTTATAGTTTTGGTTTCGGTCTTTGGTTTTATAACCATAGATGTTCTAAGTGCCGATTCCTGACATTGAGGACAATAATGTGGACCATTATTGAGTCTAGAAACTTTATCCTCGTGCTTTACACTTGCATCCATGTGTAGTTGTTTTACGTTTTGCCTTCGTCTGACCATAAGTTAGAGATAGAGGGAGGCATTTATAAATGTTATTACTAAACTCGTCTTATTGCCTCTGAAAACCATTCAGGAAACATTAAACGATTCTGAATATAGAGATCGTTAAATTTGCTGTCTAGAACGTATGTTTCACCCCAATCGGTATCAGAACGGCACACACGACCATAAGTCTGAATTATAGACATACATGTTTGCCATGAGTACCATCCCTGATCCATTTTTACGCGTTTAGCTACCTGAGGATCACCTAAATAGGGATAGGGAACTTTACAAATTACCTGCCAACGTGCCAAATCATCCTTGAGATCGACACCCATTTTCATCGAGGGTGTGACCATGATACAGGGTGGAGGTGAGGCAAAGAATTCCTCGAATGAGACAGCACGAACATTGCCAACAGATGTAACCATATATTCTTTATATTTCGAGTTTTCCATTATATAGTTGGCGATATCATTGGTATGTGTGTGAATTACACCTTTGTATTTTAGGTGAGGTGGAATTAACTCATAGTCAAGAGCATGTAAAAGCTTTATACGATATAGGGGCATTTCATTTGCTACAGCTTTGCCAATGAATTTTTGGTAGAGTGGTCGGTGCTCTACAGGGAAAGAAGATTTAGAAACACGGATGAATTTTACATCTTCATCTATACCGAGATAGGATTTGAGTTTATCTTTATCGAGTATTGTGGCTGAAACAAGAACATTCTTACGTGTAAAACCAAAAAGTTGTTGTGAATATGGAGATATTACAACTGGTTTAAATATTACTGCATTATCATCTTTGGTAAAAACCCAATTATCAGGGTTTTCATCAATATAGGCGAGCATATCATTGACTTTTTGTAGTAAGCCTTCAACTAGAATGGTCATTTCAACTTGTTCTAAATTTTCACCGCTTAGCTTTCTAATTTGTTCTGAGGAACCCATTTTATTTATAATCTCAGAAAGTTTGGATTGTAAATCTAGTAACCAATTCGACCACTCACCTAGAGTCTCATATCTAGGAATCTGTGTTGGAACATAGTATCTTTCAAAATATTTTTGAATTCGTCTTAACGTCCATGTTGTAATTGGAATCTGCACAAACTCCATCATAATACTTTCAATAGTGTGTGCCTCATCAAAAATGCCTAATTCTCTTTTTGAGAACGAATGGGCAAAGTTCTGTTCATTTAGATAGTAGAAATAATTGTGGATTGTGAGAGGTGAACGGATAGCCTTATCTTTTTGTTCCCAATATGGGCATTTATTAGGCACATCATCCCAATTCATTTTGACACCATACTTATCGTAAAGTAGTCCTGCCTCATCCTTTTCATATTTTGGTTTGAATGGGCACTGATACTTTGGGTCTGAAACGCATGGTGCTCTTTCACATGTTAGGACATTCTCATCTTTAAGTAGTTTTTCTAAACAATGCTTCGGCATCATGTTCAGTGGCATTTTACAAATGAAATTGTTTCTACCCTTTATCAGAGCGAGATCGGGAAAGTCCCTGAGATATTGATTCTGAAGGTAAATATCGGCTACAACAAAATGGGAAAGTTCCTCACGTTCATTGAACATGTATTTGGCTAGAGCATAGGCTATGGCAGACTTTCCTAAACCTGTCGGGGCTTCTAAGAAAATATAGTCATAGTTGTCCAGATGTTTTTCAATTAGGTTTATCACATCTCCCTGATATTGACGAACCTCAGGATAGGGGAAATGTGAAAGAATTGTCAAAACTAAACCTCAATTGTGAAATTAATACGTCTCATAATCCTGCGAGTATTGTTTCTCAGTGATACCTCACTGACATCTGCAACCTCACAAATTTGAGTTTGAGTTAGACCTAGATCGAGCATGATTGAGGAAATATAAAGTAAAGCTACTGAGGCTGATCGGGGTGAAACACCTGCGAGAAGCCTTTTTTCATCACACCTTCGGGATATTCTAAGTGCAAGTAATTCAAGGTCTTGGGATGAACCGAGTTTACTAACTAGAGAGGCTATTGTGGACTCTCTAACTCGATGGTTTACATTGTACTTTAGACCTGTAATAATGTAACGATAACATTTTGAGAGGACTTTAAGTGAGACACCCGATGCAAGTGAAATATCTTTTAAATTATGGTCTATGCCATGAACTCTGCATGAATAGTACACACAGGCAGCTACAACATCACTTATGCCTCTACCTCTAATAAGGAATCCCTCATCTGCTTTTTTGAATGTGCTCATTGTTGTTTCACAAACACCAAACGGCAGACTTAGAGTATTCTTCAAATCTTTGAGAACTTCCCTAGCTTGGATAAGGTTTCTTTTATTGGCATCTAGTCCAATTCTTTTTTGTAAGACACCTAGCCGTCTGAACCTATTTTGTGTTTTCATAGGAAGGGTTTTATCAATTGAGATTTCTGTGCCTGCTAGTGTTTCAGATATTTTTATGCCACTAATAGGATCACCTCTAGCAGTATCCTCACCATCATCCTCGAAACTAGACCATTCAGGGCTACGTACAGGAGGGAGAATATCTACAACTAAGCCACATTTACCACAAACTACCTCTTGGGAATCGAAATCTGTTTTAAGTTCTGTTGATCCACATTCAGGACAAACTTTAATCTCATCACTCAATCTAACACCATCATGTTTTGTAGCCTCATTACTTATAAGTCTTTCGGTCATGCGAATATATCACTCGCATTTTTATATCCCTCAACATTGTCCCATGATATGCCTGCTGCCTGCAATATTCGTTCACATGGACTTCTCAGAGTTCTATCTATAATCCAATCATAATCGGGAATTATTTTGTTTTTAGTTATGACTGAGGAATCTAGATATGATACCCAACGTGTGGATGGTAGACTGCCAGTTGACTTAACTTTGAAAAATCTTATATGATCTCCCGGTATAATGCCCTCTTTGAGATATTCATTATTATAGTATGTACCAACATAGTATTCCTGCTCAATATCTGACTTTGTAAAATCTAATGAAAGATTTACTGGAATAGTAATATCATCGAGATCAAAAACATTAGTTTTTATGCTTTTTATCAGGGTTTGCAATCTATCTATCAACCCACCTGTATTATCCCTGAGAACGGCTTCTAAGACCTCTTTCTGGATTTTACGTGTAATTTCAGATGTGTTACCTCGAACTGCCTCTAGCCCCTTAATAAGAATATAATCGACAGGTTTATCACCTTCACGAATGATCAGTTGAGCATAGTGTTTCTTAACACCTCTCTGTGCTTTCTCAAAAGGTAGAAATAGAGTTGCCTTTGCATACCTATCCTCTTTTATCTTGAATCGTGCAGTTTCAGTAATTCCCATTTCGTCTGCCCAAAGCTTTAGCTCTTCATTCAAAGCAGCTACAAGTGAGTCAACTTCTGTCATTTGAGCTTTAATAAAGATGGAATCTGTATCACCATACCTAGTTTCATGCCCTTCTTTCGCTGCTCTTTCCCTCATTCTCACCAAACCCTCTCCTGCTGTCTTGAGAACAAAATCTGCTTTTTTCTTTGAGTAGATTCGACTGATTGCTGAGGCGAAATATCCCCATGCACCTGAGAGAAATGTCTTAGCAACGGTTTGATGAAGTTTGGCTGTTGTATATTCTGCTGTGCCCTGTTTATATTTTTTAACCTCATTATCCCATTTTGTCCTCTCATCTGAAAGGAATGTTATGACAGCGACCCCAATCAAACCCCATACATCAGGGGAAGTCTCCTTTGGGAATGATAGTAATATTGAGGGATAATAGCGACTCATGTCTACAATGGTTAAATCGGGATAAATACCTACAGGTGGGTTAAATACAATACCACCATAGTCTAGACCTTCTTCCTCTTCACCTGATTCGGGTTGTGATGGTAGAACAATTTTTAGTTTGTGTGCCATTCTCAACCATAGAGGGTCGTGGCGTTTGGTATGTAAAAGAGTATAGTTGATGTCATGTAGACCAACAAAGTTCTTTTGGTTCCAATAGTCCTCTATGAAATCATATTGAACATATTCGCCTGTTTCAACCTGTGTAAAACCACGATCAAGCTTAACACAGTATTCAACATCTTTTTTATTGTAGGTGATAAAATCATCTCTAGTCTCCCTGTTTTCATACATTTCTATGGCAAATGATTCTGAAATCATGTCCTTTGGTCTGATAATACCCTCTCGAACCACAACTTCTTTGAGACGGAAACCTAAGTCTGGTTTGGCTTTCTTATAGCCTTCATATAAGTCGAATAGTTCTGCACCAAAATCCTGCAAATCGAGTGTGATACCTAAGTTCTTTTTAGCCCATGCGTTATAGTATTCCCAATCAAACCCAATATTCCAACCTGTAATAATGTCAGGTTTAATGTACATAAGGTACTCTTTTATCTTTTGACCTACCTTTTCAGGTGATGTATAGTACCAAACATGCCATGTATCTGAGACTTGAATCTGAGTATCTACTTTGTATCGATCATCATAGATAAGCGTTAGGTATATCTTATTTCTGGAATTCCAAAATGTACAGGCTATAACAGGGTTTGTTGGGCTACGTGGATTAGGGAACCTACCTTTTACCCAAACTTCAATATCCATAAATACAACAAGTGGACTTATAACTTTATCCACTTTTTTAAGCTGTGTGTATGGAATAATTGTACTCCGAGAGTTGGTTTCAAAACATGACCATATGTCTGCATCAATAAGAAAACGCTGAACAAAGTTTATATCTGCCTCATAGTGTTTGGTAAATTCTGAACGGTGATCTCTAACTGCTAGAGGCTGAGTAACGACAATTTTTTGTAGTGGTTCATCGTGCATCGAAACATACCCGAATACAACATCTCTGATCCAATCTACATTCTCAGGAACTTTATCACCAACAGGAACATACATATAGGGTTCGAAGCCTGTTATGGAGAATTTTTGTTTAATATCTGTGTCTGATCTAGCCCAAATATCAATGGTTTCTAGATCGCCATTATATGTACCTGTAATGTACTGCCAATAAACCAACAGATCACCCTACACGTACTTATGCAGATATTCTCTATATACTAAATCGGTTGCGATCATACTTATAAGTTTTTTGTTTTGTTTGACCTTTCCTTCTTTTGCATTATCCCTAATTATTGTTAATGTTGTTAGTAATTCTGGAATAGTATCAAGTTGAATTAGTGGATAATACATGGCAGAATTCTTAAGTTTACCAACACTCAAACATAATTTACTGTTGGCAACAGCAATTCCAAATTCTACGTTTGCACCATTATAGGGTATGATTTTGTCATCAGCAACAAAGATAAAAACATCACATTCCTGTATGGCTTTCTTATCTCTATTAAAAGCGTTTTCGGTTGCAGGGTGTGAGTAGAATTCTTTTATATCCTCATTTCTCATATCACTGAGTAATTTACCCTCTGTTGGGATATAATCTAGCCCTGTCCACCACTTACAGAGAACTTCGAATTTGTTTTCCTCTAAGAGTTTGGATATTTTTTCAACTTTTTCTACTAGAACAAAACTACTAGCAAGATATATTTTCATCAATAATTCTCCTTATTTTTTATTTGAGTGTAAACACGGCATTCATCCCGTTCTTTAAATAGGCATGCACCTATCATCCTCAGTTTTTTACATGAGAATGTCCTATATTTTTTACATGATTCAATTTGAGATAATGTTGTCTCAAAATCATAATCAACCCAACCCAATTTTGAATAAACATCTGCTATCTGATGTGGTTTTAGAAACATCAATAGTTCACTTGTTGCAGCCACACGTATAGCATGAGGTGGGTTTGAAACCATTATACCCCTGTAAAGACAGGGACTTAACATATTCTCCAGAAGATAATTAACATTTTTTGGCATATCAAACTTTGGTAAGTCTGCCTCTAACAACATATATGGTAATTCAACCTTAGGAAAGTCAAAGAGGGTTTTACGACTTGGTGTGCAACGTGGAAATTCGTGAGGCATTTTACACCAATTTATAATATCAATCCATGAGCTTGCTACAAATTCTTGAGGTAAAGGAACACACCACATCGTATTATCGGGTGGTCTGCGTGTATTGGGAATACGGGTTATACGCCTGATATCACCAATAACATGAGGATCGGCTGTAGATTTGAGATAATCATTACCAAAGACCTGTTGTAAAATATAGTACGAGGCATTTGTTAGAAGTTCTTTTGGGGTTTCATACATATGTGGCATTAAGAGAACATAAAGATGTATTCCCTTTTTACCTGATGCTATTGGAACGGCTGTGAAATGGTTCTCGATAAGCCAACTATAAACTCGTCTAGCATCCTCTAACCCACGAGCATGACCATCAAAATCGTAGAAAATTTTATCTACCTCACCTGAGAATGGATAAACAGAGGTATAACAGTCATGCAGACCTTCGTTATAACTGAGAAAATATTTGAACTGTTCTAACGAATAGCAGGGAACTCTCTGAGGATTGGCTACCTCTCTTGGAAACAACCCAAAAAGTTGTATGGTTAAAGCATCGATCATGGAATTAACCTTTTTTCTCTAACAACCAACGCATAGCACATAGGTTTGCAACATCTATAAGTTGGTCTATGTTTTTAAACTTTTCGTAGTCCTCAGCAGCGACATTTATTTTGAAATCTAGAATCTGTTTCATAGGAAATTCTTTATCTCCTATTTGAACTGAATCCTGTTTCCACCACGAGTCACCCTGAGATATCATGTGTCTATTCATTTCCAAGAGCATAGCTTCAAAAAATTCTGGGAACTTAGTCTTATGAATTTCACCCATTTGTTATCACTGTGAGGCTGTTGCACAGAAATACATTAGAGTATAGTCGGGTGTTTCCTTTGTATAGTCCTGTGTAACGATCATGGCTAGATCGTAAAGTGTCATATAAATATTCCCTGAAAAATTAGCTAATATTGAATTTAGATACTCAATGAAAACTGTGTACTCTTTTGGTTTAGTTGGATCAGAGGGAATTGTAATATCCTCAGATTTGAGAGACATTTTACCCTCATAGTCACCATTATAACTCATTTTGACAAGAACATCTGTCTCTTTAGGAACAAGTGTTACCTTCTCTACTTTTGCTAGGTTATCAGTAAGCAGTTTGACAGGAATCTTGGTTTGATAGTTCTTAATTCGGGTCTTATCGGATGGTAGAATACCTACACCTGCAACATACTCTAAACCAAAGGATATAACCTTTGTGTTTATCTCTGTGCTCATGTTGGTGTCCCACTTTTTGCCTGATGGGGATAGAAAATTAATTTTATTGTTTTCAATATCCATATTGACTAGAATAGAATCCTCAGTTGTAAAACGTAGGTCGGTTAGACCTGCAATGAGTTCTTTTTTCAGAATAATTTTCTGGTTTGGAACATCAACTTCGTAAGACTTAAAGTATGTTTTGTTAAACTTGCCATAGGAACCGAGTGTTCCTTTGGATATGTCAGACAACACAACCTCTGTTGGGGTGAATGTCGCACAGACTTCATTTAGGATACCATTTATTAGTCCCATCCTTATCATGTCAATTAGACGCTTAGGGTCTATTTCAAACTTTATCATTGTTTAACCTCCTTTCTTATAAGACGGTTATAGAGATCAGGATATTGTTTATCTGCAACGGTGATATCGATCTTTGCACCTGTTGGGAACATCCTGAACTTTGAGGATGTAATTGTTGCCCAATAACGGTTGAAATTACCACCATTCTTATCTTTGACCTCTTCCATTTCTGTACGAACAACAACATCTGTCTGATCCTCAACAATATCAACCCATGTTGGAATCTTCTTGGTATCAGTGACAATATTGTTCTTCTTTGTTTCCTCGAATTTGTATTTGGTTCCGAATATAATCCCACTTTTTGCAAGACCAAGACAGGATATGAAAAGTTGTTTGAGGAATAATCGTCTATCTTTCCAGAATTGCCACTCTACACCCTGAGTCATACGAAAACCGTTACGATAGCGCATGACATATTCAGAAATAGTTGTAAACTCCTCAAGACCATCAATAAAAATCCAATCTGGTTTCTCTTCAAATGGCTTCTTCTCGTAGCTATCCATGATTTCTGTGATATATCGGAAAGTGATGTCTGAGGACTTAAGTACGTTTTCGCTTGAAGAGTAATCCATATAACGTAGACCATCTTTTACCTCTATTCTGGGGTCCATATTGAACATTTCAATCCAAGTTAAAACGGTTTTCCTATCGAATGATATTGCGAGAATTTTTCCCGGAAAAGAAAGTGCGAGTGTTGTCTTGGATTCGCCTTTTCCACCAAAGATGGTAAAGGTTTTACCTAAAAGTGGCTGTTCTGAAGTTATATCAAACTTAGTTGGCATTTGTGGTGATGCTGGCTTTGATAGAGTATCAGATGAACCACCAAATAATGATGGTTGTTGTGCTACCTGTTTTACTTCTGTTTTTGTTTCAGATGGTGTTACACCAAACAAACTACCCACTGTTGTAGGTGCAGCGACAGGAACCTCTTTCTTTTCTAGTTCTTTCTCTATCTCTTTTTGTGGTTCAGATGTTTGTATTTTAGATTTATCCTCTACAGGTGGTATAACCTCTGTTGGTGGTGTAACCACTACAGGTGGTTTAACCTCTTCGGGTTTCTTTTCTTCCTGCTTTTTGGGACCGAATAAATCAGAGAATGACACTACTCATCCCTTACTGCTGATTGTGGGGCAGATATGAGGGGATAGATATAGACGGCATTCATAACAGGGTTGTTAAGACCTGTTGCCTCATCCTTTTTGAGCGATACTGTGCCTATGAAAGCAAAGTAACCATCAGCATCGTACATAAGGAATTCAGGTGCAGCCCAACACGAAATTCCCGGAGTTATACGATTGCCCTTAGCATCTGTGTATGGCTTTTGCTTAACTGTTAGGTCTGTAATGTTACAGACACCAAGTTGTACGGCTGAACCATCGGGTAGTTTCTCCGTTTTAGATGCAAAAATTCTAGGTTCGCCTGAAAAGTTTCCAAAGACACAACGTAGATCGCTAGGGATAGCATAACCATCACTTGTAACCTTTGATGGATTGAGTGCTAGTTGTTCAACAGTGAGAACAGGAATTTGTAGAGCAGTAAGATAACCATAAATATCTAGCCCTAATGGTCTCGGATTCATAAATTTGCATCGTTGATCAAAACTATAATCTCCTGACTCACCAAACCTTGCGAGTGTAGCAGCATATTTTGTCATTGGAATTAGAGTTTTGTAGACCTCAGCAGTCTTTCCAAAACAACCAATTCGGCTAATACCTGTCTGTGAGGCAACATAAATGTTGCAGTATGGTTTCTTGGATGCTGAAACTCGTAGCCCTTGGTGTCCAATATAGACTATTTCATAGTCCTTTACAGGCGCAAGGTCTTTCATTTCCCTATAAACCTTTGAGATTGCTGCCATTTGACGAATCTCTAAAATTTTCTCAGGTGTTGATGTTGCAAATTGCTGTGCTAAACCCAATCCTGATGCGTCAAATGCCTTTTTATATTCTGTAAGGATTTCCTCACGAGTATATCCACAAATAGCCATTAATTGGCTAACATATCCCTCAACGAAATCTGGATAATTCGGAGGGTGTTCAAGTAACTTAGGTAACGACATATATTATACCAACACGTAGGGGCTAATGGGTAGTATATAAACCGAACTATTTAGTCTTAAATTATAGGATTAGATTTTTATACTACCCATGTGCTTATAGGGATTGTGTAAGTATTGTCAGATAAGAAACTGCCTAATGTTATTAAAAGAAGCATACAGGCAACAACTGTAAGCAAATGGAAACCAAATTGTGAGGGTCTAAAGCAGTACAGAAATGTACAGCATAGGATAACCCTACCCCAACGGTTTGTAAAAGAACTAAAATCAAAGAAAGACATTTATTTGGTTTTCACACCTATGGGTTTACTTCTTGTAGGAGAGGATAACTTGCTTAAAACGCTTTTGTTTGTGGCTAGGAATAATGATACTATGGCGACTTATATGATAGTCAAATTTAGCGAACATGAAAAGGAAATTATAAAAAATAAGTTCCCAGAGTTAGATTTCAAAAAATTCGACCTCGCTAACTTGAATAATTTTGATGGAGTAGTTTACTAAAATGGCTAGACTTGTAGAAAAATATAGACCCCAACACTGGGGAGATATAATAGGTCAGGATGATATAGTAAGGTCGGTTAAGGCTGCAGTTGAGAGAACAGAAACCCCACCACATATGCTTTTTATTGGTCAACCCGGAGTTGGCAAAACTA
>Ga0315282_10006967_pt1 | contig 18713 bp, 10 predicted proteins | sample YL17G07_20_MG_FD_203693 | JGI IMG/M metagenome (GOLD analysis project Ga0315282, IMG submission 203693) | Sediment microbial communities from Yellowstone Lake, YNP, Wyoming, USA - YL17G07_20 | ecosystem: Environmental > Aquatic > Freshwater > Lake > Sediment | place: USA: Wyoming | collected...
GCCATCCAGCCAGCCTGGAACTACACGCTTCTCCCGCGAGGCTAGAGTGGAGACATGCGCGAGAGCGTACTGTAACATTTATTCTTTTACAGCTACTAAGGGGAACGATGTGGTCCACTTGGCAATCCTTGCACCCCGGGGGCCTCGGGTGCGTCCGCTTGAACTCCTCCACCGCTTTGGGGTCGCGCTTGATACGGCCATGGCTGTCGCGGGCGCAGCTCTCGCACTTGATGCGGCTGCCTGAGTGCCAACCGCTATACGAGCCGTGGGAATAGCTGCGACCCGAAGAAGAACTGCGACTCCCTCCGTAGGAGCCACCGCCTCGGGCCAGTGTCTCCCACGGGACCGCGAATATCAGGGGAACTGCGAGAGCCAGGCCAGCGATCCACGTCTTGCAGCGCATGCCATCCTTCCACGGAGCTGTAAGCGACAGGAATCCATCCTACCTCGCCGTCGAGTTCTTCAGGGACTCCAACCGCCCCAATTGATCGAGCACTTCCGCCAGGTACTGGTATGCCGGCGCCGTCTCGCCAGCCTGGAAGGGCATCTTCCCCGCCGTAATGGCCGCGCCGGCCAGCCGGGTCAGGACATCGGGGATGTGCTGCTCAGGGATGCTGGAGACCTTCGTCCCGCGATAGTTGCTGATGAGCGCCTGGATCGCCTTGGGGAGGCGCTGGAGGTCGGGGCTCCCGTCCGGGAGAAGATAGGGGAGCTTCCAAGTGTGGGGCTCGGTGGCGTTTCCCACGTAGGCGAAGCAGCGGGCGGGTCGCTGGTACTTTGGATGGAGGAGGGTACCAGGGGAGCCGGTGGGCGGCGAAGGACTCTCGGCAGGCGCATCGGGGAGGAGTTGGGGTCTCTCGACCTTAGGATCGTGGTGGGGCCGGTACACGCCATGGACACTCACCCACCAGAGGGCCTCGGGTGGTTTCGTGGTCTCCAGGGAGGCGAACACGCGATCCTGGAGGCCACCGTGGACGAGATCGGCCGCGTAGAACATGACCCCATCGCTCACGCTGACGCAGCGGACCTTCTGTTCCCCGGCGTATCGGCAGGCCTGATCGAGGGCTGCCACAACCGCCCGGCGATTCCAGGCCAAGGCCCCTGGCCGCTTCGCCTCCACCAGCAAGTACTTGATGCCCAGTCGGGTGAGGAGGAGGTCGGCGTAGCCCACCTGGTTGTTCAGATCGGCTACCTCCCAGTCCAGGACCAGGGTGAAGAGATCCTCCAGGATGTTCTCCGCCACCTTCTCTGAGGCCATGCCATGCCGATCCTGCTGGGCCAGCCGTTCCCGCCGCCGCTCCAGGAAGCTCGGCCAAGACTCGTGAATCCGGTTGAGGCAGCGACGCTGGGTGGCGAGTTGTTCAGTCATGGGATCGACTCCTCGCGCAAGATAAGCATGACCAGCTGGGAGAAACGGATCCGCTGAGACGATCGCGGTGACGTTTCTTCTATCGACGAGCATAATATGTAAGAATGCTTCCTCTAGCCTCCACCATCCACGGCTTCTGCCCACCAATCTGGGTGAACAGGCTCTCGTCCTTTCTCTCTCCTAGCCTGAGCGTCTCGGTTGTGAGTTCAGGGTGCTACGCAGAACCGCAGCTACCAGCCTACAAAATGATTGTCCGCAAGAATTACCCGGATGCCCTCTCCTTGTCCCACAGTGATTTCCCGTAGAAGCGTGCCGCCCTGCAATCTGCATCCAACACTCCACTTGACCTCGGTGGTGACGTACCAGCTTCCACCGGGGAGCCCAGCAAACGAAAAATTACCCTGCGCATCGCACTGAGACTGTCTGGTCACCGATTTCATGGAAGAACGGCTCGGCTCTGGCACCTCAACCCGCCTCCCGGTTCGCAGGTGGCTGATCAGCTCTCTGAAGAAGAGGGTCGCAGGCAACAGGTAAACAGGGCTGCCTGCGCAGGTGACGACGCCGCCACCTCGTTGACGGAGGAAGCCTTGGCCCCGGCGGCCGCCGTCCCGGACTGCAAATACGGTTGATGCTCGTCGGGGTCAAACCGGGATTGCATTTGCACAGGCGGTATGCACGAACCAAGGAGAGCTAGGGAGAAAACGGCCAGCCACGCGGTTACTCGGCTCCGACTCTTTCGCCCTCCTCCGGTGATGCACCTCATGCCTGCCATTGGATTCCTCCACGTAGCTGCGCAACCATCCGCCGCCAGAGGGGTCCGTCTCCCTTGTCCCTTATGGCTTCGCTGGCATTGTCCCCCGCCCCTTTGGAAGGTCCCCACCCAGTCCGATTTCACAGGTGGTTTCTGTCAGGCTGGTAGGGTTTTGGAGGATGAGCTGCAACCGTGTCCCCTTCAGGGAGGCATCGCTCTTCTGGAGCGGGAAGAATAGAAAGCCAGTCAGGGCGCTTCGGGGGCTGAGGTTCGTGTCCTTCAGGGACACGGCCATCAAGTCCTTCATCTTGTGCTCGTTTTGGGTGGAGACTGCGGAGGCCCCGATGACGCCTCCCATGATGGCACCGGCGGCGACTGAACTTTTCACGGCCTCAAAGGTGTCCGGTACTGACAATGGATTGCGGGGAGTGGCGTCTGGCCAGACCAAGCGGACGTTGGCGGTCCGGAAGAGCAGTTCGTCCTGGCCATCATTCCGGATCAAGAGCTGGATCGGGAGGACGTTGTTGTCCAAGTAACTCCCGGCGCTTGAGAGTACCTCATGGAGGCGTTCCTCCGAGAGAAACGGGTTCACGCCGACGGTGATGGCTCCCTTGGTGTCACGGAACGGGTAGCGCTCCGCTTGCTGCGATCCTGGCTTTGGAGGGGTGTAACTGCACGCGGTGGCCACAAGCAGACAAGCGACGGCGAGGGCGAACGAGAAGGATCGATTGCGCATCGTGGCCTCCTTTCCACGGCATGAGGGATCACTTGTATTCCGGTCCCTGCTCATAAGTTGCGGCGTACGCATTCTCTGGTCGCCGAGCCGCCTCCATTAATCATCGCGTTGGTTCAGGCATTCCGTCACCCACTCAGTGAGGGCCTCTTCTGCGGTTTCACCCGAGCGGCGTCTCGGTGGAAGGCCGGCCATGCGCCCCTGCTCCTTGCCGTTCCGCAAGACAACGAGGATCGGCAGCGTCTCGGGATCAGAGCCGACAAGCTCTGGGTCGGTGCCTGACACTTCTGACCGAAAGAAGGTCACCCGACCGGCAAATCCTCCGGCCACGCCGCGCAGGATCTCTTCCATTCGCTTCGAGTAGGCGGAGCCTTCCTGGTAGATGAAAACGACGGCCCCGCCCCCCTCACGGGGATCTGTCCCTCGGCCCAGTGGCACCAGCTCCCCGGCGGCCTGTGAAGGCGAAGGGTGGGCAGGGAGGGGCGCGCTCTTCACCATTGCCGTCACGCTGGACGCTCCCTCGCGTCCCTCCGGGGTTGCAGTCGCCGCTGCGCCGGAGGGCTCGCCGGGTGGTCTCTCGGTGGATTGTGCCGGCGAGGACGTGGCCGCCTGGGCTGAAGCGCCCGCGGGCACCGCCGGTTGAAGTTGAGCCGCGGCGGTCGAGGGGGATGCCTCAGGCGGCGACTCCTGGCGCTGGAGGTTAAGCATGGCCTCCAGGCGGGCTTCGGTCCCGGGGTGGGAATCCAGGAGGCCGCCCCCCTTGGCCTCCGCATGGGCCAGCAGCTTTCGGAAGGAATACGCCATGGTCCCGGCGGGATCAGGCTCCTGGGCGCTCCGGAGGATCTCCACCGCCTTGGCATCCGCCTCGGCCTCCTGTGAGCGCGAATAGGCGGGCAGGGCAAACATCCCCGCGACCAGCACCGCGCTGCTGGCGATGAGCCCACCCACGCCAGGAATCAAGGAGACGCCAGTCCGGATGATCTGTTCAGTGGCCGCAGCAGCCTTGCGCTTGTCCGCGTGCCCCAGGACTTCATGGGCCACCTCGTGAGCTGCGATGCCCCGTATGAGCTGGGCGTCTCCTGTGTTCACGAGGCCCGTGGTGAAGCCAAAGCGGCACTCGCCCGCGGAGAGTGCGTTGATCTTCCCCGTATCGAGAAAGAACACTTTACACGTCGCCGGACTTCGACCGGCGGCACGGAGCAGCGGTACGATTTGATCGTTCACTAGCTTATGGCTAGGGGTTTGCCAATCAGGGCGCACGACCTTCGTCTGGGGGGCGCAGGCAGCCAAAGAGAGGAGGCTGAGGAGGAGGATATGGAGCCAAGGCGCCAGCCTCACGCGCTGATCGTGGTTGAACGCGCTGAGACCCACTTCAGCCCCTCACTGCGGGAGGACAGACCTCGCGCCGCGCGTGGAGCGATGAAGTGCAAGGGCCAGTACGTGGCCCAGGATGCGCGCAATTGACGGGTCGCCGAGGGGAGGATGGAAGGCGGCCAGGGCGAAGCCTACTGCGAGGCGGGAGGGGGTGTCAAGCGCTTCTAGCGCGAGCTAACTGCGAGGGTTCGGGACGCGCAATCTGGGTCTCCGTCAGCTCCCAGAGGGGCTGGGCTGGAGGGTCACCGGGACGGGGCCGAGATCCACCGTGGCCCCGGAGTCATCCGTGATGTAGAGGTACACGGTCGCGGTCGGCGGCGGGTTCGTGACAGGCACCTTCAGGGACCAGCCGCCGTTCTGGTCGATCTTCAGCTCCGGGACCACCCAGTGGCGCTTCACAATGCGACCGTCCGGGTCCACGCCGCTCGCAAGGCAGCGGAGGGTGGCGGTGCTCGCGCCGATCAGGGTCTTGGTGCAGTCGATGGCATTCCCGTTAATGGGGATCCCCTGGGGCGCCATGTTGGGCAGCACCTGAATGCCCTGGGTGGCCGTCAGCTGCAGGCCCCCCGCGGTCGTGAGCGTCCCCGTGATCGTGTGCGGGCCGGGGTCGCTGACCGTCACGCGGTTCCAGGGGTGGCTGATCTGCACCCCATCCATGGCGTAGGCGGTCGTGGTGATGCGGTCCCCGTCGGGGATGACGCCCGCGGGGACGACGGTCCGCAGGAGGTACTGGACGGGGGGCCGCTGGGCGCCGCCGGAACTGATGGTGATGTAGGGCGCACCGGCCGGGGGGTCGAGGACCGTGACGTCGTCGGACCAGGTGTAGGAACCGCTCACGGTGCCGATGACCGAGAGGGTCACGCGGTAGTGGCCCGCCGTCGCGAAGGTGACCGTGAAGTTCGTGGAGCCGCTGGTGGACTTCACCGGGGGAGCGCTGGGATCGTCCAGGCTCGCAGCGGTCCAGCTGGTGCTGATCCGGTCATGGGTCACGGGAAGCTGGAGCACGCTCAGCCGGTAGTTGTAGGTGGAGGGGGTGTAAGGGCCGATCACCCCGTACAAGAGCCCCTGGGCCTGCAGGGCCGGCTCATCCACGCGGAGCCTGGCGCTCTGGCTGAGCGGGGTGCCATCGGCAAGCTTAGCGGTAAAGGTCAGGCGATAGGTCCCGGCCAGGCGGGGGGCCCCGCCGTTCAGGGCAAACCCTCGGAGGGTGGTCTGCAGCTTGAAGGCCTGGGACGCGTCGTCAAAGGGCACCCCGAAGGTCGCCGAGGGAGGCGTGGCGAGCGGTTGCCCGTCCCCTCCGGCCAGGAGGGTGAGGGCCAACTTGCCGCCCTCGGCGGGATCGAACGGCGCTGGCAGGCCGACGACGGTTGGATCCTGCGCGATCGGCTGGCTGACGGTGACCCGCATGTCCACCGGGTAGCTCGTGGGCGCCAGGTGGTAGCTGCGGGCATCAGGCGTGCTCCCGTCCTCCTCGCTCTGCTCCCCGCCGCTCAGGACGGTGACGTTCATGTCCAGGTAGGGCGGGGGGATGGCCGGGATGGTGACGGCTGCCGACTCGGTCTGCGCCCGGGTGGTGGTCCCCTGCGGCAGGAAGTAGCCGACCACCTGGTAGGTCCCGGGCTGGGTGTAGGTGCAGGTGACGGCCGGACCGGACAGAACCTGGGAGAGGCGCGAGCCGCAGTCAATGAGGAACTTCGAGCCGAGGAGCGTGTCGGGGAAGCTCACCGGGACGGCCACGTGTTGCGGATCGACCTGGGTGAGGCTGCCGAGCTGAAGCATGATGGGAGCCCCGGAGAGGCTGAAATCCGTGACGCCGGTGAGCGGGGCGTTGCCGAGGGTGCGCGCGGCAAACGCCACGTGGTACTCGCCGGTGGCGGCGAGGAGCTGCTGGGCCGTCAGCGTGAATCCATCGGCCGAGAGGGCCATGGGGAACACGAGGGGGGACGCCTGGGGCCGGGTGAGGGTGAGGGTGGCGGTTCGTCCGAAGACGGGATCGAGGATCCCGACCGCCGGGGAAGGGACGAGGCTGATCGTCGCGTTCATCACGGCCGGCAGGGTGGTCGAGACCACCCCGGTGGCCGCGGGGTGGCCGTTCAGGGTCAGGGCGATCTGCGTCGCGACGGGGGGGAGCGAAGCTACCGTAATGGCGAGGGGCGTGGCGCTGACGCTCTTGCCAGTCGTGGGATCGGTGAAGCTGCCGGTGATCTGGTAGCTGCCGGCCCGGGTGTAGGTGCAGACGGGCGTCAGGCCGGGGATCGGCAGGGCGCCCGGGGTGCCGCACTTCGCGCTGACGTTGCCCGCGGGGGTGCCGGCCGGCCAGTGGACCGTCACCGAGACGTTCGGACCGTCCTGGACGGGCGGATCCGCCTGGAGGGTCACCGTGGTGAGGGCGACGGGCACGGTCACGGTCGTGCTCACTGTGGCGCCCGCGTTCGTGTGGCCGTCCAGGACGAACGTGTACGTCCCGGGGGCCGTCACGGAGAGCCTGGCTGCGTAGGCCAGCGCGTCGGGGCTGGTGAGGAGGAGGCGCGCGAGCGGCGCCCCGTCCTTCGTCACGGTGATCTTCGAGGTGCCCAGGTTGAGGGAATCCGGGATGCCGACGCCCAGGGCGGCGGTGAGCGTGACCGGCAGGGCCACCGAGAGCGGGAGGGCATAGATGATGGGCGCCGCGGCGAGCGGCTGGCCGCCGACCGTCGGGACGAGGGTCGCCTGGGCGAGGGCCAGGGTCTGGATGGTGACCGCAAGGGGGGCCGTGGAGGCGTTGGGCGTCCCGGTGGGATCCGTGAACTTGCCGGTGACGGTGAAGGCCCCGGCCTTCGGGTAGACGCAGGTCCCGCTCGGGCCTGAGAAGTGCTGGGCGACCGCGGTTCCACAGTCGGTGACCATGTCGGTGACGACGGGCTGATCCGGCCAGGTGATGGGCACGGCGACGGCCGGGCCCTGCTGGATCTGGTCCCCGGCGATGAGCGTGAGGGGCGTCAGGGCCAGGACGAGCGGGGTCCAGTCGGTGGTCACCGGCTTCCCCGTGAGGCTCACGCCTTGGAGCCGGAAGGTGTAGGTGCCGGACTGCGTGAGGGCGGCCGAGGTGTTGTAGTGAAGCCCGTCGGTCCGCACCAGGATCGGCAGCGGAGTCGGCGTCCCGCCGTTTCGCGCCATCTGTACCGTGGAGGCGGCGAGGTCGAGCTCGTCGAGGATCCCGACCCCGTTGGCCCCCGTCAGCACCACGGGGACATCCGCCGACGCCGGGAAGCTGTAGAGCTGGACTGTGGTGGCAGGCTGTCCGTTCACCGCGGGGACGAGCGGGATGGCGGTCGGCACCAGGGCAGGAATGATCACGGTCGCCGGGGCGGTTGCCACGTTGGGGATGTTCCGGGTGTCGGTGAAGGTGCCCGTGACGGTGTAGGTGCCAGGCTTGGTGTACACGCAGACCCCGTCCGGTCCGGTGAAGGTCGGACCCCCGGGACCGCAGGTGACGCTCTGTTTGCTCACCGGAGCGCCGGGCCAGTGGACCCCGACGGCCACACTCGTATTCGGCACCTGCTGGACCGGCGGATCGAGGGTGAGAGTGAGCGGGGGAATGCTGAGTACGAGGCTGGTGGTGGCCGCGAGGAGCTGCCCGCTCGTGGTCTTGGCCAGGAGGGTGAAGGTGTAGGCTCCGCCCGCCGGAAGCGACGTCCTGCCTTGGAAGGTGAGGCGGTCCTGCTGCGTGAGCCTCAGGGGCGGAAGGGCCAGGCCGTCCTTGGTGACCTGGATGCTGGAGGCGGAGAGATCTAGCGTATCGGCAAACCCGACGGGGCTCGTCGGGACCAGGCTCACCGGGAATGTGACCGGGAGCGGGCTGCTGTAGACCGTCAGGGGGGCCGTCACCGGGGCGCCGTCGACCACCGGCGCAAAGGGGTGGGAAGGGTCGAGCTGCACCGGGACGCTGGCCACTGAGACCGATGCCGTGCTCGTAGGGACATTGGGGTTCCCGTAGGGGTCGGTGAAGGTGCCGCTCACCGTGAACGTGCCGGGCTTGGTGTAGACGCACTGCACGGTGGAGCCGGCGAGCTTCTGGGCGGGGCTGGTCCCGCAATCCGTCAGGGGGGTGCTGATGGCGGGCGTGAGGGTGGGCCAGTGCACCAGGACGGTTGCGGCTTGCTGCGCGCTGTCCCAGTCCTCCGGGTCCAGCTGGAGCTGCACGGTGGTCAAGGTAAGCGTGAAGGCGACCGGCATCGCGGCGATGGGGAGATTCCCGTTCAGCGTCTGGGCACTCAAGCTCAGCGTGTAGGTCCCGGCCGTCTGGAGGGTGGCCGTGGCCGTGAAGTGCAGGGGGTCGGTCCCCGGGGTGAAGCTGGCGTACCGCGTGGGCTGGCCCGCCTGGGCGATGACCAGCTTGGCATTGGCGACATCGAGGGGATCGAAGATCCCGTCCCCGTCGGTGAGGGAAAGGGCCAGCGGGACGGTGAGGGTCGCGGGCAGGCTGTACAGCTGGGTCTGCGACGCGCCGTTGATCTGGGGGACGAGGGGCGCCGCCTGCAGGGAACGCCAGGGGATGGTGACGGACGCGGGGCTCGTCTGGAGCCCGGGGGTGCCCATCGGGTCCGTGAAGGTCCCGGTGATGGTAAACGTGCCGCCCGTCGTGTACAGGCAGACCCCGCTTGGCCCGGCGAAGGTCTGCGGGGTGCCGGGGGTTCCGCAGGAGACGGAGAGGGCGGTCCCGGGAAAGCCGCTCGGCCAGTTCACGCCGACGGTGACGATCCCTTGGCCGGTGGGCGTCCCCACGGTGAGAGCGATCGGGTTCGCGGTGACCGTGAAGGTGGCGGAGGCGGTGACGGGCTGCCCCGAGGTGGCCAGGTAGCCGTTCAGGGTGACGGTGTAGGTGCCGCCGGCGGCCAGGGGCTCGGTCGTCCCGCCGCGACTGTTCTTCAGGGCATAGGTCAGGTTGTCGGTGGTGACCGCCTGGAGCGGCCAGGTCTGGGGTTGCTGACCGCTCAGGCTGACGACCACGCGCGAGCGGGAGAGGTCCAGGGTATCCAGGATCCCGACGCCGCTTGGGGCGCTGAACGCCAGGGGAACCGCAAGCTGCGCCGGCAGGCTGTAGACCTGGACCGTGCCCGTCGCCGCCTGGCTGTTCACCGTCGGGACAAACGCGCCGAGCGCCGGCGTGAGGGAGGGGACGACGAGCTGGACGGAGGGCGCGGTGAACGTGCTCCCGTTGAGCACGAAAGACCCGCTCAGGGTGTAGGTCCCCGCCGCCGTGTAGGTGCAGACGCCCGGGAGCATGGCGAGGACGGTACCCTGCCCGCAGTTGACGCTCCCGCTGGTCGGGGTGCCGTTCCAGGAGACCGGGACTTCCACCGCAGTTCCGGCGGGCTGCAGGGCCCCGGTCTGGATGGTCACGGGCGGGAGGATCTGGAAGCCGAGCGGGTTCGAGGTCCCGCCACCCGGGGCCGGGGTGGTCACGGTCACGGAGACATTGGAGGCGGTGGTGAGGCTGCTGCTCGGGATCGTCGCCGTCAAGGTCGAGGCGTTCGTGAAGGTGGTAGGCAGCGCCGATCCCCCCCAGAGGATCTGCGAGCCGGAGACGAACCCCGTCCCGGAGACTGTCAGCGAGAGGGCCTGGCTGCCCGCCAGCGCGGCAGCCGGCGACAGACTGGTGAGGGTCGGCACGGCGTTCGTGATCGGGAACGTGGCCGGTGTGGAGGTGCCCCCGCCTGGCGACGGATTCGTGACCGAGACCGCGACAGTCCCCGCGGTGGCCAGGTCCTGGGCCGTGAGGGCGACGGAGAGCGCGGTCGGGCTGATGACGCTCACGGTGGATCGCGATTTGGTCACCGCGCCCCAGGTGACGCTCGCCCCGTTCACGAAATTCGTACCGGTGAGGGTCACCCACTGGGCACTGCTCCCGGCGGCAAGCGAGGAGGGGATGATCCCGGTGAGGGTCGGCACCGGATTCTGGACGCTGAAGGCCCCGGTGTTCGACTTGTAGGTCGCACCACCGAGGGTGTTCTGCACCCCGATCGGGACGGTGCTCGCGGCACTGAGATTACCGGCGGGGACCGTGGCCTTCACCTGCGAGAGGCTGACCCACTGCGTGACGAGGGGCGTTCCACCCCAGGTGACCGTCGCCGTCGCCTGGTCGAAGCTGGACCCGTTCACCGTGAGCGTGAAGCCGGGGCCCCCGACGAGCGCGCTGTTGGGGCTCAGGGTGGTGACGGTCGGAACGATGTCGACCACGTTGAAGGTCACGGCCGCCCCGGGTCCGCCCCCGGGAGCCGGGTTGGTGACCCCTACGAGGAGCGAGCGGGGCGTCGCGAACTGGGCCTGCGGGATCGTGACCAGGATCGTCGTCGGCGTCACCGAGCTCGGGGTGACCGTCGTGCCATCGAACTGGACTGTTGCTCCGCTCACGAAGTTGGTGCCGTTCAATTGCAGCTGGAGGTCCGTGGATCCCTTGCCCACATAGGTCGGCGTGAGGGACACGACGCTCGGAAGCGGATTGGTGAGGGTGAGCGTCGCGGGGTTACTCGTCCCGCCGCCGCCGTTGCCCAGGGGGTCGGCATTGTAGACGGTGATCGTGACGGTCCCGGGGTTCGCCACGTAGGCGGGGGGGACGGAGATGCCGAGGCAGGGGAGGCTGCAGCCGACCGCGGCCTGCGTGGTCCAGGTCGTGGTGGCGATTCCCGCCGCCCCATTCCAGAGGACCACGGAGTTGGCGGTCAGGCCGGTGCCATTGACGTAGCCGGAGTAGGTGGAGGCCTGCCCGGCCCGGTACGTAGGCACGCTGAGCGGGGTGGTGGGATCCAGCACCGGAGGGGGGTTCACGATGGGGACGGAGGCGATGCCCTGGGTGGTCCCGGTGAGGGCATCCATCACGTAGAGATCGAGGATGCCCGGCTGCGTGAGGTACGCGTCGTTCACGGACACGGTGATCTGCGTCGGGGAGTCCAGGCTGCCGTACGTGGTCCCGTTATAGCTGTACAGCCACTTCGCCGCCTTGTAGACCGGCGTGGCCGTCCAGCTGGACCGGTACTTGATCACGACATAGGAACACGGGATGCCGGCCGTGAGCTGCTTCTGGCAGGCGAGCCCCGTGTCCTGGGCACTCCCGGCGATCACCGTGTCGAACGTCATCCCCGTGAGGACGAAGGCGTGCGTCCCCGAAGTCGAGAGGCCAGTCCAGGGGTTCATGAACCCCGTCGAGGGGTTGATGAGCGAGGAGGACGCGGAGAGGGTAACCTGCGCCCGTGCGGGCGGCGCACTCCCGAGGAGCAGCCCGACCAGGAGCGCCCCAATCAGAAGCACGAGGCTGGCCCCCGGGGTGCGCCAGGTCGAGCCCCGGGTAGACCTCCTATGCCGAACGTGTGGGCGAGGTCGAGTCGAGGGAGCCATGGGGACCGTTCCTTTCCGGGAATCCGCCATTTCCGACCCTCTGGCCGCCGCGAATCACGTCTCGCGGTCTGGCGACAGATGGCCTGCAACACGAACGCGCCGCCGGGGAGCGGCGGGCGGGTGGCAGTGAGACGCACGGGCGAATCGGGCGGGTGAGGATCGGGCAGTGAAGCGAAGGGCTCAGGGAACCGGCGTGCCCGACGAGGGCACTCTCCCCCCTCGTGCGCTTGCCGGCAAGCGCAGATACGTGTCATCCGTGCCGGATTCGGCCCGCAGGATGACGTCCTGGACCCGGCGGATGTAGCGGAGGGCCGCGGGACGCCGCGACCGGGACGTGGGCCAGCCCGAGCCGGCATGGTAGCAGCCGACGGCCTGCCAGGTGTAGCCGTACTCGTCCCGGCACTGCTTCATGACCCAGCTTCCCGCGGCGACATTCACGCACGGATCTGCCAGCCGTGGCCAGAGGGACGCCAGGCCGTGGTGGAACCACCAGCTGTTGATCTGCATGAGGCCGGTATCGTAGCTCCCGTTCGCGTTCCAGGAGAGCGCGCCGGGATCCCCGCGACTCTCGACCCAGGCAATGGCGCGGAGGAGCGTGGGGTGGACCTGGGCCCAGGCGGCGGCCCGCTCGAGGCAGCCCTCGGCCGCCCTGGCGGGGGAGGGCGCCAGGGCGGCCAGGACCAGGGCCAGGGGGAGGAGGGTGCGCCGGAGCCCACCCGACGCGGCGGAGGACCACAGGGGAGGGCAGCTCACGGGGAGTCCTTGAGCTGCTTGGCGGGCGGATCCGCCAAGGAGGGGATGGGGGTCGAGGCCGCGGCGGTCACCGGAGGCGTGGTGCTCGGGTGCGGGAGAAGTCCGGTCTGGCTCCCGTGGCCTGTCGAGGCGGCTGGGGGGAGGGCCGATGTCGAGGAGGTGGGCTTCGCGGGGGCGGGGCCCTGCGATCGTGAAGGAGCCGATCCCGCTGGCTTCACCTCGCCGGCAGGGGTCTGGGGGGCGGGCGATGCAGGTGCTGCCGCGGGGGGCGGTGTGGAGTCCGAGGGAGCAGCGTGGGTCGTTCCGGCCGCACAGAGCTTGGGATCACACTCGGAGGTCCCTGCCGGTGCCGTGGCGGAGGTTCCGGCCGGTTTCCGCCGAGGCTTCCGATGTGGGAGGGCCGGTTTGGGTAGCGGGTCGAGGGCCTTGGCTTCGGCGGCCTGGGGGCTCGTGCGGTAGCGCTCAGTCAGCCGGGAGAAATAGTAGTGCGCGGCCGTGGGATACCCGCCGTCGAGGAATCCGATGCCGAGCTGGAAGAGCGCCTCGGGCGCCCTGGGATGCGTCGGGTGATCTTCGAGCCAGGCCCGGAGAGGGAGGGTCTGGCGGGGACTCCCCTGCAGGGCCTTGAGTGCGTCCAGGAACGCCTGGGTGTCGGGATCGCTGGCGACGCTTGCCCCGACCGCCGGCGGCTTGGTCGTCTCGGCCAGCGCCTGCTCCAGGGCTTTCAAGCGCGCCTGGAGGCTGGTCCCGAGGGGCTCGGTGCGGGCCGCGAGGCTGGCGAGGTCGCTCTCCAGCCTACCGGTGGCGACCGTGAGGGGCTTGAGGTCCGCCGGGCTGACGGTGGACTTCAGGGAGGCCACGGCCTGTTCGAAGACCGCCCGAATGTCGGCGGCCGCCCCCGCGTACCGATCGTCGAAATTCCGGAGCTCCTCCTCCAGCCATGGGCGCGTCACTGCGGGCTCCTCGGCCGGTGGAAGCGGGCGAGCTGGAGGCGCAACATAGGGGAGGGGCTGAAGGCTCGTGGCCTGGAGCGGGTAAGCGGCGAGGGCCGCACGGGCCTGGAGCTCGCCCGGGGACGGGCCGCTCGCGCAGCCGGCGAGGAGGAGCGCGAGGCAGGCGAGACCGAGGGTGGAGCGCACGGGGCCCCTACGGGTTCGGGTAAGACATCTCGGGCGCGGCAAGCGTGGTGACATGGGTCAGGGCTCCTTCCGGATTGGCCTCGGGGATCAGGCGCAGGATGCGGCTCGCCAGCTCTTGCTCGGTGAGAATGCCCGTGCCGAGGCGCGTGAGGTAGCGGCTCGTGGGCTGGATGAGGTAGAGGCTGGGAAACTCGGTCACCTGAAGGGCGTCGACGATCTGGGGATAGGGAAGGACGGCCGTGCCGTCGGCGAGCGTGAGGAGGGAGGCGGCGATCGGGCGCACCGTGAACTGGTACTGCGCCCCCCAGTCCTTGAGGATCGTCCAGGCGACCTCGCAGGTGCGGCAAGCGGGCTGGACCACGAGCAGGAGGCTCACGCTGTCACGAAGGGCGGAGAGGCCCTCGCGTTCCCGGGCGGCCCGCTCCTGATCGTAGACGCTGTGCGCGAGGTCGCCGAGGGGCGTCGCGTCCGGTCGGTCGAAGCCGGCGTCCGTCCAGATCACCTCTTGCCAGATGCGGGAGAACCTCTCCGAGCGGCGCAGGGATTCCTGCTGGACGAGGAGGTACTTCCGGACGCTGGCCCGATCCAGCGTGGTAAGGGCCTGATCGATGAGCACCGGAATCCAGGCGCGCAGAGCCGAGGCGGACGCCGCGGGGAGGAGACGAGCGAGCTGGGTATCCGGGAGTTCGGCGAGCCACTGTTCGAGTGCGGGTCCCTCGGTGGGAATGTCGGCCATGGGCGTGGGGGCGGCCTCCTCCGGATGCAGGGGCTGGATCGCGGTGGGGGGTTCGGGTGCTCCCGGAGGTTCGGTGGGCTGGGGGACGAGGCGCGGAGGCCGCTCCTCGTTGTAGAAGTGCCAGCCGCGGTCATGCTGGAGGTAGCTCCAGTCCGGGGGCCACGCCGCGCGCGCGGCGCCCGGCCCCCCGGGAAAGGGGCCGAGGACGAGGGCGCCGCAGAGGGCGGCGACGAGCGCGCGCCGGGCGCGGCGGGAGGGCGGCTGCGTCAGCATGCCGGAAGGGCCTTTCGGAGGATGGGAAGCGCCTGGGAGGGGGAAAGGCCATAGACGAGCGCGAAGGGCCCCTCCCCGCGGCCGCCGCAGGTCAGCACGACGGCGGGGACGGCCTCGACCCCGTAGGTCTCAAAGAGCAGGGGATCCACCTCGAGAGCGGCTCCCTGGGCGACTACCTCTTTGAGGGTGAGCAGGGTCTCCTGGAGAGAGGAGCCGACGAGCCCGCGCAGGAGCATGGGCGCGTCGAGGGTGGCGCTGTCCCGGGCCAGGGCCACGAGTTCCCCGCTGGAGAGGCTGGAGGAGATGAAGACATAGAGGTGCGGAGAAACTTCGGGGGTGGGACCCTGGGCCTGGCCTGTGCCCGCGAGGGATAGGAGGAGGACGATGACCACGGCGAGTAGGACGCGGGGAATGCGCGGATGTTGCGGGGGGCGCAATCGAGGAGATGAGTAACGCATGGGCGCTCCGGATGCGGTGCGTGACGGACCGGGAAATGCGATACAGTGTATCGCATCTCGGCCGCCCTCAGCGGGCGCAGCAGTCGCGCTGCCGCCAGACCAGGAACGAGAAGTCCTCGCCAAAGACCGGATAGGCCTTGCCACTTCCCCAGAGTAGCGCGCTCCGTCCGAGGGGCGGGCAGCACTGGGGGGCCGTGGTGTTCGGCAGGGGATAGAGCAGCTGCAGCCGGTACTGGGACTTCCGGATGAAGCCGCTGTACACCTTCCCGCAGAGGGCGGCGCTGGTGGAGGTGAGGGCCTCCAGGTAGCCACGGTTGAGCTTGGCCAGGGCACGGGCAGCGAGCAGGGCGGCCGTGTTGGCCTCCCCGACGGGGCCGACGACCGTGCCGGTGAAGGGATACATGGAGCCCTGGCAGCCATCGCACCAGAAGAGGGGATCCAGGGGGAAGCCAGCGGTCGCGGCCACACAGTCCGCGGCGCAGATGGCCTGGGCCACGGGGGTCGAGAACAGGATGGCCTCCGGGTTGAGAAGCGCGGCCAGTTCGTCGTCGGCCCACGTGGGGTCGAGCTCGGAAAGGTACAGCAGGCTGTAGCTGCCGACATCGTAGCCGCCCGAGACAAAGCACTTCGAAAGGTCGGGGAAGAAGCCCGTGGTGAGGTCGCTCACCGACTGGCCGACGAAGCTCACGGTGAGGCCCAGGATACTCCACAGGGGAAACCCGATGTAGTGCACATGGTAGAAGGCCGCCTGGCTGGTGTCGCCGTTCGTGGCTTCCATGTACTCCCCGGCCCGCTCGTAGGAGGTGGGCTTCAGCTCGGTGCCCCCGAGGGAGGGGAAGCAGTAGGGCTCGCGGACGACCTCGATCAGCCGTGCGGGCTCGCTGAAGCTCACGGTGACCCCGGGGAGCGGATGGTCGGGACAGCTGCAGAAGGTGGAGGAGGGGGCGGCCGGATCCGTGGGGAAGCCATCCCTGATCAACGTGGCGCCCCCGAGGCGGAAGGGAAAGATGCAGCCCCAGCAGACGTTGGTGAGGAGGGTCTCGAGGACATTACTGTCGGGACAGCGCGCGAGGGCGGGGGTGGGGAGGCCGGCAAGGAAAAGGAGGACCACGCCCAGCAAGGCGACCACAGAAGATCCGCCGTGCGCCCGGGATGGATGGGAGACGGGCTGGCGGAGAACTGGCGGGCGGGCAGAAGGGGTTTTGCTGCGGCGGAGAATGGGGATCACGGATGCCTCCGGGGTCGCGCGGGTCATCGGTGCGGACCAGGGGGCATTCTGCCAAGAAACCTGATGGGGACAACGGCAGTTTCTTGCGCGAGTGGAAAGAACTCAATGGGGGAGAAAGAATTCCTGTGGTGGAGGGGTTCAAATAGACGAGACCCCCTGATTGGCATCTTCGAATGGGAAGGCTAAAGCAAAGTTCCTCCCGCGGAGCTTGCCTCATGAGGGTTCGATTCCCTCCCCCAGCACCAGGAATTGCAAGGACTTGACGAATCAGGAGAGCACGGTGGCCATGGGTGGACAGAGGAAATGTCACCGTTCTGTAACCATGGCGTCCGCGCTCGCCTGCACGCTCTTCCCGGCTGGCACGCTCTCCCGCCAGGAGTGCGAACATCGGGATCACCAGGGGATCCAGCATCCCGAGGTCCGGCCGCATGTGGAGGCCCCGCCGGTCCGCCGCAGTTGTGCCGAGGCGCGGGTCGGGATGCGATGGTCGGAGATGCCGTGTCGGCCGGAGGGGGCGCGGAATGAGAAGGGCAAGAAGATAGCGCCCTCGGGCGGCCCGCGACGTCATGGACAACCATCGTAATGGAGCGCTTGATTCAGGTGCATCTTTGGTGTACGTCATAGGCGTCCCCGATGCTCGGGTGCCCGAGGGAGAGGGGTAGTCGCAATGGAAAAGTTATCCTGAATCCGGCGTGATCGGGCCACACGCCTGGGGCGCGAAGGCGCATGAAAGCTGATCAGAATGGGCAGGGGGAGGCTTGCATCCAAACCTCACTTCTAGTATGGTTTGGATGTAATGGCCCGTGGCCCCCGAAATTTGCCGGTCTCCTTCTCGGGGGCGAGTCTCACCCACGTCGGGGGCCTCGTCCTGCTCCACGAGTTCGTGCAGCGGTTGGGCCTCCGGTCCCACTTGGCGCAGGCGGTGCGCTTCCCGCAGCGGAACACCCGGCACAGCAGCACCGAGGCCATCCTCGCCTTGGTGTACCCGATCCTCTTGGGACTCGGGCGGATCGAGACGACACAGCTCCTGCGCCGCAACGGCGTGTTCCAGTACCTCACGGGCCTGCCGGCCTACCCGGACCCCCAGACGCTGCGCCGCTTCCTGGGACGCTTCGCCGAGGCGGGGGCCACGGACTTTCTCGCGCTGCACGATCGGCTGCGCCAGCAGATGGTAGGGTATCCCGAGGCGCTCTCCACGGCGATATTCGACTTCGACTCGACGGTGCTCACCGTGCACGGGCGCCAGGACCAGGCGACGGTGGGTTTCAATCCGAAGAAGCGCGGGCGGCCGAGCTACCTGCTCCTGCTCTGTCTGGAGGGCCAGACCGGGGACTGCTGGGCGGCCGAGTACCATCCCGGGAATACCCACGTGGCCACGGTCACCATGCCGCTCTGGGAAGCCGCGTGCGCGAAGGTGCCACGCACGGTGCGTGTGCGCGCGGACAGCGCCTTCTACGCGCGCGAGATTGTGGAGGCGCTGGAGGCCCGCCGGGCCGGCTACACGATCGTGGCCCGGATGGCCCGCCCGCTCCAACAGCGCGTGACGGCCGCCCGGTACCAGGCGATGCGTGGCGGGGTGAGCCTCGCCGAGTTCACAGACGAGCCGCAGGGTTGGCCAGGCCCTCGCCGGTTTGGGGCCATCCGGCGACCGGTCCCCGAGGAGCCGTCCTGGCAGCTCACCCTCTTCCGGATGGGCAAGTCCGTCTACCGGGCCATTGTCACCAACTTGAAGCTGACCCCGCTGCACGTCTGGCGGTTCTACAATGCCCGGGCCGAGGGCGAACTCGTCATCCGGAAGATGAAGGAGGCCTACGCCCTGGGGAAGGTCCCCACGGGCGACTGGGCGGCGAACCGCGCCTATTTCCAGCTCGTGGTCTTCGCCTACAACCTGCTGAACTGGTTCCGTCGGTTCTGTCTCCCGGAACCCTGGCAGCGGCACACCCTGCCGACGATCCGCCAGCGGCTCTTGCTCATCCCCGGCGAGTTGGTTCGCCCGCAGGGTAGGCCAGTGCTGAAACTGCCGCAGAGCTTCCCTTACCAAGACGAGTTCCTTAGCACGATGAACCGCATCAAGCACCTGAGGTTGTCGTGACGAATCCGCCGGTTTTCACGCCGGATTCAGGTTATCTAGCCAGTTCCTACCCGCGTACAGCGGGCCGGGTTGGCCCGTGGCTTCTTGATCCGCTTCACGTGTATCCAAAGCCGGTCATCGAGAGCCTCTTCTATCCGTGGCATCCGCCCGCCTGCTCGAGGACGCCACAAAACCTGGACTCGACGACCCTGGGACGCCTCATGCTGCTGCACGGATGAGTTGCGCGGACTTGATAAGAGCGGAGAAAGATATGCGTACCATGCGGCCTTTGATATGGATACTGACGATCCTGGCTATCATTTTTTCGGCTCATGACGGAATGTTGTCAGCATACACCCAGGGCCTGAAGACTCCCAAGGAGGAACACCCCTGGATGATCTTGAGCTTCATGTACTCCTTGTCTCGGTAGCCGTAGGCCCGACGGATGATGTTC
>Ga0315282_10006968_pt1 | contig 18713 bp, 18 predicted proteins | sample YL17G07_20_MG_FD_203693 | JGI IMG/M metagenome (GOLD analysis project Ga0315282, IMG submission 203693) | Sediment microbial communities from Yellowstone Lake, YNP, Wyoming, USA - YL17G07_20 | ecosystem: Environmental > Aquatic > Freshwater > Lake > Sediment | place: USA: Wyoming | collected...
CTCTCCCTCTCGAAGAAACCATTCGAGAGCAAACCAAATCAACTCAACAACAAAAGGAGAGACTCCGTTACGGCCGGCCGGAAATTTCCGACCATGCTGGCGCGCGTACCTGGATTTGACATCCATGAAGACACCTGCCCCTAGTGACGAAATGGTTCAAGGAAAATTCGGATATGTATTACGCGCCCTACAACAGAGACGAGAAGGTCACACAGGCACCTTGAGTGAATGACGTGAGGTCAAGTTTTCGAAGAGTCTTCTGTGTACTACTTGCACGGTCATTGTACTGTGCTGGTGTGCTAGGAGGCTTCTATTTTGCACGTCCGAAGGAAAGGTCCTCTACAGTCCTTTACCGAAAGCAAGACCAAGTCTTAAATCACCGAGATAGCCTGAAGTTGGAGGCACGCTAGATTTCGAGTCAATGAGAAAAGGGAGCCAATCGGATCAGATGAAATACTCTAAGGAGGAATTAAGCATCAAAATTCAACAGGTCAAGCATTGGTATCACACAGTCGAGGTGGCTCCGGGAGTATTTACGCCGGGGATTAGGAATTGTCAAGAGCTTCTTGAGCTGCTGGAGCTCCCTGACGATTGCGGAGGCCTGCGCGTGCTTGATTTGGGAGCCAGTGATGGGTTCTTCGCTATTACCCTTAACAGGAGGGGGGCTAAGGAAACAGTCGCAATCGATTATCGCCCTGCCGAAAAAACTGGATTCCCCATCTTACAAGACATTTTCGACTCCAAGGTTAGGTTCATAACGGACAACGTTTACAACATTACGCCTGAAGACTACGGAGAGTTCGACATCGTCTTATGCCTCGGAGTTGTGTACCATTTGAGGAACCCGCTCTTGCTTCTCGATAGGATTAGAGAAGTATGCAAAGGTTGGCTATACTTGGAGTCCTTTGTCATCGACAACCGTCTTATTACAAAAGATGGAGGCGAAAGGCCACTGGCAGATATTTCACAGGAACTTCTGGGTATCCCCATCATGCAGTTTTATCCTCGAAACGAGCTTGACGGTGACTACACAAATTGGTGGGGCCCAAATTCTACCTGTCTCAAAGAAATGTTGGAATCAGCGAACTTCACAATCATCTTTCAGAAGGTCCTTGGCTCCCGAGCGGTGTTCAAATGTAAAGTGAACGATGATTCTGACACAAAATATTGGAGACAACTGGAAAGGAGCGCTATGCTCTATTAGACACAGTGTTCTAGGAAAGACATGATCAGCCATCATCTGGGGGAATATGTATGTCTACATTGATTCAGTACGAGTCTGCCGCATCAGCCGACTGCAAAGTCTCAATACACGTTTGCCTTAGGAGACGTTGAAATCGCAATGCAAAACGAAGAATGTTCCGACTGGAAGAAGGAGAACATTCCACTTCCGCCCATAGAAATGAGAAGATTAGTGGGTCTAACTGAACTAGCTTTCTACGACAACCCGACTGGCGACTTTGTCTATCCAGAGATTCCACGCGATCTGTATGAGTTTGTTTTCGACTTTGGCTGCGGCTGCGGGCGGGTGGCCCGACAGCTTATGTTGCAACGCTTCCCACCAAAACGGTACCTCGGTATCGACATAAACCGAAGAATGATTGAATGGTGTCAAGCGAATCTGACACCTCTCAATCCAGCGTTTAGATTTGAGCACCACGATGTGTACAGCCCAAGTCTTGGACCAGACAACTCGCCGAACAAGACTCTCCCTATCCCAGCTGCGGACTCCAGTTTTTCGTTTGTGAACGCCCATTCCGTCTTCACCCATTTGCTCCAAGGGCAAACTGAGTTCTACTTGCGCGAGATAAGACGTATCATGCGACCTGACGGGAGGTTCCGTAGTACGTGGTTTTTCTTTTATCGACAAGATTTCCCAGTGCTGACCGAGCATCAGAACACGTTGTTCGTGAACGAATTGGACCTGACGCAAGCTGTCTATTATGACTACAACTACTTTCTTTCAGCATTGGCCGCAGCAGATTTGTATCCGATATCGTTCACGCCACCTCAAACGAAGAATCACCAGTGGACGGTCATACTGGCGAAACGTTAGGCGCAATACCCGCTCTGCTCGGCGTTTTATTGAGCATTGAGATTTCGTCAGAATTCCACATATGAAATTCACCTGGTGGCATTAGCTAATGTAACATTCCTAAATGCAAAGCTCAAGCACCTCCGGTCTTTGTTTTCAACCCCCAACACGTCACATGGTCTTTGACAGCCACCTGGCGAATGAAATCTCACTATGTTCTCACCTCGTTTCAGGTTCATGCTCACCACTACGTAACCAAAATTGAACTCCGCGGATACTTCCTGCTCATGAACCAACTCTTCGTTTGCATAAATTCGCAGAGTCTTCGGTTTGCAAAAACTTGTAACTTGAAAGCGTAAGATCGCTGCCTTATCTACAGGAGAATAAACCAGCATCGTTGCGTTATCTGAAATCCAGCGAGCCGAGAAAACACCCCACGATTGGGGAGGATACCAATTCTCAACGAGTGTCATGAATTGACCGATCGGTCTTTTCTCCACATCGTAAACAACCAATTGGCCATCTTCGTAGACCACAGGTTGCTTTCTGAGCGTCAATCTCAACAGGTCACTCGCGAACTGAATCTCCTCCTCCGTCATGTACTCTCTGTGGAGGATCACGTATCGAATCTTGTAGTAGTTTAGAATCGATTCTCCGACTTCTCGAACATCTTGATTGAGTATGTCTTGTTCACAACCTCTTTGCCACATCGGCAGGAACTCTCGGATAAGAGGGGTGTTTTGCTGAAAGTCCCACGCGTTCTGCGGAATTCTCGAATATTGTCCCCCAACGATAGGTTTCCCATGTATGGTCTGATAGAATGCGAATCTTAGTTCGGCCTCGTATCTTGATGTTGTGTTAGTACCGGCTATTTCAAGCAAAGCGAAGTCCTCTTTCTCCTGTGAAATCATCGTGTAGAAGGAAGGTCTGTCGAGCAGTGAAGTCGGTAAAGGTACCGAGAGAAACTCAAAGATCAGCAGCAACGCGAAGAAGATCGAAAGGAACTGTCTCTTCTTTGCTGGGACATTCTTGAGTATGTGGCAGAACCCGTAACCTGCCAGAACAGTCAGCGATAGAGTGGCCATTACAAAAAACCTGCTGGCAACCCTACTGTTTTCAAGAAAAGGCACCATGTAATACAGAATTAAGTAGGGCAGAGGAATCGTGGCACCAAATACGGTAAACCTAGTCATTCCATAGACATGCAGAAGCGGCCCCATGCTAAATATTGTAAAAAGAAGCGACGATATTATCCAGAAGCGGACATATTTACTTCTTCTGGATCTTAGAGATGCTATCAAGCATGCGAATAGAAGCGTGTAACCTATGTATGTAGTACTCTCTGCATTGTTGCCGGTGAAGATCACGTAGATTGGCGCTACGATTTCTCCAAAGAAAGGATGGATCGGGGCTGGAACGAAGAAACTGAGCAAGTCCGCAGAGTATCGAATAAGCTGATCTATACTAGGCTTGAGTATATTGCTCTTGGACAACGCAGTTAGCATGATATTGTACGTCAATGGCAATATTCCTGCAAGGGAGACAGAGGCGAAAACGACATACTTCTTAAGGACGAGAAATACCTCGGTAATGGGAGATCTTTCTTCAAATTTGCACCACATTTCATAGGCCAATAATAGTCCCACGAAAATCCCTGCGAAAATCATGTATTGCAGGTCACTCGCCCATATCAAGATAAAGAAAGCCCCAGCATAGATGGCGTTCTTCAGTCCCCCTTCCTTGAATGTTTTCATCAGGTAGAGAGCACAAAACGGTATCCATTGAATCGTTGAGGCGCCCATATGTCCTCCAACAGCGTGAGCGAAGTGATAGGGAGAGAATGCGTAAGCAATTCCACAGATAAACGCGGCGCTCTTACTCTTCGTAAGATAATCAACAAGCAAATATGATCCATATCCTCCCAACACGAATCCCGTGAGCCAGACTATTGTATAAGCAGCCTGTACGCCGAATGCGAGCTGCAGCGGTATCGATACCAACTCGTTGAATGCCGTTGGAAGAGGTATCAGTGGTATGCCTTTTGGATAGAAGATGTAGTTCGTGTGGAACTGTGTCAAACCAGGCTTCGGGTTAAGGATACTCATTCTTGCGTACCAAAGAAGCCACAGATACCCAAAAGGGTCTGCGGATTTCTTGATGTCTCCCGGAATACTTGTACCTGACATAAATGCGACGGGAAAAGTCAGAACCAAAGTCAGGAGAGTGTAGGATGCAAATATCGTAATGCTTCGTGTCAGTTCCTTTCTTAGGCTAAAATGAATCCCAAGTACCACTCCATGCATCTCCATCATCGCGGCTTGCGAACGTGATCATTTCATGGGTCCCCCACGTACAGTTGCGATCGTATCCGCAGGAAGCTCAAACATGAAATGATCGCCTCCATCACTTCCCGTATATTCAGCGCACCCTGTTAAGAATGTTTAAGTCTTTTCGTGCCAAACGCCATCCCGAGCAATCTTGCACACGAGTCTTCGCAGAGGCCTTATTCTCGTTGTGGCTATCCTTATCGTTTTGTTCGGTGCAACATCTGGCAGTTCCCAACCCATCGTCCGTGTCGGTGACACTTGGACTTACGAAGGAATAGCACATCTAAACAACAAAGATGTTACGTTTGTCGAAACTAGGCGAGTGCTCAGCGTCGATTATGTCGAGGGAAAGCGTTCATATTTAATTAAAGCGACTTCAACTTGGCAGGAAGAAGGAACTGTGAAACTCCGGTACACCGATGAATGGTCATTGGCTGGAAGAGATGTTGTGAAAGGAGTTCCTCCGTCTCAATATATTGAGAGTTTTGTCTATCAGCCAGCGCTCAAGATGTATAGCTTCCCGTTGACTACCGGCAAGGAGTGGTGGACCTCTTCAAACACAAGCTACACTTGGAGTGATCCTTCAAACCCAAATAGAACAAGAATCGGAAGGGATCAACAGACCTTCTTGATAAAGGTTACTGGAGAGAAAGATGTGCAGACAAGTCTGGGCACATTCAAGGCCTATGTTATTGAGTATCGATACAGGCCCGCAGTTCCTGGCGCAGGAACCTATCTTTGGTATCAGTACAAGTTTGTTGAGTCACTAGGGGCAAACGTCGAGGAGATCACCTATGATCCGCAGGGCGGGATATCTAAGGTTCTGAAACTTGTGTCTTTCAGTAGCGAGACGTATACGACTTCACTAGCAACATCCTCGGTAGTTCAGACGCAAACGACAGCACGGACACCGTCAGCCATTTCCACAACAACTAAGACACCATTCACCACAGACTTTCTCTATTCTCTCATATTGGTTCTGGTCGTCTTCTTGGTCTTATGCGTTATCCTACTAACTCTGTTGGCCAGGAAGAAATTCTGAAGTCTTGGCTCGAACCAGAGAACAGAAATTGAGCTTTTTCGCACTCTAAAGGGAATTGATCATTTCCAAACTGCCTTAGTGATCAATCCATCCGGCCTTGCTGAGAATGAAGACGGAGTGTCGCAGGTATTACAGATGCTGTAGGGTCTGATTCTTTCTCTGAATTTTGCTCTGAGCGATCTGTACTCTTCACCATTCCATACGTTTTGAAAACCATCGTCATAGACGTTTCCTAGATCGTACCCAGAAGAATTGGCATTGCAGCACACACGAACCCCGCCTTCAGATGATGCGTAACACGAATAGAATGGCGGTGTACATGCACTCGACGAATTATACTTCCCTGTCACATGACGATTCCATTCAGTGGAGACATAGCTGACGACAGAGCTCAGGTTGGCGTTCACCTTCAACTCCTTGCCTAACCTTAATGCTCTCGTTGCGAAGAGTGCCTACGGCACCTAGCTTAAGTAGACTAGCAAACCTGCAATACCTGTGCTTAGGGTCCAACGCCCGGAACCGTTCTGTTGCCTTATTGATAAGAGCGTGAATAGAGGTTCTAGGACACGAGGTCTGGAACTCCTGATGGATACGCCACATAGGCAGCAGCTTTCATATTCGTGTTATCTGCAGTGAGAACAGTAATGAAAACGTTGTAGGCCGGGCTACTAGTCACAACGACAACTACGGATCCCTTAAACATCGCATTGTTATTCAGACCGCGCGCGTAGCCTACCCATCTTCCTTTGGAATTCAGAGTGGTTATGAAGGTGTTGAGGAGGGCTCCGGCCTCGTTGGAGACATATGCTTTGAAGGTTATGCTCGCGTCGTTTGGATTGAATATGACGATAGAGGTCCTCCATGGCGAATTGTCATCGTAGATGCGCGGAAGAATTATTTCCGGCGCAAATGCTTCGTAGAAGTTGTGGTAATCCGTCTTGCAGGGAAGATAGCAATTCCCCATCACGGTCCACCCATAGTATCCAAGCCAGGCACCTAGCTCCTCGGTGGACTCCAAGATCATTGAGCCCCAGACGGCTGAGAGCCCAAACCACGTCCTAGGGGTTGCCAGAATCTGAGCCATGGGGCCGAGCCAACCGTTGTAGACATACGCTCCACCTCCATCTGGGTAATACGTGGCCTTGAAGGCAGCTTTGTAGCTGCCCCGATTCATCAACGTTACTTCGGCCCCCCATCCACGTCCAGACGGATCGTCTGGCAGATGCGGGAAGTAATATTTGTAGGAAAAGGTTCCACTGTTTTCATGCCACCAAGCCAGACCAATATACTCGCCGGCATTGTCCGTGTCCCAACGAAACACGTGTATATCTATCCCGTAGCTTCCTGATTCGGGCGCTACAAATTCTTTGAACTCATAGGAGTTATCCCAACTACTGCTCCAATACACGCTGCCAGAAGGGCAAGTGACTCGTAGATCGAAATCTGCCTTGAGCGGGTCTGCACTGCCATAACCTGTCCCATGTCTGTCCCAGCAGAGAGCCACCTTGACTCTTTCGCCCGCCACGACACCTGTAATACCATGCCACCCTATGTAGACATCTGGGTTTGGCCCCCAGCTTGGATCACGGGGCGCATACATCGCGTCAAACCATCCGTTGACCAAGATGTCGTCAGCGTGGGCTGCGTTCACACATCCTGCCCCTTGATGATCAATGTCGCTGACGCTCTGTGTCGCTGATGCCATGATTACTGCTTTGGTACCCTCAGGCCATCCCTGCAGCCACGTACTACGCGATTGCACATTCGCTACGACCCCGGCAACCATTGGCGCCGAGAAACTTGTGCCAGAGTAGCCCGCAAGCATCCAGGGGGAATACATGGATGTAGAGGTTACTAGTTCACCGATTCCCACCACCTCAGGCTTGTTGAAATCGCCACCGTACCCGTTAGCGTCTACGTAGCATGAAAACCAGCTTAAAGCGTCGTCCTTCCAACTTGGCGTATTCATGTCGTTGTAGCTTCCCACGGTGATCACGTTCGCTGCACAACCAGGGTTGTCAACATTGTATGATCCCGTGTTTGGATAGTTACCTGACGATACAACATTGGTTCTCCCTAGGTCGTAAGCCAAATGGTCCATATAGGCTTCGAGAGCGCCAACGACGTAGTTGCCGCCCCAGCTGTGATTCAATACTGTAACTCCCTGGCTCACAGCCCAGTCACAGGCGGAGACAATACTACTGTCGCTGTAGGTACCTGAGTCAGCACTATAAATGCTAGGCGTGTGCGAACTGTCCATGTATGCAATTCCCCGGCAATCCTGCACGAGTCCGAGTCCTCCTCCCTGATATCCCGAGGCGATCACTCCTGCTACGCCCGTTGCATGTTGACCGGTGCTACCGCTGCCTTTGTACCCACTGAGAGAGAGATACGGATTGCCCCCTGACACCCGGTCACCCTCAATCACTGCAACCTTGACACCATTGCCTGAGATGCCTCTCTGTTTTACTATGTGATCCCATATGGTTCTGACCATAGAGTTAACATGTGGTTGCCTCTCAGTCCTCTCAATGTCCGCGAAGCCGATCCTCAAACTCTGGGCCATTGTGTCGTCCTTTGTGAGGGCATTCACGTCAGATGTCGGGAGATTCGCGAAGACTATCGGTTCATATGGCGAGGCATACTTTACGGTATACCCCTTGGAGTTCAACCACTGAAGTAATCCTGCCTGCGTCGTGGATACGCGCGTCCTCTGAGCGGAGAGATCAATTTCTGCTGACTTGGGCGTTCGATTCGGGGACATATCCATCTTGAGCCAGAAAGCGACCTCGACGGTTTCGGAGCCACCCGATTGTTGCAGGCGATCCGCCAACGCTTTTGACTGTCTGCCGTATCTTTGAATGTAGATGCTCGCCTCCTGGTTTTCGATGGCCTTCTGGTCTTTCACCTGCCCATCTTGCCCTATTGACACTTGGAACACTCTATGTGACGGAGTGTGCTCTACCTTGCCTCGCCACAGAGTCGTCCCAACCATCGAATAGTTGAAAAATGACCCATGGACAACTGTCAAGTCAGATTTGTCCAAACCTTGCTGTTTTGCAACGTATTCTACGGCCATGTTGGAGTAGTCGGTTGCTCCAGTAGTAGTCTTTACCAGCAGTAACACAGGCGTCGCTAACATTATCCAGACACATAGTAAAACTGTCAACAGCTTCTTCAATCGTTCCAACCTCATGTAACGATACCTTAAGCTACAGTTTGTCATCTTCGCACATCCATATCAGACACATTGACAAGGAGTAGCTAATACCCGTCAGAGCTCAGCCATAAGACAGCTTTACCCAAGTTTCTGGCAGCGGGAGAGCTGCGTTTCCTAAGTACCTGGTTTTGTTTTCTGAGAACCTCTTTCATGGTTGCAGGAGAATACTGGTTAAGATTGACAGCACAGTCAGGATCACGGTCTATCAAAAACAATAACAAGGAAGAACTGTAGCATCTATGAAGAGAATGCCGGTCCTCGTGCCAGCTCCAAAGGTCCATGATGAAAGAGGTTCAGTTCTTGTTCGACCTATATGATGAAAGAAAACTCGCCAGGATTAAACCTTGCTTTCCGATCTCAGAATGCGACATCCTTCTTGATGCTGGTTGCGGGCCTGGATACAGAACTATGGAAGCGAGGCTACTCTGTTTGACAGTTGTCGCTGTGGATCTCAGCAGGTTCTGTCTAGAGGAGTTGGTGCGAAAGCTTCATGCAGTTCCGTATTGCAGACACCAAACGCACGTCGTACTGGCAGATATACAGCATCTCCCCTTTAGGAATGGGTCATTCACGAAGGCTATCTGCACGGATGTTCTCGAACACGTCAATCATGACCGCATCGCTGTGAAAGAGATCAACCGCACGTTGATTACGAACGGCCTTCTATACATGTCTGTTCCACATCGAGATACAGAAGAACTCTATCGCCGCCTAGACAGGAGCTGGTTTTGGAAAACGGGACACGTCAGAACATACGACCCGGACGCTATACTCAGGCTTCTCCGTTCAGAAGGTTTTCAGGTTCTCGGTACCGAACGTTCCGGATTCCTGAGAGCTCTATATCATGTTATCCAGATTCTCTTGCGTGTGACCATAGAAAAGGGCACAGGGAAACCACTATTGTCCGAAGGACGGGGCTCGCTTCTGCTTGCAGTTTGGCGAGTAGCAAAGCCGCTGTATCGATCGAGAATCGGAATGACCGTTGAAAAATCCGGAGCAACCATCTTGGCGACGGCACTCCAAATCTATACGAAGAAAACTGGCTAGCGCCTGTTTCTTCTCGTTACTGTGTCATTCGTCTCAGGGGATACTCTTTCGAAGCAGCATTTTCACGAATCAACCGAGTGCGAAAGTGATTGCAAAAAGCGAACACGTTGTCTATGATGAGAATACCTATGTATGCGTACGATTGCAGCTACCGCAATAACGATAACCAATACTAGCGCAGCATACAATAGAAGACTAGGATTCGAGAAACGCACACCTTTTGCATCAGTCGTAGTCATGACGGTGGTTGAGGAGGAAAGAATTGTCGCGTGTCTCACGCGAAGCTCGCCTCTGACATCCTCAGGTGGCACGCGGCCATTGTGAAAAGCATTCCCAACTACGATATATGTCCCAACTGTATCCGCCAGATACTGGATCTTCGCTTTGAAAGGTTGCTCCGTCGAATTCCAGGACCAATCGGGAGACCTGATTACTGGAAGCCTCACGGTGTCCGGGGGATACACAGTGATTGTGAAAATGTGATAGCTGCAACTGTCTAGCTTTGACCATTCCAGCGATATCGTAGCGATCTCACCTATGACGATGTCAGCTTTGTCGATTGAGATTATGAAAGAGGCTTCAGCTGCGGCTTGGAAATTGAAAAGTACGGCGGACAGAATCACTCCCATAAATGCTCTTCCGGTAATGTGAATTTTCAATCTTCTCCTATCTTCATCCCCCAAATGCCGTTCCAGCCGTTAGAAATGGTGACGCTTATGTAAATTACGTACCCCTGCTATAAGTTATGTCAGTCGGGTCTGATGTTGCCAGTTTAGGTGCGTGCTGCTGACGTTGCTTCGAGCGCAGATTTCGGATTTCCTTGGGCTATTGAGAAAGATATCCAGAGCCGTTTTGGAAGCAGAGGGAAAGAACACAACTCCCTCCGAACCAATACCACGCACAGAAGAAAACCCCCAACAGGGACGGTCACTGTTTCTTCGCCTTGAGCAGGGCATATTCGCTGGAAGAGCGTACACTACCTCTCGCGGCATGACTTTTTTCTAGCGATCACGTACAAATTGGTTTGAAGCAACAAAGGCAGACAGCGAAAATCCAAATGCTTCATTATGCATCTTAAGGGCGGACAACACTTCAATTTGCTGAGCATAAACTCGTTAGTCGTATTCATCTTGACAAACTCTGCTTCAAACGCGTGCTTCTTCAATCTCTGCCTTAGCTGCCTTGGAGTGTGAAGTGAGGGATGCACTTGCTGCCACTTCATTGATCTTTGTGATAATGTTTCGAAGACAGCATTAAGGCACTTATTAGGCGTTGGAACAAATAGTATCCACCACCTCGAATGACGCGGTGGACTTCACGCAGGTGTTTGTCCACTTCCGCGATATGCTCAAGCAGGTCAAAACTCAGGACAATATCAAACATTTCATTGGCAAAAGGCAATTCCTCCGCTACTCCGACCCTAAGATCGATATCGCCGTATCTCTTCAGACCGTGAGCAACTGCTTCATGTGAAATCTCTATACCGACAACTTCGTGACCTTGTCTAATTAGTTCAAATACAACAGTTCCCGCCCCGCAACCGACTTCTAGGATCTTGCGTTTACTCTGCAAAAGCCTGGTTTCGTTCAGGAACTGCAGATTCATCTGCAAGTTGCCATACTGATCCTTGCCTTTGGTAAGTCCCTCCCGCCAAATCCTGTCATAAAGCTCCTGTTGCTTTCTATGTCGCTCATCCATCAGCCACTCAACACCATTCCCGGCCTTTGTTGTTGAATAGTTCCTCACTCAAAAATCACCCGCAGCCGGCCGGCTTTCGCTTGAATGATGCGTTCAAGCGGAGAACGGGAAATTTCATTTTGTTTGTTACGAAGAATGGTTAACAGAGGTTTTCACCCTCTGGTGGAGGATCACGCCTTCCCAGTCACTAACTGGTATATCTCCATCACCCGCTTCGCCACCGAAGCCCATGTGTGGGTCATGACTGCTCTCTTACGCACACCAGATGCTAGTATGCTGGTCAACTTCTCATCTCCCAGAAGCTTTACTAGGCATTGAGCAAGGCTCACCTCATCCGACATCTTTGCATAGATCCCGCACTCACCCAGTATGTACCTGTTCACCGGATGATCGAACGCCACCGTTGGCAACCCTGATGCCATGTAATTGTAGATTTTGCCGTTTCCCTCTGACTGCAATGAAATTTTTGGAGCAACAGCAATATCTCCCAAGCAAAGATACTGCGGGGCATCATTATAGTTTATTCTACCTGTAAAGGTGACTCTATCTGAGATACCAAGAGCCTTAACCATTTTTGCATAGCGCTCGCTGTCAGGATAACCCATTATAAGAAAGTGAACATCGTCAAAACAGCTCAAGACGTGAGGAATAGCCCGCACTAGACAATCAGTTCCTTGACCCTTACCGAGAAGACCGAGATAGACAACCACTCTCCTGCCAGACGGTATCTCAAGTTTCTCCTTCAAATCAGACACATAGTACCCTGGTCGAAAATGCTCTGTATCCACACCATCACCGACTAAGAAGACCTTTTGTCTATCGATCCTCATAGTCGTAACAATTCGTTCCACGTTAACAGGAGAAGTCGCAATGATTGCGTCTGCTTGCCTGTCAAGAAAACTCTCTAGCATGTGCCACATCTTATACTGATAGCTTTTCTCTGTTACAAAGCCGTGCGTAATCATCTCATCAGTGAGGCTTCCATGAGCGTCGAATATTACAGGAATCTTTTTGAATACTCGCATCAAAGATGATATTGCCAGGCCCTCGTGCAGATTGGCATGAGCAATGTCGAAACTTCGAGATGCCATTCCGCATAGCGATGTACATGTCAGCAAACCGTCCAGAAGGATCTTGCGATACGTCGGGCCAGGCCGTAAGTCCATGCACCAAGGAATAGGGGGTGACCGAACGATTTGTATGCCAGGAACAGAGCGCCCCAATGGGTAGGTATACACGGTAACGCAATTTCCTAGAGACTGGAGTGATCGTGTAATCTCAAGTATCCTCATCGGTGTCCCTCGATCTTCAAAGAAGGGAACTGGCGCCATCATCATTACCCTGTACATGCCTTCACCTGCAGGTGACCTTTTCCGGCCCCGGTCTTGTGTTCACCTTGCTTGATGGCTGCATAGGGTTTCCTCGATTTCATAGAAGACCTTGCTTTCCTCTTCGACTTGATATCGTGTCAACATTTCCCCTATGAGACCGATCATCGCTGACTGCATTCCCGCGACAATCATCAAAACCGATAGCAGTAAAGCAGGACGTTCCCCCAAGGGAACACCGAAAAACAGCTTCAACACTACCAAGTACAGGCCCAATACAAAGCCTGTGACACCCACTACGAAGCCGAAGAGCCCGAAGAGATGCATCGGCCGGGACAGATACCGCTCTAGTAAGAAAGACGTGACAATGTCAATGGTTCCTCTGAAAATCCTTCCTACCCCATACTTCGATCTTCCATGCTTTCGCGTGTGATGACGCACCTCTACTTCAGCTATTCTATATCCTTTCCAAGCGATCAATGCAGGTAAGAATCTGTGAAGCTCGCCATAGATCGTAAGGCCTTGCAGAACATTTCGTCTGTAGACCCGCAAGGTGCATCCGAAATCGTGAATTGGGATTCCTGAGAGTCTTCTGGCCAACCAATTTGAAAGTAACGAGGGAAGCTTTTTTGAAAAGAACGGATCGCGTCGGTCTTTACGCCATCCGCACACCAAATCATAGCCCTCGCCAAGTTTTTCCAGCAGTAGCGGTATCTCGTTCGGGCTATCCTGCAGATCGCCATCCATCGAGATAATGATGTCGCCAGATGCGTGCCGGAAGCCGGCAGTCAACGCTGCAGACTGTCCGTATCTCTTTCGAAGCCTTATCACTGCGACGTGGTCATCAAGTCCATGAAGGTCTTTCAGCATGGGGGCCGTACCGTCAGTGCTTCCATCGTCGACGAACACAATTCTGTAGTCTTTGGAGATCTTTGACATCGTCTTGCTGACTGACGCATAGAGTTCTTGGAGATTTTGCTCTTCGTTGAACACAGGTATGACAACGGAGTATTTCAGTTCCATTCAGCTCCGAGTCTGAAACGCCCTGTACCAGGTGACAAAGCTCCTCAGGCCATCCTCCAGTTTGGTACGGGGGTTGAACCCTATCAACCTGCGAGCTTTCTCTATGCTGGCATGCGTATCAGTGACCTCTCCTACCTTGGCCGGTTCGAAGTGATAACTGCATTCCTTTCCAGCCACTTCGGCAAGCGTGTCTACAAGGCTAAGTAGGCTCAAACGATGACCTGAGCCGAGGTTGAAGACCTCGTACCGACCAAGCTCAGCCTCGGCGGCACTTATCGTACCCTCTACGATGTCGGCGACGTAGGTCAAGTCCCGAGTTTGTTTTCCATTGCCAAAAACCGTGATAGGCCGGTTGTTCTCCAGTCCTTCCAAGAATAGCCTGACAGCCATGTCCGGCCTCTGTCGCGGACCGTAGACTGTGAAGTACCTTAGAACGGTGATTCTCATACCATATAGTTCTGAGTAGGTCCGACAAATGTTTTCCGCCGCAAGTTTGCTTGCTCCATATGGGCTTACAGGATTGACAGAGTCGTGTTCTGCGACAGGTAGCTTGTTCAGGTTACCATAGACTGAACTACTCGAAGCAAATACTATCTTCGCCACATCTAACTTTCTTCCAGCTTCTAGTACCGATGTTGTACCTTCAACATTCACGCGCATGATAGTCTCTGCGTTTTCCAGTGAGTATCTAACGCCAGGTTGTGCAGCGAGGTGAAAAATCACATGTGCCAGCCTAGCTGATCTACTCAGGCTTGCGCCGTCGAGAATATCCGAGTTGATGAAACGATATAGCGGATTTCGTAAGTTGACCTCTACATTTGCCTCCTTTCCCTGATAGTAGGGTGATAAGTTATCGTAACAGATGACGCGACTTCCTTTCGCCAAGAGGGAGTCAGCAAGGTTTGAACCTATGAAACCCGCTCCACCCGTAATAAGAACACACTGCTCAGTCAATCGCATAGCACAATGCTCCCTATTCGAGTAGCTTCTCTTGGCAGATCTACCCAATCCGCATGCCCATTCTCTTGAGTCTTCGTCAGATCTCGCGGTAGTGAAGTTTCAAGTATCTGCGGCCTGTCTTCGGCCGACCTAGAATGGTAATACTCGAGAAGAAAACCAATCCCATAGCATGAGTCCGAGTCGCCATGAGGTGTTAACACTCTCAGCCATCTCACTTTACTCGTGTTGTGATCTTCCTTCTGCTGCATTCTCTGCTCTTATCTCTCGTTTTGGTCCTTCCAAGCCCTATCGCAACGAAATGCATGTTCTTTGAATATTGCACTGAATCATAGATGCGTCTGGCATCTATGAGGACATGCGTTCTCATCCTCGACAGAAACTCTTCAGGCTTTATCTTTCTGAATTCTTCCCATTCGGTAAGGAGTATGGCGCAATCTACTCCATCCAAGCATTTTGTCGCAGATGCTGCGTACGATATTTCTGGATAAATCCTCATCACATTCTTCATGGCTGCGGGATCATAAACTCTGATCTTTGACCCTGCATTCTTGAACCATCGAATCAACTTTATCGATGGAGCATCACGTGTTTCGTCTGTACCAGGCTTGAATGCTAAACCGAGTAATGCAATCCGTTTATCCTTCAATGTTCTAAGATTTCTTCTCGCCAATTCATACACTCTTCGACATTGGTTTTCATTGACTTCGGAAACGGCCTTGAGAAGAGTCTCGCGATACCCAATCCGTTTGGCAAAAGCTGCGAGCGCTCTTAGATCTTTTGGAAGACATGATCCTCCAAAGCCGGCTCCTGCATTCATGAAGTGTGGACCGATTCTCGGATCTATTCCAATCGCTTTCGCAACCGAAATGACATCTGCATCCGGTATGCGTTCGCATATGTTCGCTATCGTGTTTACGAAGCTGATCTTGGTCGCGAGAAACGCGTTGTTCGCATATTTGATCAACTCAGCAGTCTTGGGGTTTACACGCATGAGCGGAATTTTCTTATCGAAGAATGCCTGATAGAAGCGTTCGAGCTGATCGCCAGATCTCCTATCACATTCACCAATCACGACTAAATGCGGATGAAACACATCGTGGACAGCTGTGCCTTCTCTCAGAAACTCAGGGTTCATACAGAACCCGAGATGTTCACATAGACGTTTGCCGGAATGCTCCTCGACTATAGGCTGCACGATTGACTCAGTTGTCCCCGGCGTGACTGTGCTCGTGATAACGACCAGATGGTAGCCGCTCTTCTCTCTCAATGCTCGACCGATGTCTTTAGCTGCCGCCCTGACAAACCTCAAGTCAGTGCCGCCACTACGAAGGCTGGGAGTGCCAACACTCACGAAGGTTATGTCTGAACCTATCACCGCCTTCTCGGTCTGCGTCACACAGCGTAGGGAACCGTCCCGAACTACCTTAGCCAGCAAATCTTGGAGTCCGGGCTCAAATATGGGTGATTTCCTTTGATTGACCATTTCAACTTTGTTCTCATCCACATCGACGCCAATCACTTTATGCCCTTTGCTGGCAAAACATGATGAAAGACACAGTCCGACCCGGCCGAGTCCCACAACCGACAGCCGCAACTATCTTCCCCGCTGATCCTACGTCATGTAAACCTACTTATCTCTGCAGCGTCCATGAAAACTGTAAGAGCAGGAGGCGCGTCTGAGCGGTGCAAAGGGTACCCATAAGGAAAGCCGTTTTACCAGCAGCGGGTCTTGGCACAAGGCTTCTACCAGCTACGAAGGAACTGCCAAAAGAGATGCTTCCAATCTTCGCCCACGGTGAGAACGGAAAACGTTGCATGAAGCCTCTTCTCCAATGCGTCTTCGAACAACTCTACGATTTTGGCATCAGAGAATTCTGCTTCATAATCGGTAGGGGTAAGAGAGCAATCGAAGACCACTTCACTCAAGACTACGGATATCTGGAGACTTTGAAAGAGAGAAATCGCTCCACAGCCGACTTGGAGAGATTCTATGCGAGGTTGAGCGGCTCAACGATCATATGGATCAATCAGCCTGAACCCAGAGGATTCGGGGACGCAGTATTCAACGCGCAGGCGACCGTACCCAACGAAGACTTTCTAGTCAACGCTGGTGACACGCTCATCCTCTCCCAAGGCGGCTCACACCTGAAGCGCCTCGCTGAAACCCACCGCAACCTTGAAGCCCACGCCACCTTCATTGTACATGAGATACAGAATCCAAAGCAGTACGGCGTTGTGATTGCGGAGCGTGAACACAGCGATGCATACAAAGTCAAACTTGCCGTCGAGAAGCCGGACCTCCCACCTTCAAACCTAGCCATAATACCCCTCTACATCTTCCACCCAATAGTCTTCGACGCTCTTGCCCAACTCAAGCCCGGCAAGGGTGGAGAGGTTCAGCTGACAGACGCGATACAGAAACTCATCGATTGGGGAAAAAGCGTGTATGCCATCAAGCTCGAAGCAGATGAAATAAGGCTCGATGTCGGAACGCCAGAGACATATTGGGAGGCTCTGAAACTATCCTTTCAGAACAGGTTTGGCTAAGTGTAAGGTTAGAGACGCAGTTGTCTCTAGGGCTAGGTTGCCCGAGGTTCGTTAGTTGGTTCAGGATTCATGAGGCCCTCGTTCTCTCTTCGAAGTTTCGCGTTCTCGTTGACGATTTGATTCATCTTCTCTTCAACCGATAGGATCGACTGCATGACATTCTGCATCTGAGTCGCCAACGCATTCCACTGCTCCACTAGGTTCCGCCTTGCCAACAAAAGCTGTTGGACGACATCCACTTGAGGCTGCTCACTCATCGCAGAATCGCTCCTTGATCCTGCCCTTCAGCCCATTCACCGAGATTCCCATCTAATCGCAGAGATCTCTCCATCAGTGGCGGAGAGCGTCGCCCGCCAAACCTTACTGCTCATCTCACTTACCACGTCATGATAGGTTCTTTCGACGCTCATTTCTTTCACCTCCAATTATCTTCTACGTTAGCGAAACATACTTCCAAGTGGTTCCAACCCTGACATGGAGACGATCATTGGCGCTGTCAACTCCAAGGAGACCTGTTTGCGGATCATTGAAATCTGCGTCTGAGAATGTCCCCGCTTTTACAGGCAATTCAATGCTCTGCCTTTTGTCCCCGACAGTCTGCATCTTAAGATTCTCATGCAACGCAATGCCTGCTTGCCCCGCCGCGCCAGACTCTGATTCAAGCTTGAAGCACAAGCCTCTATTCGCTGGGGTTCCAGCTTAGCCGAGCCACCGTTCTAGACCTTGCCTTTCGGCCTTGTCGCTTCGGTCTACTAGCTCATAGAGTTCTCTGATCTTGTCCAGCAACTCTTCCTTGTACCGCGAAGTCCCCCCTCGATCGCTTGATGAGCCGACGATAATGGTCTTCAGAGAGCGCGAGGAACTTCGGCATACCCTACCCTAGGCTACGTAGCGAGAAACGCGAAAGAAAATAGAGCTGCAATAATGCAACTACTTGCCTTAAACTCATTCGTCCAGCATAGCCGGGAACTTGACAGTTCTGCTGAATACAGCGCTACGTGAAGGTGAGCTGTAGGATTTCGTTATGGTTGGGCAAACTTCTTTTACGGGACCGCGTTCCAAATGGTTTGGAAGCGACCTCTATTGAACAAGGACAGGGCATACGGTGCGTTGATATTTCTTCTCTCCTTGTTGGCCGCCATCATCTATGTTGCTGCAGTCTTCCCGTCATACTTCGCGTTGCCGGCATGGTTGAGTTGGTGGGCCACAGCTCTACCTGTTACCTTCGCCGTCCTCGCGGTCCTCGCAATACTCATGTGGATAGGCCGGGTCATGCTCACTACTCCGCCCGTCGAGGAATTCCACGCCGACACAGCTGAGTGAATATCCAGACAGCGGATGGCCTTTCAGCACAGGCCGGCCGTGTTAGTGCCTTCAACAAGGCGCTAAGCGGCGGAGGCTACGGCCCTCTGGTGGCAGGCGGACAAATGGCAATCGGAATAAAGAGCAAGAATGCGGTTGGAATAACGGATCTTGCAGAGGCGCC
>Ga0315282_10006969_pt1 | contig 18712 bp, 16 predicted proteins | sample YL17G07_20_MG_FD_203693 | JGI IMG/M metagenome (GOLD analysis project Ga0315282, IMG submission 203693) | Sediment microbial communities from Yellowstone Lake, YNP, Wyoming, USA - YL17G07_20 | ecosystem: Environmental > Aquatic > Freshwater > Lake > Sediment | place: USA: Wyoming | collected...
CAAAACGGCGATAGTGCCCGAATCGCCGAATCTCGCACGATAACCGCGTCTGAAAAAGGGTCCTGGACCCTTTTCTTTTACCCTTTTCTTTTAGCGAGCAAGCTCGGCGAGCTTCCGTCCGAGTTCGCGCGCCCTCGTGAGGGCGTCCGGGTGCTCGTTGACGGCGCCCTTGTGATCGATCCTTCGCAGTGCCAGTCCCACGTGGAGCTTGAGCTCCAAGGTGGCGCACCACGCCCCCAGGACGATTCTCGGCGCGTCAAACAGGGTCTTGAAATTCGTGCCCCCGACGAGGAGTGCGAGGAGATTCCCGCCCGGATGCAGTCGTCCCGAGTCCGCTTTCAGCACGAACTTCCGGGCCCAGTAGACCTGACACCGGTCGATCATCGCCTTGACGTTCCAGGGAACGTCCATGAAAAACATCGGCACGCCGAGGATAAGGTGCTCGGTCCGATCGAGCAACTGGAACACGTCCTGCATGGCGTCCTTCACGTGACAGACCCCGTCGCGGCTGCATCCGCCGCAGTTGACGCACCCGCTGTACCGGTGCTCCCGCAGGACGAGCGTCGTGACGTGGTGGCCGGCCTCGCCGGCGCCCCGGACGGCCTCGTCAACGAGGGTGTCGGTATTGCCTCCGGCGCGCGGGCTCCCCTTGATCGCAAGAACGTCCGCCACGGATGTGTTCCTTCAGTAGAGCGGCCGGGGGGCCACGGCGGACAGCCCCAGTTCCGCCAGGAACCGTTTCTTCAGTTCCGCGGCCACGTCCTGGGCGCTTCCGGAGGCGATCTTCGCCTTGCCGCCCGCCATTTCCTCGTGACCTCCCGCGCGGCCCAGACCCGCGGCGATGGTCCTTGCCAGTTCGCCCGAATCCCCCTTCGCGTTCCGCATCCGGATGCTGAAGAATACGTCACCCCGGAAACTCCCGGAGCACAGAACCCACTCCATGCCCTCGAGCTGAAGCAGGAGGTCCGCAAGCTCCGCAATCGCCTCCGGGGACTTCAGCTCTCCCAGGTAACTCACCGCCGCCTGACCGTACACGGCCGTGCTCTCGAACGCCTCGGCAAACACCCGGAAATAGTCGCTCTGGAGGTCCGGGTGCTCGATCCGCGAAAGCAGCCGGTGGTCCACCATCGGGAACAGCTTCAGGTAGCACTCCCAGTCGTGGGGACAGATGTCGCGTCCGAGTGCCAGAGTATCAGTCTTGATTCCGAGGAAAAGCGCGGTGGCGAGGTGCGGGTCCACCGTCATTCCCGACCGGAAGACGAGGTCGGCGACGACCCCGCTCGTCGAGCCGCACTCCTTGTAGATGTACGACACCTTCGCCCGCGTCTTCTCCCGCGGAGGGTGATGGTCGATGACCAGGTCCACGACGCGGCTCCCGTTGTAGCTGTTGTTCCCCGTTCCGGGCTGCGTGTCGACCATGGCCACGAAGTCGTACTGACCGAGCTCGACCATGTGAATGGGGACGTGCTCGATGCGGAGAAGCTCGACGAGGGTCCGGTTGGAGGCACGTCCGATGAAGCCCCCGAAGGTGATGTCGGCATCCAGCCCGAAACGGTCGGCGAAGAGCCGCTTGATGCCCCAGGCGCTCGCCAGGCAGTCCGGGTCGGGATAGTCGTGTCCGACGATGAGCGCCCGACGCTTGAGTGCCACCATCTCCCGGATCGCTTCCAGTTCCATGAGGTCACCTCGTCGCCTGCATCAGCTTGAGAAAGGTATCGAGGTCCAGCTTCTGGTTCACGGTCGAGTGCTCCCCGCTCGTCCGGACAAAGACGAACGCGGGCGGCCCGACGATCCCGTACTTCCGGTAGAGTTCATCCACCCTCGCGGTGTGCACCGTGACGTCGGCGCGGATCATGACGAAGCGTCTGCTTTCGGCCACCACGGGCTCCTGATTCAGGACGTCGGAATCCATCTCGTGGCAGTAGGCGCACCATTCGGCCCAGAAATCGACGAGGGCGGGGTTTTTTTCGGCTGCGGCGCGCGCAAGACCCTCATCGACCGACGTGACCCAGCGGATGCCCGCTTCGGCGGAAGGCGTCTCGACCCGGCCGGACGAGACGAGCCCGACCAGGGGCGCCGCCCCGCCTGCGAAATAAACGAACCCGAGCACCAGCACGATGACGCCGAGCGACTGGACCAGTTTCCCCCTCACGGTGCTCTCCGGACTCGTGGCCCGGAGTGCCCCCAGAAAGATGCCGCCCGCTAACAGGAATGCACCCATCAGAATCCGGTACGCCGTCGTCCCGATCACCATGTGGGCGAAGTAGATCGCCGCACCCATCATCACCCAGCCGAAGAAACGCTTGACCCCGACCATCCATTCGCCCGAGCGCGGGAGCAACTGGAGCGCCTTCGAGGAAGTCCCCGCCACGACGAGGATCACGCCCATCCCCCAGGCGAAGAGGAACCCCGCGAGCATGCCGACGCCGACGCTGCCCAGACTCGCAACACCCGCAAAAAGTCCGAGAAGCGGTCCCGAGACGCAGGGAGTCGCCACGAGTCCTGAGACCAGTCCCGTCACGAGGACGCTCGGGGCCCCCGCACCCCGCTTCCTCTGGAGTTGTCCGGCCAGCCCCGCCGGGAGCCGGATGTCGAAGAGCCCGAACATCGAAGCCGCTAGCGCCGCGAACACCAAAGAAACCAGTCCGATGAGCCATGGGCTCTGCACGATTTGCTGGGCGCTTTTTCCAATGAGTCCGGCGAGCGCCCCGAGCACGGCGTAGGTGAGCGACATCCCGAGGACGTAGGCGGCGCTGAGAGCGAGTCCGCGTTTCCACCCGGCGCCCGCGGCCCTCGCCCCCACCACCGCCAGGACCACCGGAATCAGCGGCCACACGCAGGGCGTCAGACTCACGAGGAACCCCGACAGGAAGGCGGCGAGAAAGGCGACCAGGTAACCCCTGTCGGCGGCCGTCCGGCCGAAATCGTGACGCTGCTCCAGCTCACCGGCGAGACCGGCAAGTTCGTCCCGCGCCCCGAGCGCCGACCTCTCCCCGAAATATGCCTCGTTGATCGGTACGATCTGCGAGGGAGACGAGGCGAGCGGGATATGAACCTGTACGGTCCGGCGCTCGGGCGCGAAGCACGCCGTGTCCGAGCACCCCTGGAACTCCACGACCGGCTCCACATGGACGGGTCCCTGGTCCACCTGCTTGACCTTCACCCGGGCCACGACGACTGTTCGCCCCTTGAAGACCGTTTCGCCGGGCGGCACACCGGGCTCATCCGACTTGACGCCCGGCGGGATGTCGACACCGAGGACTTCCACCGGACCGCGCTTCGGGAACGTGACTTTCACGCTGCCGCGATAGATCTTGTTCCCCGACGCGATGTCGAAGACAAAACCGATGCGGATCGTGCCTCCCGGCACCGTCGCCGTCCTGTCGGTCACCGCCCAGAGCTTGAACGGGGACTCCTCGGCGTCAAACTGGGCGTACGCCCGAGCGGCGAGAAGCACCCCGCCCAGGATGACCGCCGCAACCGCCGCTTTCCGCATGACGAATCCTTCCATGCCTCTAATGGCGCGTGAGCACGTCCTCCTACGAACCCGCTATTCTACCACGCCGCACGGGATAATCCAAGACGTTTTGGAGCAGGGAATGGAGCAGGGAGGATCTTCACGCGTCTCACTTGAAAGCCCCATCGGTCTTGCCGCGCCTGACCGTTTCCCGGCAGTAGGCATACAGGGCGTCGTAGACGATCCATTCGGCCGCATTCACGTCGTGGTCATCCTTGAAACCGAGGTGCCGGAAGCCCTCGGCGATGGCATTGAGGCCGGGACCCTCGGGCTGATGCCATAGCGAATTGTCCGTGTCGGCCCCGTTGACGATCCGGGCCATCAGGACCAGCGCAGGATCTGTGGTCAAGCCGTATTTCTTCACGATGGCCTCAAACGAACATTCCTGTCCGTGATGGCCCAGTTCCACGCCCGTCACGTCGTAGGGAATGGCCTGCTCGCGGCGGGCCGTCTCCAAGACCTTCTCCCCCGGCACAAACAGGAACTGGGCCTGCGGGTCGACGAACCTCCGTATCAGCCAGGGGCAGGCCACACGGTCCACCTTCACGTTTTCGCGAGTGATCCACTTCACGGGTTGTCTCCTTTCATGCGGGTTGGGTCTTAGACCCTATCCACAGCGGCAGTCACGTGCTACAATGATAGGAAGTTCGTCGCGTGGGGCAAGGTGATATTGTCGATGGAAAGGAGCCGGGTCATGACGAGGCGAAGAACTCTGATGCTCGTGGGGGTCGCGGCGTTCATCATCGCCCTTATCGGCGTGCGTGGCTCGGTTCAAGGGGTCGGGGAAACCGGGCAGGCCAAGCTCGACACCGCCGGGATCGAGCAACTCACGGGGGCCAAAGGGACGTGGAGCGAGGAAGAGGGCGTGTTCAAGGTCAGTCTGCCGCGGGGGGATATTGCGGCGACGGTGGCGGGCGTGAAGATGTCGGTGCCCATGGGGCTGGGCGGCTGGGCCTCGTTCAAGAAAGCAGGCGATCAGTGCATGGTCATGGGCGACAGCGTCCTGCTGGAAGATCAGGTCAACCCGGTGATGAGCGTCGCCTTGGACGAGGGCCTCGAGGTGACGGCTCTGCACAACCATTTCATGTGGGACAGTCCGCGTGTCATGTTCATGCACGTCGGGGGGATGGGCGATGAGACCCGGCTGGCCCGGGCGGTTGGCAAGGTCTTCGCTAAAATCCGCCAGACCGCCGGTGGCAAAGGCGAAACCCCCAAGCTCGACATCGACGCCTCCAAGAGCGTCATCGACGGCAGGAAGATCGAGGACATCCTGGGACACAAGGGGGATCCTCAAGGCGGCGGGGTCTTCAAGGTCACCGTCGGCCGGACCATCACCATGCACGGCCATGAGGTCGGCAACATGATGGGTATCAACACGTGGGCCTCGTTCGCCGGCAGCGACGACAAGGCCGTCGTGGACGGAGACTTCATCATGACCGAGGCCGAGCTTCAGCCGGTGCTCAAGACCCTGCGCGCGGCGGGGATCAACATCGTGGCCATCCACAACCACATGACCTTTGAGCAGCCCAGAGCGATGTTCCTTCACTTCTGGGGCGTCGGCTCCACCGGCGACCTGGCCCGAGGCATCAAGCGGGCCCTCGATGCCCAGGCGGGCGTCAAGACGGTCTACGTCGAGACGTTCGACAACAAGACGTTCTACCGCGGGTTCGAGAACAGTCTGACCCGGGCGCTGGTCAACGAGATCAACGCCAAGACGCACATGAGGATCGTTCCGCGCAACCAGGCCGACACGGTGATCTCCGGACAGATCAGGGACTTCAAGCAGGTTGTTCTCTCCGAGGACCTGCACAACAACACCCGCGAGATGCGGGTGACGGCCTACGTCGACATGACGTGGACCGACCGTCGGACGGGACAGGTGATCAAGAAGGTTGACGGTCACACGACCTCGAAGCAGATCAAGTTCGAGACCGGCCAGACGCTGGAAACGGCGACCACGGAGCTTTTCCAGGACCTCGCCAAGGAACTAGTTGAGAAACTCGAGACGGACTGGTAAGAGAGCAGAAGACATGTTCGGGGCCAAAATGGAGGGAAATGGGGATTCTACTTTTCCGAGACAAGTCCAGTTTTTCCACGTTCTTGCCCCCGGCCATCCGCATCATAGGGGACAACCAGGGAAAAAGTGGAATGTCCCCGTTTCCGTGTGCGTTGAAGAAACGCCGGCCCTTTTCCTGCTGTTTCCCCCCCCGGATTCTCCGGCTTTGCCGTTGTCCTCTGCGTCCTCTGCGAACTCTGCGGTTAAGAAGGCTGTACCCCTCACCCCGGCCCTCTCCCCCAAGGGGCGAGGGGGACGTTTTCGGATTCGGATTTCGGAATTGACTCGGGTTTCTGATTTCGGGCTTCGGGTTTGATTCGGACCCGCCTGAGGCCGGTAAATTTCGGGTTTCGGGTTTGCCCCGGCTCTCAGGCCTTCCCGAACAGCTTGAGCACGTTCGTGCCCATGATGCGGTCGATGTCGCCCTCCGAGAGTCCGAGTTCCTCGCGGAAGATCCGCTCGTCGCGCTCCTGCTGTGCTTTGATTGTGGTGAGGTCGTCGGCGCCGCCCGAGTCCGTCCCGAAGAGGAGCATGTCCGTCCCGAGCACCTCGTAGCAGGTCCGCAGCACCTCGGCGCGATAGACGTCGGGCGTCCCGGGCGTCAGGTCCACCTTGCACTGGACGTCGACCTCGAATTCGCGCTGGTGGAGGTTGCGGTTCCGCCAGACCACGTCCTTTTTCAGCTCCGGGTCCCGCCCGTCCTTCATCCGCGCCATGGTCTTGAACCGGTCGGCCACCGCGATGCACTCGTCGGTCCACGGCCAGCCGACGTGTGCTAGGGCGAACCGCACACCCGGAAATTTTTGGATGACCTCGCAGTCGGCGGGCCGGCAGAACCGCGACGAGTCGGCGTTCCCCCAGAGAATCCCGACGTGAAAGAGCACCGGGACGTTCATCTTCTGGATGCGCTCGTAGACCGGGAAGAACCGCTCCTCCCAGATGTGCCAGTGGTCCGGGATGAGCTTGACGCCCGAGAACCGGAAATCGCCGACCGCGCGCTCGACCTGCTCCGCCGCGTCGGGCGCCGTCGGATCGAGCCAGTAGAAAGCCCGGATGCGCTCGCGGTCCCCCGCGGTCATCCGAGCCGTCCGCTCCATCCGCTGATGGTCCGTCGGACGCTTCCCCACGTCCAGTTCGAGCAGCGTGGCCGCGGGCGGCCACGAGATGATGCAGATGAGGTCCAGCTTCGCCCGCTCCATCGCCCGCAGGATGTCTTCACTCTTTTCGTCGCCCCTCACGTGGATGTGGCAATCGCTTCTCATGTCGTCTCCTTCAATCGGCTTCGAAGAGTTTGTCGATATTGCCGCCGAGGACCATGTCGATCTCGTCCGCGGTGCACCCAAGCTCGTGCAGCAGCCCCGCGTCGCTTTCCATGCGCTCGGCGGAAGGGGAGAGGTCCCCGGGGACGCTTCGGTCCGAGCCGTAGAGCATCACCGCCGCCCCGCAACACGCGAGCGCCTTCCGGAACGCGTCCTTGCGGTAGACCCGCGGCGTCCCGGGCGTGCAGTCGATGAAGACCTGCGGGTTCTTCCGGTTCTCGCGCCGGGCCAGCTCCACAAACCGATTGGCCACCGCGATGCATTCGTCGGTCCAAGGCCAGCCGATGTGCGCTAGCGCGATCTTGAGCTTCGGAAAATGGATCACCGACTCATAGAGCGCCGGGCGGCAGAACCGCGAGGAATCCGCGTTCCCCCACAGGATCCCCGAGTGGAAGAGGATGGGCATCCCCATCGACTCAATCGTCTCGTAGACGGGCCACATGAAGTCGTCACAGGGCGCCCAGTGGTCGGGCAGCATCTTGATGGCGGCGAGCGCCAGGTCCTCCCGGCACCGCTTGATTTCGTCCGTGATGCCGCCCAGCCGCGGGTCGATGCGTGCGAAACCCAGAAGCCGCTTTCGGGCCGCGGAGCACATCTTCGAGAGCTCATCGTCGGAGGTCCGCTGCTGTGCCGGCGTGCTAGCACCCCCGCGGCCCAGGAGTCCCACCTTGTCGATCTTCAGCCGGTCCATCTCGGCTAAGACCATCCGCGCGTCGCATTCCGCCCGGACGTGCACGTGACAGTCGCTTCGCATCGGTTCGTCTCCTTTCATTCTCCTTCTGGTTCTCTGCGACCTCTCGCCTTCGCCGGAGCCATGGCGGGCAAGTTGCGCCCTGCGGTTCAATCCTTCTCGCGCTTCTGGCCGTAGTAGGCGCCGGGGCCGTGCTTGCGGAGGAAGTGCTTGTCGAGCTGCGCCTTCGGAATGGGGACCACGCCGGGACTCACGTGCAGCGTCTCGGAGGCGAGTCTCGCGAGGTACTCAAGGACGAACGCCGCCATGACGGCGTCCGCCGGCGTCTTCCCCCACGCAAACGGGCCGTGTCCCGCCACGAGCACTCCCGGAAAATGCATCGGGTCGAGCGCCTTGTACCGTTCGACGATGACCCTGCCGGTGTGTGCTTCGTAGTCCTTCTCGATCTCGCGGGCGGTCAGCTTCCGGGTCGAGGGCACCGGTCCGTGGAAGAAATCGGCGTGCGTGGTGCCGAGGACCGGGATTTCCTTGCGGGCCTGGGCCCACGCCGTCGCATAGAGACTGTGCGTGTGGGCAATCCCGCCCACCCCGGAAAACGCCCGGTAGAGTTCGAGGTGCGTCGGGGTGTCCGACGACGGGCTCAACTCGCCATCGACCACGAGACCCGTCTTCAGGAGCACCACCACCATGTCGGCGTCGCTCATCGCGTCGTACGGGACGCCCGAGGGCTTGATGACGACGTGCTCGCGGGCCTCGTCGATGCCGCTGACGTTTCCGAAGGTCTGGAAGACCAGGCCCAGCCGCACGAGCTCCAGGTTGGCTTCCGAGACGCGCCGCTTCAGTTCTTCGAGCACGGCCGTTCCTCCATCCGAACACGGGAAGAATTCGCCACAGAGTTCGCAGAGGACACAGAGACTAGAAACTGGAAACCAGACCGGTCCCGATGAAATCGGGACCTCACTAGAAACTGGAACTCTGCGGGCGATACCCTGTTTCCAGTCAGTCCCGACGGAAGTCGGGACGATCTAGTCACCAGTTTCTAGTTTCCTCTTTGCCCTTTGCGCCCTTTGCGGTTTCTCTGAACTATCGTCTTGCGAGAGACCGGATTTCGAGCAGACGTTTCATGACGTTCGCGAGGTTGCCCCGCCAGGCCACGGTTCCGAAGCTGTCGTGGAGTTGTCGGTAGAGCGGATAGAGCGTCGCGTAGACCCTGTGCGCGGCGGGACTGGGCCTGTAGACTTTTTTCTTGAGGCCGGTCATGGCCTCCTGGGCGGCGGGGAAGTCGCTATATCCGCCGGCGGCCTTTCCGGCGACGACCGCGCCGGCGATCGCCGCGCCCAGCGCACAGGTCTCGGCCGACCGCGAGACTTTCATCCGACGCCCGGTGACGTCCGCGTAGACCTGCATGACGAGCGGATTCCGCTCGGCGATGCCCCCGCAGTTCACCACCTCGCGGACCCTGAGTCCGTATTCCTCGAACCGGTTGATGATCGTGAGCGCCCCGAACGCCGTCGCCTCGATGAGCGCCCGGTAGATCTCGCCCGGCGTCGTGTAGAGCGTCTGACCCAGGAGGAGTCCCGTGAGCCGCTGGTCGACGAGGATGGTGCGGTTGCCGTTGTTCCAGTCGAGTGCGAGGAGTCCGGAGGCCCCGGGCTTGAGCTTCGCCGCCGACTTCGTCAGGGCCTCGTGCGAACCCGCCGACGGACCGCCCGGACGGATGACGTTCACGAACCAGTTGAAAATGTCGCCCACCGCCGACTGTCCCGCCTCCAGGCCGTAGTATCCCGGCAGGATGCTCCCGTCCACGATGCCGCAGAGTCCGGGGATGTCCGCGAGTCTCCGCGTGTTCGGCACCACCATCATGTCGCAGGTGCTCGTCCCGATGATCTTGACCAGGACGCCGGGTCTGATCCCGGAGCCGACCCCGCCGAGGTGCGCGTCGAACGCCCCGACCGCCACGGGTATCCCCTCGCGAAGTCCGGTCCTCGCGGCCCACGCCCTCGTCAGCCCGCCCGCCCGTTTGTCCACCGGGAACGCCTTCGCCCCCAGACGCTTCCTCAGCCTGCCTAACTTGGGATCCAGCCGCGCGAGGAACCGCTCGTCCGGGTAACCTCCCCAGCGGTCGTTGTACATCGCCTTGTGTCCGGCGGCGCAGACCCCGATGGTCAGCCGGTCCGGCGACTCGGTGCCGGTCAGCATGGCCGGAATCCAGTCCGCGCACTCGACCCAGGTGTACGCCGCGTCGAAAACCTTCGGAGAACTTCGCAGGCAGTGCAGGATCTTCGAGAAAAACCATTCCGACGAGTAGGTCCCGCCGCACTTGGCGAGATACTGGGGACGAATTCTCCGCGCCAGCGCGGTGATCTCGGCAGCTTCGGCGACGCCGGTGTGGTCTTTCCAGAGCCAGGCCATGGCGGCCGGATGATGTGCGAATTCGGGACTGAAGGCGAGCGGCCGGCCGGACCTATCCACCGGGAGCGGTGTGCTTCCGGTGGTGTCGACGCCGATGCCGATGACGTCGGAAGGGGAGAAGCCCCGGACGTTTCGCCCGGCGTCGGCGAGCGCGGCCCGGACCGATTCCGCGGTGCCCCGCACGTAGTCGGCCGGGTGCTGCCGGGCGAGATTCGGATCGGCCGCGGAAAGGATGACGCCGCCCGTGCCGCGCGTGTAGTTCCACACGGCGGTGCCGAGTTCGCGACCGCTTTTCACGTCCACGATCAGCGTCCGGACGGAGTTCGTCCCGAAATCGAGTCCGATGGCGTATCTGGATACCATACCACCCTCCGCCCTTCAGTCTGGCTGGTGGGACAGGCATTCCTGCCTGTCACTTGCCGCTCACGTCGACGCAGGCGACGCTTCCGCCGTCGGTGCGGCAGTAGATTCGGCCGTTGGCGAGGACCGGGGCCGTCCAGCAGTGTCCGCGGACGACCTGGGCCCGGGCGAGTTCCTTGAAAGACTCCGGCGACGCCTCCGCAATCACCAGCGCCCCGTTCTCGCTCAGGATCACGAGCTTCCCGTCGGCGATGATCAGCGTCGCCTTGCCGAGTCCTCCCTGGGACCACTTCACCTCGCCCGTCTTTAGGTCGAGACACCTCAGCGTGCTTTCGTCGAAGCCGTAGAGTGCGCCCTTGTAGAGCACGGTGCTCCCGTGGTGGTTCCGCATGTTCTTGTTGCGCCAGACGACCTTCGGACCGTCGCTGGCGAGCGAAAGCAGGGCGCACCCGGCGTCGTACCCCGACGAGATGAAGACCTGGTCGCCGGCGACCACCGGGTCCGCCGCGTTGACGTCATACTCCGTCTGCCACGGGAACTCCCACCCCTTGCTCCCGGTCGTCGGGTTCACGGTGACGAGCGATTTCGAGGAGAACATGAGGAGCGCGGTCTTGGTCCCTTTCTGGAAGGCGACCGGGGTCGCGTATCCGGCCTGTCCGGTGCTCGACCACGCCGGTTTCCCGGTGGTCTTGTTGAAGGCCTGGCCGGAGACGCCGACGTTGACGATGACGAGGCTGCCGAAGAGGAAAGGCGACGATGCGAATCCCCAGCGCGGGGGCTTCGAGGAGACCGTCGTCGCCCAGACGACCTTTCCGGTCGCGGCGTCGAAACAGTTCAGGTGTCCCCCACGGCTCAGCGTATAGACATATTTGCCGTCCACGGTCGGCGTACACCGGGGTCCGGCGTATTCTCCGTCCGGACAGGTGTACGACCGGCTCCAGACCGCCTTTCCCGTCTCCGCGTCGAAACAGTAAACGGTGTCGGTGCCCTTTTTGCCGCCCATGGTGTAGGCGCGACCGCCGGCAACGGCAAAGCCGGAAAAACCCTGGCCCACCTCCGCCCGCCAGAGGATCTTCGGCTCCCCGTCCCAGCTCGCGGTCCACCCGATCTCATCCGTGACGCCGTTGCGGTTCGGCCCGCGGTAACAGGGCCAGTCCGCCGGTTGCGCGTTCCCTGCCCACGCACAGAGTCCGACCATCAGACCGACCACGAGACAGGCTTGAGCCGCATCCCGCCCGGACACACACAGAATCCTCATAGACCTCTCTCCATAAGAACTCACTTGAACGGGCCCGCACGGCACCGGCCGCCCGTCACACCTTGACCCACACGCCGCCTCGCGCCGACGACGTGACGCACTGCGTGATGAACTGCATCCCGCGGACACCGTCATAGACGGTCGGGAAACCGTATTCTTCGGTCTTCATCGGTTTCCCGTCGAGGTATCGTCGGACGGCCCGCACCACGTCCGAGTAGACGTTCGCGAAGGCCTCGATGAACCCTTCCGGGTGTCCCTTCGGCAGCCGGGAGCACGCGTTCGAGGCCGGACTCATGTACTTGTCGTTGGCGCGGCTCAGGATGTGTCGAGGTTCGCCGTAGGAATAGACCCGGAGGTAATTCGGGTTCTCCTGCTCCCACAGGACGGAGCCGTTGGACGCGAAGACGCGCAGTCGGAAGCCGTTTTCCTCGCCGATGGCCACCTGGCTGACCGTGAGCATGCCGGCGCCCCCGTGCTCGAATCGCAGCATCACGTTCGAGTCGTCGTCGAGCCGGCGGCCCGGTGCGAAGGTGTTCATGTCGGCCGAGAGGTGTGTCACGCGATCGCCGGTCACGTATTCGACGAGGTTGAAGCAGTGGGTGCCGATGTCGCCCAGGGTCCCAGCGATCCCGGCGGTCTTCGGGTCGAACCGCCACGCGTTGAGTCCCGCCACCTCCCCCGTCGGGGAAACCGCGAAGAAATCCTGAAGGTACTCGACCAGCACCTTCTGCGCCGTGCCCATCTTCCCGGTGCGGAAGAGCTCGCGGGCGTGCTTGATGACCGGATATCCCGTGTAGTTGTGCGTGAGCGCGAAGACGAGTCCCGTCTTCTCCACCAGCCGCGCTAGTCTCTTCGCCTCCGCCAGCGTGTAGGTCATGGGCTTGTCGCAGACGACGTGGAACCCCGCCTTGAGGAACTCACTCGCGATCTCGCAGTGCGAGACGTTCGGCGTGACGACGGTGACGAAATCGACGCGCCGGTCCGCCGGCAGTTTCGCCTCGGCCTTCGCCATCTCCCCCCAGGTCGCGTAGCACCGCTCGGGGGCGAGGTAGAGCATCTCCCCGGTCCGGCGGGTGTTGGCCTCGTCGCGCGAGAAGCATCCGGCGACGAGTTCCACCTGTCCGTCCATCGTCGCCGCGATGCGGTGCACCGCCCCGATGAACGCCCCCTGGCCGCCTCCCACCATGGCCATCCTCAGCTTGCGCTTCCAACTCTCCATGTCCGTTCCCTCCCGCGGAAGGCATTCCCGCCGGCACGCCGGGTCTTTCAGCCCGTCAACCGTTGCGGGCCTTGTGCGACCTCTACTTCCCGGTTTGCAGATTACCTTACCACGCGTCCCAAGGGTTGGCAAGGACGAGTTCGTTTTGTGTCTGCGACACCGGTTCAGTCTGCCGGCTCGATGATCGGCTCGGCCTCGCCCACGTCGACCATCCGTCGCTTGAGGGTCCGGGCGAGTTCGGCCCTCACGCCGGCCAGTGACTTTTCCCGTACCAGGTTGGTCCGCTCGTGCGGGTCGGCTTCGAGATCGTAGAGGAACTCCTCGACGTAGCGGTCGCTCGCCGGGACCTTCTCGCCGTCGAGCGCCGGGGCCGAGACGGAGTATTTCCATCTCGCCGTGCGCACCGCACGTCCGACCTGGCTCTCGCTGATCTGGACGAAGACCTCCTCCGGCCAGTCGGCCGGCACGCCCGCAAGAAGCTGCTGCAGCGGCCGGCCTCGCATCGTCTTGGGCGCGTGCAGCCCGGCCGCGCCCAGAAGGGTAGGGGGGACGTCGATGAGGCTGACGAGCTGCACCACGACCTTTCCCCCGGTGAACCCACCTCCGCAGGCGACCATAGGGATGCGCGTGCAGGCGTCGTGACAGGCCCGCTTGTACTCGCTGTTGCGCGTGCAGAAATGCGAGCCATGGTCCGAGGTGTAGAAGACGAGCGTGTTTTCCGCGATGCCGAGCCGTTCGAGTTCGGCCCGGATGCGGCCGAGGTTGAAATCGAGGCTGCTACAGCAGCCGAGGTAGTCGGGGAAGTTCTCGCGCCAGTCGCCGCGGGTCCCCACGAGGTCGCCCGGAACCGTGTAATCCCTGAATTTCTCCTTCGACCCGTGCGGACCCTCGTAGCAGTTGTGGTCGTTCTGATGGTGCGGCTCGATGAACGAAAGGAACAGGAAGAACGGCCTCCTCCCGTCGCGCGTCCGCAGATACTCCAGGGCGAAGTCCGTCAGACAGTCCACACGGTAGCCCTTGAACTCCACCTTCCTCATGTCGGCGTCGAACAGGTAGCCGTCGTAGCCGTGCGAGGTGAACTCGAGCACGTCGGAGGCAAGCCAGTAGTCCTTCCATCCGCCGCGGCGCTCCGGCGGGACCCCCCTGTCACGGAAGCCCTCGTCCTCGCCCCACGTCGACGCCAGGTGCCACTTCCCGATGTAGCCCACCTCGTATCCCGCCTCGGAGCACCAGTGGGCGATGGTCTTCTCGTCGAGCGGGAGCTTGATGGCGTTGCGGAAGCAGCCGACCTCCGTGGGGTATTTCCCGGTCTGGATCGCGGCACGGGCCGGTCCGCACACCGGCTGGCAGGTAAACGCGTTCTCGAAGCGCACGCCCTCGGCGGCTAGGCGGTCAAAGTTCGGCGTCACGTCCAATTCCTGCCCGTAGCACCCCACGGTGTCCCATCGCTGCTGGTCGGTGAAGAAGAAGAGGATGTTGGGTCTTGGGTGTTCCTTGCCCATCGGGTCATTCCTCGTGCCTGAAATCGCCGGACACCCGGGCCATCATCGTCTCCGGCGGAGCACCGGAGGCGTCCGCGAAACATACACCATCCCTGCGGGATTTCAACCATGATTTGCTTGTCTGGAGCTTGGATATTGCAGCTTGTTTGGAAATTGGCGCTTGGACCCCCTGACTTCCTTCCAGGTTAGTTATTCCTGCTGTAGGGCAAGGGCGGGGTCCTGCTGGGAGGCGATGAGTGCGGGAACCCAGCTCGCGGCTCCCGCTAGGATCGGGGCACAGAGGATGACGAGGACGAGAAGCAGCGGGTCGAAGAAGCTCGCGGGTCCGCCCCCGACGGCATTGACACCGAACGCCGCTGCGACAAGGAGCCCGCCGAGACAGCCGAGACACGCCCCGACGAATCCGGTCACGGCCGCTTTCGCCAGGAACACAAAGAGGACGTCCGCGGAACCCATGCCGAGTGCGCGGAGGATCCCGATCTCCGTCCGCCGGTCCCGCACGTTGAGAAAGGCGAGCACCGCGATCCAGACGGCACACCCGACGATGACGAGCGGGACGAGGACCGCGGCGAACGTCTCGCGCTCCCTGAGGGCGCTCTCGGCGTGCTGTGCCGCGCGCGTCCGCGCCTCCGCACGCGCGATCGCCTGCGAGGCGAACTCGATCACCTGCGTGTCCGGGAGGATCTTCTCGATCTCGCCCCGGATACCCGCTAGACGCGCCCCCTCGCACTGACAGCTCAGCGCCAGGATCGCGTTGATGAATCCCTTCTTGTCAAGCAGCTCCTGCGCCTCCGCAAGGTCGATCCACACCGTGATGTCGTCCTTGGTCCCGCGTTCCTCGTGACACCGCGCCACCGTGAACTCCCGCCCGAGGAGCGTCACGCGGTCGCCCACCTTGAGCTTCATGCTGCGGTGGAGCTCGTAGCCGAGGACCATCGTGCCGGGCTCGACCGCCGCTAGGATCGGCTTCTGCGCGCTCGCGTCGAGGATGGGAAGTTCGCCACGCGTCCCGATGAGCAGGATCGTCCGCTCGCGCTCCGGCCACTTCAGCTTCCGCTGGAGGACCGGGAGCAGGTGGTTGATCGTCATGATCCGTGAGTTCGCAAGCTTCCGGACGTTCGTCTCGGGCATGTACCAGGACGCGTAGTCGTCCACGTACAGGTCCGCTAGGTTCTGCTCCTTCGGCAGGATGAGGACGTTGAACCCGAGCTTCACCGTGATCTTCCGGTAATCGTCTTCGAGCCTCGCGAGTTCCGCTCTCGTCTTCTGCTCGTCGAGGCGAAGGAGCGTCATCGTGCCGACGAGAGAGCCCGCCGCCGCTAGAACGCTCACCAGGCCGAGACTGAAGTTCAGCTTGCGGTACCGGATTTCTCTCAGGACGAGCCGCAAGACGTTCATACTGATCTCCTGAGACTGACGTGGACCATCCGACAGAACAACTTCCTCAAGGGCTCCGAAAAGGTGACAGATTTCAGCCGGGGCCTTCAACCCTGATAGGGGTGACAGATTCTGGCGGGGGGCTCCAGCCCCCGGTGGACGATTCTAATAATGGACAAGCCCCAACGGGGCGAAAGAAACTTCCTCGCCCCCAGCAGGAGAGGTCGCCATACGGATCGGCGACTGAAGATTGAGGTGCGGGTAGAAGTTCCCGGCGGTTCGGAAACCTGAACCCTCACCCCGACACTCTCCCTGAGAGGGAGAGGTGCCGTCCCTCCGGGGCTGAACACATTTATATGCCTTGCCTACTTGGGGCTGAGGCCCACGCCCGGGTTCTCTCGCCCCTGCCGCACGCTGCGGTGATTCTTCATTCTTTCAGGCACTCTTACGGCGGCGGAGGAGGACCACGGTGCCGACGACGACCGCCGCCAGGACCACCAGGAGCGCCCCGGCGATGCCGAAACCGAGCGGCGTCAGCGCCCTCCACGCAGCCGGTCGCGACGTCGCCTCGCCCTTCTCCCCGGCGTCCCGTGCCTGCTGGACGAGTGCCTCGGGCCCCGTGAGCGCAGGCAGCTCCGGCGGCTTTACCCAGCGCCCCTCGGCGAGTCCCCCCTCCCAGTCGACCGACATCAGCAGGTCTACGCCCGGGTTCTGTTCCTTGACGATGCACGAGCACGGGCCGACCAGGAATTCGCCGATCTGGTTGATGTTCTCGGCGTTGATCTCGTCCCCGACGACCCCGCAGAGTGCACGTCCCTGTCCGAAGACCGGCAGCGCAATCGGCTCGGAGACCGTCGCGAGTTTCGCCTCGCTCCCCAGCAGCATCCGGATGAAGACCTTCTCGGCCGGGTCGCTTCGCGAAAGCCGGAGAAGCGAGAAATCGACCTTGAGACCGACGGCGGCGGCCGCGCCTCGATCCACGTCCTCCTGGAGGATCTCGGGCAGTTCGAGCGTCTCTTTCAGCTTCCGGAGTTCCGCGTCGAGCACCTTGGCGGCCGCGTCGTCTTTCTTCGGGTCTCCGCATTCGAGCAGCACCCAGACCGCCGACTCGCCCGAGAGGATGCGCTTCGCGATCTCGCGACGCGCCGGGGAATCGACCACCGCCTTCGCCTCCGCCGCACCCAGGGAACCCGTCCACGCCGTCTCCGCCGTCCCGAACGACTCCGGGTACGTCAGCGCCATCAGAGGTGTGGAGGCGCCCTGTTGCGCTTTCCAGAGTTCGAGCGCCTTCTCGTCCGCTTTCCCGTCGAGGTCCACCGTGCGGACATAGAGGTTCGCGGCGGGCTCCTGGGCATCCGCGTACTTGGAGAGCCACTCGACGACTTTGCGCTGGTCTTCCCCGAGCGGCCCGCGGTGAAACACGGTCAGCTCGTAACGCTGCGCGGGCCATTGCTCGAGCGCATACCGGAACACCGGCACGCTGCACGCCTCCAGCCGCGCGGCGACGACCCCCAGACTTCCGAGAACCCCTGCCACCAGAACCCGTCTCAGCGTTTTCATGCCAGCCTTTCGAAAAAGGACCTCTCTGTTTTTATGATACACCATGACCGGCCATTTTGCCAGCCCCTACCGGAAACCTTCGCCCTTTTCTCAGCCGGGAGGGGGAGAGGGCCGGGGCGGGGCGGACGGACTCAAGGAAAAGGCGACAGGAGCCTTTTGCCTGTAGGCCCAAGAGGGTGCTGCGCACAAAAGGCTCCTGTCCCCTTTTCCTGCTGTCCCCTTTGCCCTATCTACTAACGTGACACGCACCCTCCGCTCACCTGCGGCGACAAAATTATTTGACAATGCGCCCGCCGCCCCGTACGATTGCTCAATGTCCGATTTTTTGCGTCGCAACTTCGTCTGTGCATAGTCGTCTTTCTCCCTCGCCCCTTAAGGGAGAGATTGCCACACGGATCCGCGACTAAAGGTCGGGGTGAGGGGTGATTTTCTCCCTCGCCCCTTGAGGGAGAGGGCCGGGGTGAGGGGGGCCTGGAAGGCCGGGACGAAAGTTCTCCCGCTCTCCCCGAACAATCGTTCAGCACCGAACGTTGCAGTTCCTCCGGGAAGGGGAGCGGCATTCATCTAAGGAGACGGACATGAAACGGTTCTGGACTGCACTGGTGTGTCTGATGATGGCTGTGGCTCTGATCAGCGCGATCGGCTGCGAGACGACCAAGGGGGTAGGCAAGGACATCGAGCATACCGGCGAGGCGATGCAAGGCAAGTAGCTTCGCTTTCTCCCTTCCCCCTTGCCTGTCCCGAATTCGTTGTCGGGAAGGGAGAGGTCGCCACACGGACAGGCGACTAAAGGTCGGGGTGAGGGGCGGGTAGGAATGGCGAAAGTCCGAATGTCGAATCAATGACGAATCAGCGAATGTCGAATGGTTGCCGGTCGAATTCAGGCATTCGTCATTTCGGCATTCGGAATTGAATCGTCATTAGTCATTCGGATTTTGTCATTCCGATTTCGGATCCCTTCTCCCTCCTCCGGGGTTGAACAGGCGATCAGTTGAGCAGCCCTTCGACACGCTCAGGGCCCCGAGCGGAGTCGAGGGGGTAACCGTCCCGACCCGTCGGGACTCTGCGGCGCAATGGCGCCGCCGGGGTGAGGAGACTGCTTCTCCTCGTGCTGGCCCGGGACCGACTCACGGCGAGGAGGCGAGCGAAGCCTCCCCCCATGTCTCTTGCGGATCAAGTCTGGCTCCAATCGAGGGACCCTCATGAAACGTCTTCTCGCTCGGGTGGTGTGCCTTCTGATGATCGTCAGCGTGCTCGCGACGACCGGCTGCGAAACCACGCAAACATCGACCAAGACGAAGGGCATGATGGTGCCGTCCCACAGGTCGCCCAGCCGCTGAGGAACTCCGCCGGAGCGGCTGCTTCCTCCGTAACCCGGCGGCGGGGGGGGGGGGGGGGGGGCCCACCGACCGCCCCGCCCCCCCCCCCCCCCCCAAAAACC
>Ga0315282_10006970_pt1 | contig 18711 bp, 20 predicted proteins | sample YL17G07_20_MG_FD_203693 | JGI IMG/M metagenome (GOLD analysis project Ga0315282, IMG submission 203693) | Sediment microbial communities from Yellowstone Lake, YNP, Wyoming, USA - YL17G07_20 | ecosystem: Environmental > Aquatic > Freshwater > Lake > Sediment | place: USA: Wyoming | collected...
CCAGCATCTTCATCGAGAGTGAGGGCGGAGTGAGTTTGTCGAGTTCTCCAACGAGGATGAGGGTTGGGACTTCAAACTTCGGCAGGGACGATGTGGTTTCTGTGCGTCCGGCTAGCGCCAATAGGGTTCCACAGATTGCGAGTGCTGAGTTCGACTCAATGATTGCTCTAATCATTGCGACAACCTCCGGTTTCTTCGCTAGGCTCTCAGGTGCGAATACCGCTTTGACGAATGCTTCAGCGTACGCCTTCACGCCGTCACGCTTCACCGTCCTCATCGAGGCGGCTCGTCTTAATTTCGCTTCGTTAGTATCGGCCTCAGAGGAGGTATCACACAGGATTAGGACGCGGCAGCGTTCGGGATTACGCTCGACTGCACGCAGTGCGATGTATCCACTCATCGACAAACCACACAGAACCGCCTCCTCCACCTTCAGGTGGTCTAGCAAACCTATGAGGTCATCAACGAACAATTCAATCGTGTACTGCCCATCGCCTACCTCGCTTCTTCCATGTCCGCGGACATCATACGCGATCACACGAAACCTGTCCTGTAGAGGTTCAACTTGTGGGCGCCACATTTCGTGGCTGAACGGAAATCCATGGATAAGAACGATGGGGACTCCCGTTGGCTTACCCGTATCTTCGTAGTAGAGTTCCGCTCCGTTGACAGACGTCTTCATGTGACTCTCCTCGCGTCAGTTGGCTGGTAGTCCGTACTGATGCTCCATGACGTGATGATACTCCGTTGGAGGCATCAGTGAATCAAACGCTCTTGACACAACCTCAGTGAGAGCGGGATGAATATGCATTCCGTGAATTAGTGGCGTGGCGCTTCGGTCTGGCGTGTACATCAGGTTGACGATCTCCTGTATGAGTACGGAGGCGTAGGGCCCAATGATGTGGGCGCCGAGGATCTTCATCGTATTCTTCTCAACAATGACCTTAGCGAAGTAATCTTTCAAGCCCATCGCCTCACCTTTCGCTGTGTCCTCGTACCGCTCAATTCCGATCAGGACGTTGTCTTCTCCGTAGTGGTGTATCGCTTCCTTCTCAAGGAGACCAACGCCTGCAATCTCGGGGTCGGTGAAGACGGCGTGTGGGACGGCATGATAGTCGATTCTCATGCGCCTCTTCAGTACCGCATTGTAGTACACGATGATGGAATCGTAATTCGCCTTGTGTTTGAACTGATATTGTCCGTTAGCGTCGCCAAACGCCCAGACGTTCGGTTGCGAAGTTTCGAGAAATCCGTTGACCTTGATCCATCCATGCGGATCCGTATCAATCCCGGCTCTCTCAGGATGAAGCACATCACTATTGGACGCCCGTCCCGCCGCGACCATAATCTCGTCGGCGGTAACCGTCATGCTCTCTCCGTTCGCCGAGTTCACTGTAACCAGTGTTTTGCCTTCAGGGCCCTTCTTGCTCTCTTTCACCTCATGGCCAGTGATGATTCTCATGTGCTCCTCCAACTCCCGCTTGGCAAGAGCGGATACCTCCGGTTCCTCTTCACGGAGAAAGCGTGGGTTCCTTCCAATGATCGTCACTTGTGATCCCATGGCGGAGAAAAAGTGTCCGTACTCGGCGGCAATGTATCCGGCACCTATGATGGCGATGCTCTTGGGACGCTGTTTCAACCTCAGGACGGTGTCACTCGTCTGATAACCCACGTCCCCAAGACCCTTGATGCTAGGTATGAGTGGCTTCGAGCCTGTACAGAGGAAGATCATTGGTGCCGTTATCTCATCACCCCCAACTCTCAACCTGTACGGGGCGATGAACTCTGCTGGGACCGGATAGTAGTCTATGTTGGGCCCTGCCTGCGAGAGGCCCTGTCGAATTGAAGCAATCTCACTGTCAATTATCCGTCTCATTCTTCCCATAACCTTCGCGAAGTCGACTCCATTCAAACGAACGTCTATTCCAAACTCTGACATTCTTTCGGCTGTGCGTACAAGCTCGGCAGGGTAGAGCAGAATCTTGGATGGAATGCAACCTCTGGTCAGGCAGACCCCACCAGGTTCATCCTTATCGATTATCGCGATTCTCATCTCGGGATTCGCGCGCAGCATGGGATCGATGATATTCATCGCCGATCCGGTCCCAATGGAAATCACATCATAGCGCTTCACAGCGGACAAGGCCCATTCACTTAGGCGAGTGTCTGTATTCCATAAATAGTTGAGCATCGTCGATGACCGAAGAATGAACTGCGCAATTTGGAGGAACCTACATTTTTCCCGCATGTGAGAGATTCTTCAAATCTCTAGATGAGCTCACAGCTCACGCTAGAGCTGTACCCGGGAAAATCCTGAGTCTAATTCAGAAAAGGAAATTTGCAACTATGTGATGACCCTGGGGTATAGACGCGCTGCTGCGATCACTAGAACGCATGTTGCAGCCACGAGCACTCCCAAGTCAAACAAGACTCCGTAAATGGTTGATCCGCCTACTACCATCAGTGCTCGAAGGGCATCCACCTCGTATGTTAGTGGATTGACTTGAGAAATCGCTTGCAGCCAGACAGGCATTATGGCGATTGGATAGATCGCGTTACTGGCAAAGAATAATGGCATCGTAAGAAGTTGCCCTACCCCCATGAAGCGCTCGCGCGTCCTGACGAGACAAGCCACTATCAAGGAAAACGTTGAGAAAAGTGCTGAACCAAGAATCACCACAATCAAAACCCCCACTACCGCTACCGGTGACCAATTCACATTGACGCCTAAGACAAGCGCCAACGCATAGATTATGAGGACCTGCGATAGACCTCGTTCGCCTGCGGAGAGAGCTTTACCCAGAACTAACGCGGCCCTGGGTGCGGGAGTAGCCAACAGTTTATGCAGAATTCCCAGATCGCGTTCCCAAATAACAGCTATACCGTAGAATATCGCGATGAATAACACGCTCTGCGCCAAGATACCCGGCGTCATGAAATCAAGGTAAGGCAGGGTACCGGTAGGAATAGCTCTGATGCGAGCCAATACCTCGCCGAAGATCAGCAACCATAACGCAGGTTGTACCGCTCTAGTCAGCAGTTCTGTGGAGTCATGATGCAGTTTACGCGCTTCCAGCTCCGCGATGGTAAGCGTCTTACCTACGAAATCGGCGATAGTTGCGATCGGATTCCTCGCCTGCACCGATTGTGGACTACGCGAGGCGACGTGCAGCACGTCTTGTTCTTGAGACTTCACGATAATTTCCTCCTATTTCCATTTCATGACCAGTGTAGTAAGCAAATACGTCATCAAGGGTCTTCCCATCTCCACCGATTGATGCCTTGAGTTCTGCTGGCGAACCGATGACCGCCACCCTGCCCGAATGCATGATCGCAACTGTATTGCAGAGTGCGTCAGCCTCTTCCATGTAATGCGTGGTTAGAAAGATTGTAGTACCATAATCATCGCGAAGACGTTGAATATGCTCCCACACAGCCTTGCGAGCCGTTGGGTCCAATCCGAGCGTCGGTTCGTCAAGGAACAGGACTCTTGGCCTATGGAGAACAGATTGAGCGATCTCTAGGCGTCGGATCATTCCACCGGAGTAATTGCGGACAAGTTTGTCGGCGGACTCGGTCAACCCCATGAACTCCAATGCATCATGAATCCGTTGCCTTCGTTCACTGCGCGGAATATCGTATAGCTTAGCGAAGATCAGAAGGTTCTCGTAACCGTTGAGGGCTCCGTCCGCTGAAATAAGTTGCGGTACGTAACCTATCATCCGTCTCACCCACGCCGAATTTCGAATTATATCGTAGCCGGCAACAGACGCGTTTCCCGAAGTCGGAGGCAGCAGGGTCGTCAACATCTTGATTACTGTCGTCTTGCCTGCACCGTTGGGACCAACTAGACCAAACATAGCGCCGGGCTCGATCTCAATTGACAATCCGTCCACAGCAGTTAACGGCCCGAATCGCCGCGTTAGTGATTCCGTTTCAATAATCGTCACTATGTTCCCTCCGCGAAGACAGGCTTCAAAACCTGCATCGCCCTCGTGACGGTAGATCGGTCACTTGTAGGAAGCGACCGAAGCAATCTGCCTAGATAACCCAGCGTCGACTCGCGAGCCGACTTCAATGTCGCTTCTCCTCGGGCGGTCAATGTCAAGGTCATGCGCCGTCGATCATCAGAGCGAGTTTCGCGTTTGACCAACCCACGTTCAACCAATTCATCAACCAAGCTTGACATTGACGGTAATGTTAGTCCGATATGTTCCGCCACGTCCGAGAGGGACGGACCCTGATTACGTCCCAGGAAGAACAACGTGCGGAACTGGGGCACCGAAAGATCCTTCCTATGAAGTCGTAACTCTCGTCTGATTCCACGCATCACCAATGGAATTACGTCAAGCATCTCTCGACCGCATTCGTCAACTGACGACTCCAAGATCTCAGTACCTTAACAGTTCGGTTTTCAAATAGTTCGGATATCGAAGTATTTACGCTTATCGTACAAATCAACCTGGAGAGCTATGTGTTAGGGGATACTTGGTAATGCTGGGGGTACTGGAACAATCCCACAGCAACGAACGAGGCTATTGACTCAGAGCAATGGATTCACACAGGAGACTTGGCAATGATGAACCCGAACGGGTACGTGAACATCGTCGGACGCACCAAGGACATGATCAGCCGCGGCGGCGAGAAGATATTCACCAAAGAAGTGGAAGAGTTTCTCTACACATTTCCCAAAGTCTCGGACGTGCAAGTCATCGGAGTCCCAAGCCGCAAGTACGGTGAGGAAGTTATGGCGTGGATTAAGCTCAAACTAGGCGCTACGGCGACGGGCGAGGAGCTAAAAGAATATTGCAAGGGAAAGATAGCCTACTTCAAGATTCCCAGCTACTTCAAATTCACGGATGACTTTCCCATGACCGTAACCGGGAAGATACAGAAGTTCGAGATGAGAGAGATCTCAACGAAAGAACTTGGGCTAGAGGAAGCAGCGACGATTAAGACAGCATAGGCCTCGATTGGCTAACGTTTCTTGCCGTTAATCATCATGTAGAAACCAGCCCCCAACACGACGAGGCCGGCTAGCAGGTTGAAGACGAATCTAACCACCGCCTCGGCAGGACTTGCACAGTAATAGGGCATGTCTGCGATTTGCGTTGGCTTCGGGGGTTCTGAGACACCAAGCAGGGGTGAGATCACTGGATACCAGCACCTGTAGCTCAAAACGTCCAGAAGGAGACCAGAGAAAGTCATCAGTATTGAGACCGCGGCAACAACCACAACCAAGAATCCGGCCCAATAGAGCAGGAACTCTCTTTTGCTAATCGAAATGGTAACTTGACTCAATCAAGGATTCTCCTGCAGGATACATCTGCGGGTCTGCTGACTAAAATCTAGACTATGGAACAGTTGTTCGAAGAATTGAACGGCTGCCCTAATCCGCAAACTTGGCTTGCCGAAAGACGACAACGGGTTCTTTTACGAGAAGCTTGTGCTGGCGCCCAATCATCCAGTCCTGGTTTTCAAGGTATTTCTGATCCTGATACTCCATGTCTGAGTTTTCGCTGCTGTCCCATACGTCGTAGTGGTTTTGGAGGTGGTCAAGGACGCGTGCTTCGATTTCTTGGTTGGGTGGATCCTGTATTGAGCGGTATTCGATGATGACGTCGGCGAATCTTTTCAGTGCGGCTGTCTTCTTAGGATCGTGCATTTCTTCGGTTGCTAGGAAGAAGGCTGTTTGACGGTTGGTTCGGATTCTCGTGAACAACTTGCATAGGAATGAGTAGAGGCCTGCAGGGTCAGCGGAGACCGATAGAACGTTGTCGAGGAAGTCGCCGATGAGTAAGGGGACTCGACCAGTTCTCGTTTGAGAAAGTTTCTCGAGACCAAGGCTGATGTCTGTTAGTTGGTTTGGTGGGACAATTGTGAGGTGCTGGGTGTATTGAAGATTCGTTCGGTCCGTGTAGGTGGCCCATAGTATCCTGGATCCGTTGGGTGGTCGTAGAGACAGAGGGGTAGTTGGGCCCAGCGCTAGCAGCATGTTGTTGATGGAGAGATTCTTGGATATTTTGAGTGCGTCTTTGAGAATGTTGATTGCCCCGGCGTCCTCCTTCAGAATTGCAATGGTGATGCGATAGTCCAGGAGAGGTCGACGAAGTTGCAGGAGCGCCGGGAGTGTGTTTGAAATAGTGTCGGAGTTTGTGGTGAGGCTGTGGGCTTCGATCGACATGTCGGGCGCCGATACATCAGTGTACCGTATACAGTATATTAACGTTTCATTGGGATGGAACCAAACGGATTTACTTGAATGCAACCATCCATGAACAGGATGGGAAGCCTTGCAACCGCACATCAAGTTGGCGAAATATTTCGGAGGCTTGATCTGTACGATAGGTGGAGTCTACCTTGGAAATGGCTACGGCGCAGACTACTGGCGCTTCGGGCCTTTCAACCTGGCGTGGGACACGTTCGTAAGAGGAGGCGTCCTGGTGCTTGTCGGGTTCTTTCTTCTCCGCATAAGCAAATAGATTTGCATCTTCACCTATACAGCGTGTCCATTTGCCAGCAGCTATTGCTGCACTGACGATTTTGCAGCAGAACGGCTCACCGACCCACCGTAGAGATAGCGTCTTTGTAGTGTTCATGTCTACGACGGTGTTGCAATTTTGTTGTCACTCAAATCGCTGAATCGTCGTCGATTTTTATTTTTCCTTGTCACCCGGCCGCGACGGTGACATACGGTTTTTATTTCGAATTAGGGTCGTTTTCTCGAAAGGTGCAGCATATGAATCGAATACTACTATCGACAGTCATTGTCTTACTGGTCGCCGTACCTATTGCAGGGTTTGCTCCGGTATCGGCACAGCCTCAACACAAAGCACTGATCATGTCATCGCTAGAGCAATTTGTTCCAATGGGATATGTGAACGATATCGAGAACTTCCTCTCCAATGCAGGATACCAAGTGACTTTTCTCTCGGACAACAATGTGACATTAGACCTCCTTACCACACAGCTGAACAACTATGAGGTCATCATCTGGAGGACCAACGTGTACGTCTGGCCTCACACAACTTACTGGTACGTCGGAGAAGAAAGCAATGCAGCCACACTGAAGGCCTATGCCGCAGATGTCGCAGCCGGATTGGTCGACAACACTAACGGGATTCTAGGGGTACGCCAAGACTTCTTCCAACACCACTTCAACTCAGCCTCTCTCTCGAACGTGAAATTAGCCTTCATAATCGGCACGATGTCCTCGGCCATTGCGGGGTCTTGGGTAAACGCTGGAGCTAAGGCAGTGATCGATTGCACTGATGGAGTATCTTTGACATTCAGCAATATCGACTACATAGTCGGATTAATGACGAACTACCTAGTACACGGATACACAGTAGCAGACACACTCTCGAAAGTAATCATACCATTCCTGAACATGGTCCTACAGGATCCGCTTGATTCCAACTACATACCGCCAATGTGGTTCACAGGCAACGGCACAGTCACAATCACTTGAACGCGGCCTAATTCCGAATCGGAGTTGCACCCTTTCTTTTTTTGAGTTCCATTTTTGACGCAAAATATCCGGGCGTCTAAGTAAGTCGTATAAGCTTGCTTGAAAGAATCTGTCTCGGACGGATTTGTGCGCTGTAAAGGAACCGGTCGTACTCCACAAGGGATTGGATAACGTATACGTGAAGGAAAGCAAGATATGCTTCATCGACGGGGAAGCAAGCAGACTCTTCTATCGCGGCTACAGCATCGAAGAACTTGCTGAGCATTCAACGTTCGAGGAAGTAGTGTACCTGCTCACCTACGGAAGGCTCCCTGCTAGGTCACAGTTGGAAGACTTCACTCGGCGCATTGAAGCATACCGACCGCTTGAACCGGGAGTCTTGCAGCTGATTCGCTCCTTCTCGTCTTCATGTGATCCAATGGATGCCTTGCGGACAGCAGTCTCCGCCCTTGGTGTACACGACCCGCAACCCATGACAGATAAGATGCAAGGTAGAATTGACAAGGCCCTTCAAATACTCGCTAAGGCATCGAGCATCATCACAACCTTCGACCGCCTCCGAAACGGAAAGGAACCGATAGCTCCCCAGCCTGGTCTGGGTCACGCAGCCGACTTCCTCTACATCCTCACGGGAAAACCGCCTGACAAGTATGATGCACGTGTCATGGACGTGGCTCTGATTCTTCACGCAGAACATGAAATGAACGCATCTACATTCTCCTGCACCGTAACCGCTTCAACACTTGCAGACATGTACTCGATAATCACATCTGGAATCGGAACCTTGAGGGGTCCGTTGCACGGCGGTGCCAACGAAGTCGCTCTTAACACGGTACTGGAAGTGGGTGATCCCTCTCGAGCAGAAAGCTACGTTACCCAAGCACTCGCTGAAAGGAAAAGAATCATGGGGTTCGGGCATAGTGTCTACAAGACTTGGGATCCAAGGTACGTGATACTCAAGAAGCTTGGAGCAGAGTTGGCGGTAAAGAAAGGACAAACGAAGTTATTTGATGCTGCTGTTGCTATAGAGACCAGTGCTCGTAATCATTTGACTGGAACGCCAATTTTCCCAAACGTGGACTCGTACTCAGGAGTTGTATTCCACATGCTAGGCATTCCGACAGACCTTTTCACGCCGATTTTTGCGATGAGCCGAATAGCTGGTTGGACGGCGCACGCAATCGAATACTTGGAAGCCAACCGACTCATTCGGCCCAAAGCACTCTACGTTGGTGAAATGGGTCTATCATATACCCCCATCGAGGAGAGGGTGGAGGAAGGGGTACCGCAGCTTTGAATGTCGGCGACATAGTCACTAGACCTTTGGTCACTATCCTTCCAGGTACCACGCTCCTTGACGCGGCAAAGCTGATGGTGGAACAGAACCTTGGTTTCTTGGTAGTTTGCGATAGCAAGGACAAGACGAAGCTTGTTGGCGTCATCTCTGAGAGGGACATAATCAAATCAATCGCTGCGGGTCGAACGCTGAACGATCGGGTTGACGATGTGAGCACCAAGCGAGTAGTCACGGTCAAGGCGAGTTCGGAAGTCGCTGAGGCAGCCAAGGCAATGAACAAGAACCGAATACGCCACGTAGTCGTCGTTGACGACCTCGGTAAGCTGAAGGGCGTAGTCTCAATGCGCGATCTTGTTGGCGAACGCGCTACTCTAAATGCGATACTCCAATCTCACGAGAAGGAAGTCTTCATAGGAGGAGACTAGCTAACCAAGCTCTGAAGCTTCTGAACCAGTACATCAAATGAAGCTTCAATCTCCTCTCGACTAGCCATATCTTTGATCTTGAGCACACGAGACTGGAGTTCTTGAGGACCAAGAACGATCAAATAGGGAATCTGCGCGGAGTTGGCGTACTCCAACTGTTTGCCCAAAGATCGCGACTTCAGATCTATGTCTGCAGCTATTCCATTGTCGCGTAGCTTCTGTGCAAGTTGAATTGCTTCGCCTTTAAGGGTCTCCTGAACGGTCGCGATGAAAACCTTCGCGCCTTGACGAGTCTTAGGAAAGAGGCCGGCTCGTTCAAGTGAGATCATGAGCCGTTCGATTCCCCCAGCTACCCCTGTGGCGGGTAGATCTCGCTTCCCATAAATTCTGCACAACTTGTCATATCTGCCTCCGCCGAAGATTGAGCCTACATCCTCGCCGCCCTTGTCAAAGGCCTCAAAGACAATCCCATCATAGTATCCAATTCCACGGACTATGCTCAAATCATATAGACAGTTCTCCAACCGTCCGAATGCGCTCAACGAATCAGCGAGTATCTTCAGCTCTTCCAAGCCATTCTTCGCGTTCTCGCTCTCAAAGTTGAATCTCGCAAGACCGTCAAGCACAGTCGCTGGTGACCCGTTCAGTGAAATAAATGAGAAAATCTGTTCCATCGTTTTCTTATTGATCCCAAGTGCTCTGAACTCTTTCTGCAGTTGCTGGCGACTTTCCTTCCGAATCTTGTCGATGATTCTAAGCGTTTGTTCTAGTTTCTTCCCTACTCGGATTCCCAGTTGCGCGAGGTAGGCTTCGCTGAGCTTGCGATTGCTAATCCTGATCACAAAGTCCGTCAAACCGACGTTGCTGAGAATATCTGCTCCGACGGAGATGACCTCTGCATCAGCGAGGGGGCTAGATGACCCAAAGATTTCAATGTCCCATTGTGTGAAGTAGCGATACCTTCCAAATTGTGGTTCATCGTAACGCCAGTTTCCTCCGATTGTGGCGAATTTGATCGGTTCCGGTAGGTCAGAACGGTTTGCGACTATGCGTGCTAGGCCAACGGTCAAGTCGAACCTTAGGCCAAGACTACGGCCCGCCTTATCCTTGAACCAGTAAATCTCATTCCGGATAGCTGGGCCACTCTTAGCTTCGAGGGTCTTCAAATTCTCAATTGTCGTCGGCTCCATAATCTGGAATCCATATTTGCGGACAACCTCGCGGATCTTCTCGTAGAGCCAGAGCCGACGGTTCATCTCCTCAGGGTCTATGTCCTTCATTCCACGCGGCAGCGTGAACGCTTGAGAGGTCAATTCACATCCTAGCCTAGGGCCGAAACTATGGGAGTCCGCCCTATATTGTTGTGAGTCGGTGGCATAGACATGTGGATACGTTGAATACAACATTTTATAGCGAGAGGCAGTGTTGGCGAAATGGTTCCAGATGTCATTCAAGAGTCGAGAACTCGGGACCGCAACTTTGGGCGGTCTGATTGTCGGAGGATTATTGTCCACAATTCTCAGCATGGCGGATTTGCCTTTTTCAACGGTCATTGGGGCTTTCATCGGAGGAGTAGTGGCAGCTTACGTGCTCTACGGGAAACTTGGGCAAGCAGCGACTGCGGGGGCCCTCGCAGGTATCCTAGGGACACCCTTCTTCCTGGGACTTTCGCAAATCCTCGCAATCTTTGATCTCATACCCATTCCACCAGGACCGACGCCATCCCTGTCTGAGTTGCAGGGGGCAGTCGTTATCATAGTGGTGATGAATCTTGTCGCAGGGGCGATCGGAGGTTTACTCCTCGGCTTGGTTCGCCGTCCCAGGCAGCTTCCGCCTCCTCCTCCTGCGCCGCCTGGATCTCCTGCCACCCAGAACCGATACTGCGTCCAATGCGGTGCTCAAATGCCGCCTGGAACTCTAATCTGTCCGCACTGCAGTGCTAGGCAACCACAGTGATGAGTCACACACGAAGTGAGCTTAGGGTATAGTAGACGATGTCGGTTCGCCTGTCGACAACCGCCAGAATCAATTCCTTCTTTTCACTGTCGGCGAATTGGAGAAGTTTCCCCAGTTTCCTCAGGCTAGCCTCTCCGCCCTCGTACACAATTGAAACCAGGCGTCTCAATGGTCCTTTTCCGTAAATGTCGAAGTCGAAAGCTTCGCTTGATTCGCGAACAATGTAACCGCGGTCTCGCAGGTCGCGGTAGACTAAGTACTTGATCCAAATCTCAGGTTTGCCAGTTGAGAAGCTCCGGACGAGGTCGCGGAGGTTCAATTCATTATTGGTCCTCTTCTTGAACACCCGTATCTTCTGTTTTTCGAGCAGATAGAACGATTCGTAGGCGGTGAAGGTGAGTTTATTCTTCTTGAGGTCGCCGAATCCTCGATCCCTCAGCTCCATGAGTTCGGACTTGTACGGTATATTGACGGCTTTCCCCTCCAGATAGGCGGTCCAGGGACTGGGCTGCGTTTTCTCCTGTAGTTCAGCCGAAACATTTGCTTCCGGCGTGGTACTCGCACTGCTATCCAAGAGGGGCACTTGAGACACCGCAAAGGCACCGTTGCCTTAATGCTTTGTGAGTGGCAGATCTCCGCTCCGTTCGACGTTACGAAAGGTAATTTTACTGGACACCTCCAGACTCGTGCCAGTGCCCTGCAATTGTTGTCGATGTCCGAGTTGAGAACCGTTGAATGGGTCAATGGGAAAGTGCGGATGATTGATCAAACCAGACTGCCAGACAAGTTAACTTACGTAACCTATAGCGACTATCGCCAGGTCGCCAAAGCCATCAAAGATATGGTTGTCCGTGGAGCACCAGCAATCGGCGTAGCTGCCGCGATGGGTTTGGCTCTGGCGGCGAATGATGCCAAGGGAACTGCTGACAAGGAACAGTTCATGCGCCGGCTGCAAGCGGCGGCGGAGGTTCTTCGGAAGAGTAGGCCTACGGCTTGGAACTTATTCTGGGCCATTGATAGAGTGCTCGGAAAGGCGCAGACAACCAAGGAAAGACCCAGTGAGGTAGCCTCACGACTTGTTGAGGAAGCTCAGAGAATTGCTGAAGAAGACATTGAAGCGAACCGTAAGATCGGCGAACATGGAGCGGCACTATTCGAGGATGGTGACTGCGTTCTCACGCACTGTAATACCGGGACGCTCGCAACGGTCAGTTACGGCACAGCACTCGCACCAATCCGCACTGCCATAACCCAAGGCAAGAGAATTCGCGTATTCGCAACTGAGACTCGCCCGAGGCTGCAAGGAGCCAAACTAACCACCTACGAACTTCTCCGCGACAGAATTCCAGTCACTTTGATTGTGGATGGCGCGGTCGGCTACGTGATGAAGAAAGGTATGGTTCGCAAAGCGATTGTCGGAGCCGACAGAATCACTACCAAGTTTGTGGCTAACAAAGTTGGCACTTACATGATAGCCCTCGCTGCTCAGGCAAACGGCATCCCATTCTACGTGGCCGCTCCGTCCTCCACGTTCGCTCTTCGACCAGAGCAATCTGAGGTGAAGATTGAGGAGAGAAGTCCTCAGGAAGTTACTCATATCGGAGGAAAACGAATTGCTCCGAAGGGAGTAGAGGCGTTTAATCCAGCCTTCGATCTGACGCCCATCGAGCTAGTGACAAGTTTTGTTACTGAAAAGGGTGTTATAGAGCCCGGCATGCTTAGCGCTCGGTTGTCGGGCCAGTAAAGGCGGATGCCGCCCAGTCCTATGTGACTTCTTGGACGGGCTTCTTCCCTACCTGCAAAACGATTTCTACAGGACAGTGTGTGACGGCTTCGATTCTGTTCTTCCATTCCGAGCCCATGCCGACGAGTGCATACATACCTGTAACTTCGGCTTTGGCTTTCTGAACTATCCTAGTTAATGCGATCTGGGTTTCGCCACTGTCAATGACATCGTCCACGATTAGGACACAGTCGCCTTTTCTTATGGCGTCTCTTGGAACATAGAGGCTCACCATTATTGCAGTCTTGCTCGGTATGTAGACCTCTTCGATGAATTCACGAACTCCTACTTCCCTCTGTTTCTTTGCAATTATGAGTCCGACGCCGAGTCTGTGAGCAAGAAGGGCGGCTAGTGGTATACCGTCCACAGCAGCCGCAAGAATTTTGGTTATGCGCAAACCGGCGAAGGCGTTCACTGCATGTTGAACTGCGCGTTCGAGAAGCAGAGTATCAGAGATCAATTTGGTGTTGTCGAAGTAGCCTGTATCGTCGAAGCGAATTCTTTGTTGAATCTCCCCTTCGAGTCTCATTATCTTCTGGAGGGTACGATTGATGTTCTGTGCACGGTCAATGGTGGGGAGAACGTGTCCCTTCACATACCTGCTGAGAACGGTCTCGGGTAAACCGATGATTTGTGCGAGTTCTCTGTACGTGTAATAGTTCTTTGCGAGGTTGAGGAGCTCGATGGTCATTAGCTTGTACTTCAGGTCGGATATACGGGAACCTGTTCTCAATGTGTCGCCTTCTGCAGTCGTTTTGACAAGTTAGGACACACACATGCCCATGCCCAATGGTAATAATACTTTCGACACGGATTAACACAAAGAGTAGTTTGCCTACGCCCGCCTTTCTACAACTCCTTTGCTATCTTGATACCTACCCCGGTAGGAACGTTGCGTTCTCGTGTCAAGCTGATGCAACACGATCTGAACGAATCTGTCCCCACCCCTCATGACGAATTGCTCAGGTCCGCCGTTGTACAGTGAGATTGTCAACTGGCCGCGGAAGCCCGGGTCCACCAGCGCAAGACTAGCAATGATTCCCACACGCGCGAGTGAAGAACGTATGTGAAGAGTTCCAGCCAAATTTTCCCCCAACTCAACTCGCTCAAGCGTCGCGACCAACCGACTTCGACCAGGCGAGATGCTCACATCCGACTCCGAACGAAGGTCATAACCAGCACCGTTCAAGGACGAAGGGTCAAATGGGTTCAAAACGAGCGAGCCATCTCGAAGGCACCTTTCGATCTCAACATCAGACAAAACCGTCAAACCGGTCTCACCGCTCTGCCCAAGCAATGACTAATGCCTAATCATCTTGCCCGCTTGAATGTTGCGTTGGGATCGTTGAGTTGAATTGACGCATGACCGGGGAAACCATATACTTTCATGCTGCATATGGTTCCTTGCTGCAAAAGGGCCCGTAGTCGAGCCAGGATTAAGACACAGTGACCATCCAAGTCGTGCAAGCCTTCGGTGCCGATGCGTAGAAAGCCTGGGATCCGGGGTTCGAATCCCCGCGGGCCCGCCAACAACACCGAGGGGTGGGCGGTGTAACTTTGTGGGGCAAACATGTTACTTTGCGATGAATGCAAACTTGCATAAGTGGCTACGTCGTTCTTGGGCCGTCTTCTCATCGCCGAGATCATGGTCGTTGATCTGTATCTATACGAGTTCAATTTGAGGCGGGTCTGTAGGGGCCTTGTTTGGCAATGTGTGATTCGAACTTGTTTTCCATTCGCGTTCGTCTTTCTTTCCACATCTTTCGCATGGCGTACTCGTCACTAATGTGGATGTATCCAGGAGAATAGATCGGCAGTGCGCGTTCAACAGAGATCAAAACAACAGCGCTAACGGGGTAGGTGGTTTCTTCTTCAGCGAAAATTTGCTTCGTGGCCTCGTCGAAGACGTCGTCCGCACAATGTAGTTCTGCTCTTCCGAGGAGACGATAGCCTCTGCGCGAGATAGGATCCACGACATTGACTTCAATCCATGGATTCTTCTCTATGTTTCGACGAGTATTCGGTGAGGCGATATCGAGGAAGTAGATATGATTCTCGTCCCAGACTCTAATTGTACCCTTAGGCGACAAGCTGGGGCGACCGTTCGGTGTGACCGTAGCAGCAAAGCAAAGGTGCTGTGAATCAATAATGGCACGCATGTCTTCGTCGATCATCTGCGGTCTCCTCGCAGTTCAATCTCCTGTACCTTAGGAAAAGATTATTGCTCGTGCAATCGAATTCGCCCGTCATTCTCTGAGAAGGTGCGGATAACGCGCAGAACCATACTTACAGTTGGGCTGCTCCTAGTCCTCGCGGGCTTCTTCGTATTCAATCAAGGAGTGCAGGTACTTGTTCCAGTCGCAGAACTGGCCGGACTAGTGTCGCATGTTCAAAATGAGACCCCTGTGATCGCGGCAACCCTGATATCAATTCCTCCTTCGAACCATAGTTACATCTCCGCAGACCTGAGCAGTTCTGACAGGGTGCAGGGGACGTTGCAAGTTAGTGACGGCCGCGAGATAGCCTTCTACATTATGAACGAAGGGAACTTCTCGCAATGGCGATCAGGACGCCCGAGTGCAGTTATCCTAGCCAAACCCCTCGCCATATCCTACAACTTCACATTCACTCCTAAAGCCGTTGGAACCTACTATTTCGTCTTTGATAATCAGGACACCAGCCGCCGCGTCGTGATCTTCAGTCTCAATCTAATCAAGGACAATGTCTCGCTTAGCCCCATTATCGAGTATGCCGAATACGAGTTGCTTGCCGTGGGCCTATTGTTGTCAGCCCTCGGCCTCAAGCTTGGAGGAAAGAAGCGTGTAACCGAAGCGCCTGCAGCTGCTGGGTGGAGTTGCAAGTTCTGCGGAACGGAAAATGCAGGCGGGCAAACGTTCTGTTCAAAATGTGGCAGGTCACAAAAGTAGTATTTTGAGCCACCTTGATTGTGTCATACTGTTCATGCGAACTGTACGACACTGCGAACTTGAGAAAGCCGAATTCTCAGCTCGTGTTGTGTTTTTCCTCGGTCTTGTGGAAAATCGTGTAGAAGAGCGCGATCGACGTGACGTACAGGGTCGTGCATAGGTAGAACGGCAAGCTCAAGTTGCCTGCATTCAGCAAAGACCCCCCGATGACAGTGCTCGCGGCGTTTGGCAGCCTCCAAATCACCACATTGAACGAAGACGCCGTCGCTCGCTCATCTTCTGCTATCATGTTCATCAGGAAAGTGTCCCCGAGGGGACTCGACATGTTCATCAGCACGGCTCGAATCACGTACAGTGGTGCAGCGACCAGTGGGGTAGGGCTGAAAGGAATCGAGAGAAGAAAAATCGTTGAGAGCCCCTGAGTCATAACAATCCCCCTGACTAGGCCGATGCGCCTCGCTATGTTCGGAGCGACAACAGCAGTCAATCCCATGATAATGCTGGCGGCTGCAACTAGAGGCCCAGTGAACACGTCGGTTACGTTGAAGCGCAGGTAAAACCAAGTTGGTATTAGTGGAATGATGAGTCCTGCTCCCAGCCCGATCAGTAGGTTTGTGATCGAGAACTTGGCGATTATTCCGAGTGACTTTCGAGGCCATATTCCTTGACGTGATGATTTCGGTTTCACATTGATTGCCCACCTTGCAACTGAGATTGGTGTCCCTAAACATAGGAGACCCAATGCGATGAATGCAACCCTGTGAGCTGTGAGCAAGTCCATGGGCAATAGAGGAAAGATGCCTGGCGCAAAGGCTCCAATGCCTGAGGCGATGGTGAAGGTCATGAAGGATAAGCTGAACGTTGCCGCCCTGATATCCACAGGGGTTGTATCCGCGAGGTAGGCGTTCCATGTCGAGAGGTACATGGCCTCTCCCACACCGCCAATCACTGCTGAAATCTCCAAGAACAGAAAATTCGACGTGATGCCTGGAACAATAACCACAAAACTGGCGAGCAGCGCGCCAGTCAGCATCAAGTATTTCCTGCCGTAGCGGTCGGACAGGATGGCGAAAGGAATGCTGAAGAGAACCGTTGTCAAGCCGAAGGTCGTCAGGAGAGCGCCCAGGTTAGTGACGGAGATGCCCTCAAGGGGGAGGAAAACAGCAATAGCGACTTGATAGAAACCTAGTCCCGCGGCCAAAGGACTTGCACCCAAGATCACGCGCCCAGTGTTTCTTGGGACTTCTCCGAAAGGATGCAACCGTCATTATCACTTGCCAGAGCTGGGTCGTCGCCTTACGAACCTGTACTGCTCGAAAAATGTTCTCACATGTTTTCACGAAGGATTTTGGCGACCTCAACTGGAAGCGGTACAACCTTCCAGTTCATGTCGACGGCGATGCATTTGAGAGAACCTTCAGCGGCCAACTGATTCTCTTCCTTGCGGTAAAGTTGAAAATCGTACGTGATTGTCTTGCTCGCCACTTCCCTAACCTTCAGGACAATTTCGATCAAGTCATCGAATTTGCAGGCCGACTTGTAAACGCAGTGTGCTTCAACTCTTGGAAGCATCATTCTATATTTCTCGCGAAGTTGGCCTAATGCTGCTCCTTGTGATCTATAGAATTCTTCTTCGCAGGCCTCGAAGTATCTGAAGAAGTTGCTATAGTGCATCACACCGGCGATATCTGTATCAACCCAACGAACGCGAAACGTAGCTTTGAAGACCATCACAATTCACGATCCCTAGGGATTCGGTCAGATTGTGCATGAGAGATTTAACGAGGCTGTTTTCTCGAGTCGTGATGATGTAAACAGGTCTTGGATTTTCATGAAAGCTTATAGGGCACGCGTCGGACGGTTTGCTTCGGTCCCGCGGTAGCTCAGCCTGGTAGAGCTTCCGAGTCTCTCTTAATGGAGCGACGGAGACGCTGTAGGTGTGCGCCCAAGGCGCATCCATGTCAGCCTACTAGGCTAACAACCGAAACCGGAGTGTCGCTGGTTCAAAGCAGGAATTATCCTGTGAAAATCCGGCCCGCGGGACCACAACCAGCTTACGCTTCGACTCCGATTGTCTCTAGCTTCGATAGTTCAGCTAGGGATTTTCCGAGATCGAGGTTCCATCCTTTTTCTTCATCGAAGAGTTCGGACGAGATCGACTGAGTCTCCCTGCTTACGAAATCCAGTCTGACGGCAGAATAACTCTTGAGAAGACCGGCTCTGGCCATGGCTGAGAAGAAGGAAAACATGTTTGGAAGTTGTGATTGCAGCAAGTAGGTTTGAACCATCAACGCATTCCGGCGAAGGGCCTTGGCGAGGCCTAACACGAAGAATAGCTTGGGTACGAGCGAGTAAAATCTGTCCATGTCACATTGGCTGCTAAACTCGAGCATGATTTCATGATATGCAGATACTTCAGTCGGGTAAGGGACTACTCTAAGGTGGAATAGAGCTATGATGCCTGTCGGGGTTAGTTTGTCGAAGTGGTACTTCACACCTTGCAGTGACATTCCAAGCATCGGAGCAAGATCAGTGAAACTCTTACGGCCGTCTTTCTCAAGCTCTTCAATGAGCAAAAGATCCTTCTTGTCAACCAACAACTGATAATGCGCAGGGTCATCAATGGATTTCGAAGGCTGAGACTGGTTTAGCTCCGCAATCCATCCTTCCCAGTCGAATTTCCATTGGCTCGCAGTCGGGTCGAAATATTGGAAGTCAGGGAAGTTGGGCAAGTAGTCTCCAGTGAGAATAATCCTGAAACGCGTGATCAACTTCCTTTCGGCGAGATACCGTATGTAGGACTTGAATTCGTTCAGGAACTTAATCGGAACAAGGTGTATTGAGATGTGTGT
>Ga0315282_10006971_pt1 | contig 18710 bp, 16 predicted proteins | sample YL17G07_20_MG_FD_203693 | JGI IMG/M metagenome (GOLD analysis project Ga0315282, IMG submission 203693) | Sediment microbial communities from Yellowstone Lake, YNP, Wyoming, USA - YL17G07_20 | ecosystem: Environmental > Aquatic > Freshwater > Lake > Sediment | place: USA: Wyoming | collected...
AACCTGGTTAACGATGTTCTTGACCTGTCAAAGATAGAATCAGGTAAGATGGAACTCAGGCTGAAAGATATTGCTATAAGCAATGTAGTAGAATCGTTAAGAAGTACTGTAGTGACCCGGCTTGCACAAAGGAAGCAAAGCCTTGAGGTCAAGATGGAAGAGAGGCTTCCCCCGGTTCATGCCGATACGGGCAAAGTAAGGCAGGTGCTCATCAACCTGCTGAGCAATGCCAGTAAGTTCACACCGGATGGAGGAAGAATAGAGGTTAAAGCAGTCAGGGATGGCGATTGCTGTCTAGTTAGCGTGATTGACAATGGCATCGGTATCGAGAAGGAAGACCAGGAACAGATATTTCAAGCCTTCTATCAGGTAGATAATCCAGTGACGAGAGAGAAAGGTGGCGTTGGGCTAGGTCTGACAATTACTAAACAAATCGTTGAAATGCATGGTGGTCGAATCTGGGTGGAGAGTGACTATGGAAAGGGAAGCAAGTTCATGTTTACCCTGCCACTAGCACCGAAGGCAAGCCATGTTCAGGGGAGAAGAAGGGGTGAGAAGTAAAGTAAGGCGTTTAATAGGGGGCAGCGATGAAAGAGAAGATACTGATTGTAGAGGATGACCCCAGAAATATGAGGCTGCTGGAAATGACCCTCAGAGCCAGGGGCTATACCCTGCTTGAAGCAACCGACGGGAGAGAGGCACTAGATATAGTAGTAAGGGAACGACCAGACCTTGTCATAACGGACATACAGCTTCCCAAGATGAATGGACTTGCTGTGACCAAAAAGCTCAGAAAGACTCCAGGATTCGAAGATACCCCTATTATTGCCATTACTGCATACGCTATGAAAGGAGACCGAGAGAGGGCTATTGAAGCCGGGTGCAATGCCTATTTGTCAAAGCCCATCAATACCCGTGAACTACCCGAAGTGATTGCAGCAATGCTATTACACCGCCAAAGCGGTAAAATCCCAACACCAATGAAGTAACAATGGGAAAGAAAGTCCTAATAGTTGATGACGAGCCTGCCTTTGTTAGCCTGGTGGAAAAGGTTCTTACCCAGAAAGGGTATGAAGTGTTAAAGGCAAGTAACGGGCAAGAAAGCCTGAGGGTTTTCTTTGAACACAAGCCGGATATGGTGCTTCTAGATGTAACAATGCCCAAAATGGACGGCTGGCAGACCTGTAGCCGCATCCGTGAGATTTCCGATGCCCCAATCATCATGCTCACTGGTAAGCAGAAATCTGAGGAGGACATAGTGCGCGGGCTTGACTACGGAGCTGATGACTACCTCATTAAGCCGGTAGGAAATAAAGAGCTGGTGGCAAGAGTGCGGGCGGTATTGCGACGTGCTGAGCTACCCTCTTCACTGGACACAAAAAAGAGCACCTATAGTGATGACTTCCTAACGGTAGATGTTGCCGAGCGGAAGGTTATTGTGAATGGAGAGCGGTTGAGACTCACCCCTACCGAATTCCGCCTGCTTTCCATCCTAGTGGGGAATGCTGGCCGTGTGCTTACCCAAAAACAGCTACTGGAGAAGGTTTGGGGGTGGGAATGGGTTGATGACATAGACCACCTACGCATTTATATCTGGCATCTGCGCCACAAAATAGAGCCAGACCCAACTCAACCCAAGTATATTATCACCGAACCTGGGGTTGGTTACTACTTTCAGAAGTCTAGTGAGCCCACTACGTAGGCTACACTGATATCAAGATGTTATCTCCGCATATAACCACGAGTACTAGCGAGATGGTAATCCCAGCACTGATTACAGCTGCCCCCAACTAGCTAACTCCGCCAAAGCAAATCCCTTTTCACATTAAGAACTCTGTGCTATAATCAAATTACCAAATTGGCTGGAGCGAGTCCTAAAAACAAAAATAGTTCCCTAACTAGCTTGTTCAATCTCCATTAAGGCTACCAGCAGGGATTATGGGTAAACTAAAAAGAGTGAGGTGATATTATGAGTATGAGCAAAGACAGACCAATAAAGGTTCTTATTGCCAAGCCAGGACTAGATGGTCATAACCGTGGGGCAAGGATTCTGACCCTGGGTCTAAGGGATGAGGGGATGGATGTTACCTATACCGGACTGCGCCGTACCCCAGAACAAATAGTGGATAGAGCACTACAGGAAAAGGTAGATGTAATCGGTCTAAGCATACTCTCTGGGGCACATAAAACCCTCCTCCCTAGAGTCGTTGAATTAGCCAGGAAAAAGGGGGTGGGTAACACCTTAATTATTGCCGGTGGAGCTATCCCAGAAGAGGATATACCCTTTCTAAAAGAGAAAGGCATAAGCGCTGTCTTTGGTCCTGGCACCTCTATAAGAGAAGTAGCCGATTATATTCGTCAGAATGTAAAGAATAATTAGTCGGAGTCAACATGAAGCTATTTGAATTTGAAGCAAAAGAATTTTTCCGAAAAAGGGGGATTCCAGTCCCAGAAGGGATTGTTGCCCAGACGCCAGAGGAAGCGAGACAGGCATATAATAAACTGGGTGGCAATGTAGCACTGAAATCCCAAGTCCTGGTGGGAGGCAGAGGCAAAGCCGGTGGCATAAAATTTCCAAAATCGGAGACGGAAGCCTATGAAATGGCGGGAAAATTACTCAATATGAAGATAAAGGACGAGCCTGTGGAAAGGATACTGGTAGAAAGGGCTCTGGATATAAAACAGGAATATTATCTTGGTATCATAACTGACCCTGATGAAGGTTGCCCTCTTTTAATGTTTAGTACTGAGGGGGGAATGGAAATTGAAGAGCTAGCGGCGCAAAAACCTGATGCAATCAGGAAGGTCTTAATTGACCCCAGATATGGACTGCTTGGCTACAAGCTTTTATTTGAGCTGAAGCAAGCAGGTATCCCCCAGGAATTTCACAATAGCATTATCAGTATAGCCCGGGGACTTTACCAGACCTACTGGGATATGGATGGGGAACTAATTGAGATTAATCCACTGGTGGTAACGGGTGAGGGAAAAATCCTGGCGGCTGATGCCAAGTTTAATATTGATAACAGCGGACTTTTCCGACACCCTGAGATTCCTAAGAGATCAGCCAAAACCATTGAAGAGCGGGCTGCCGAGATGACACTGAGTTATGTATTGCTGGAGGGGAATATTGGCATAATAAGTAACGGTGCTGGGCTGACTATGGCAGCAATGGACCTTATTCGTCAGGAGGGTGCGAGTCCTGCCAATTTTCTCGATTTAGGAGGGCAAGCGACAGAGGCAGTTACCATCCAAAATGGCATAAAAGTTGTCCTGGAAAATCCAAAAGTGACTGCGATATTGATTGACATATTTGCCGGGGGACCAAGATGCGATGTCATTGCCAGTGGTATTGTAGAGGCTGTTGGTGAAATGGAGAAGAAAGGAAGCCTGCGTGTTCCCATTGTGATTACACTCCACGGTCGCAACGCCGAGGAGGGCATGAAGATATTATCAAACTTTAAATCTCCTCATTTATACCAGGAAGTGGAGGTTGAGGATGCCGTGCGTAAAGTGATAGAGTTAGGGGGAAAGTCGAAGTGAGTATATTGGTAAATAAGAATACAAGGGTTATCTCCCAGGGAATTACGGGGAGACTAGGTTCAGTAGCCACTGAACGAATGATAGACTATGGGACAAAGGTAGTAGCTGGAGTCACCCCGGGCAAGGGTGGAACTGAAATAAAGGGGGTACCTGTTTATGACACCGTACGGGAGGCAGTGAAATACCATCCTGCCGATGCCTCAATTACATTTGTACCGCCTGCCTTTGTTAAGGAAGCAGTGTTTGAGGCTTTAGACGTAGGAATTAAATTCATCGTACTGGCTGTAGAGCGGATGCCGGTTAAAGATATGATGACGGTCTATCAGGCCATAAAACACTCAGACACAGTCCTGCTAGGACCTAACTCTCCAGGAATACTTACCGCCGAGGAGTGCTCTGTTGGTTACCTACCCGGCGCTGTCTATCGCAAGGGTCCTGTGGGCATAGTATCTCGCAGCGGAACCTTTTCTTACCAGGTTGCCGATGATATTACTAAAGCTGGATTGGGCCAGACTACGGCATTGGGCATAGGGGGTGACCCGGTTACTGGTGTTGGCTTTATAGATATCCTCAAACTCTTTGAAAAGGACCCGGAGACTAAGGTAATTGTGCTTATTGGAGAGATTGGTAGAACAAAAGAGGAAGAGGCAGCAGAGTATATTCAAAGCGAAGTGTCAAAGCCAGTGGTGACAATTATAGCCGGAAGGACAGCACCCGCTGGAAAAACTATGGGGCACGCTGGCGCTATCATTACCGCGGGAAGAGGAACCTATGAGTCTAAAGTGAAAGCCCTAGAAAGGGCAGGGGTTCCCGTAGCCAGAACATCAAAAGAGGTGGCTACTCTGGTTAAGAAAGCACTTAACAAAGAGAGGAAATGATGGATGAGTTAGTAAAAGAAAGAATTAAGTTTGAACCTCTCAGGAAGAGGGTTTTAACTGCTGAGGAAGCAGCAAAGTTTGTCGAAAATGGAGTGCGAATTGGAACTTGCGGGACGATGACCGCCGGTTACCCCGTTTCCTTTTTTGGCGCTCTTTGCCAACGGGCGGAGAAAGGGGAGAAATTTAAGATTGACCTCTGGTCTTGCGCCCCACTGGGTCCCGAGGTAGATGGTAAGTTAACTGAAACCGGACTGCTTAACAGGCGGCTTGCTCACCAGGCAAACCCTAATCTGGCTAAGGCAATCAATGAGGGGAAAATTCATTATGCCGATATGGGAGCGGCTTGGGTTCCTTTGGAGGTAAGAAAAGGCTCCCTAGGAAAACTAGATTTTGCCGTTATCGAGGCGGTGGAAATTACCAACAAAGGGTTTATTGTGCCTAGCATCTGTCCTGGTGATGAACCCACTTTCCTACGATATGCTGACAAGGTTATCGTTGAGATTAATGTTAACCTGCCTCTAGAGTTATCCGGTATCCATGATATTTATATCCCCGATTCTCCGCCTAAGACAAAGCCAATTCCCATAAATAGCGTAACCGACAGGGTTGGGACGCCCTATATCGAGGTGAACCCGGAGAAAATCAAGGGGATTATTATTTCCGATAAGAAAACCACCCCTCCCAAAAGAGCAGTAATAGATGATATAAGCAGGAAGATAGCCAAAAATATAGTTAGCTTCTTTGAAAAAGAGGTGGGAAAGAGGAGACTACCAGAAAATCTTCTCCCCTTCCAGACGGGTCTGGGGGCACTGGGAGGTGCCATCCTTAGTGAGCTTGGGCAGTCAAAGTTTGAAAACCTAGAGGTGCATTCAGCTTTGCTTGATGATGGTGTCCTTGACCTCATTGACAGTGGCAAAATAAGAGCCGTTTCCGGAGGTGGGCTCTTCCTGACTGATGAAAGCCTGCAAAGGTTCTTCAAGGACATTAAAAGGTATAAACAGAAGATTATCCTCAGGCCTATAGATATAGTCAATGCCCCTGAGGTTATCCGGAGACTGGGTGTAATTGCCATAAATACTGCTATAGAGATGGATATATATGGTCATATAAATAGCAGTCATGTTGGGGGAACACGCATTATGACCGGCGTTGCTGGCTCAATAGAGTTTGCCAGAAATGGTTATCTTTCCATATTCATGGCACCATCTACAACCAGGGAAGGTAATATTTCCACCATTGTTCCCATGGTCCCCCATGTTGACCATACCGAGCATGAGGTAAGTGCGGTTGTCACTGAACAGGGTTTAGTTGACCTCCGGGGTTTAGACCCTAGGGAGCGGGCTAGAGAGATAATAGAAAAGTGCGCCCACCCTGATTATAAGCCACTTTTGTGGGATTATTTTCGTGAGGCAGAGGCAAAGGGTGGGCATGAACCACACATATTAAGTAAAGCCTTTGATTTTCATCTAAGATTAGCAGAAAAGGGAACAATGAAAATTTAAAAGGAGGGGGTAGAGATGTTCTTTAATGAAGAAGACCTGAAGGAAATAGAAAAACAGAGGAAAGAGTGGGAGGAAAAAGTACTTAAAAAACAGCTAGCCAGATTTGGGGTAACTGAAAGTCCTCAAAAATTCTATACGCCTTTAGATGTAAAAGACCTTGACTTTTTAAAGGAAGTTGGCTTCCCCGGGCAATACCCATATACTGCCGGGAAATATGCCAGCCTGCCGCCAGGGGCGGCACCAGCCGTAGGTGGCGGTCATGCTGCTGCCGGTGGTGGCTTAGTAAGAGCCGGACGATACGCAGGGTACGGAACCGCCGAAGACACCAGGGACTACTACAAATTCATGATTGCTCGCGGACAGGTCCCAGGGGTAAATCTAGCCTTTGACTTGCCAACTCAATGTGGCTATGACTCTGATGCCCCAGAAGCCAGAGGGGAAGTAGGAAAGACAGGGGTAGCAATAGATACTCTAAGAGACTTTGAGGTTCTCTATGAGCCCTTTGTCGGCAATGCTGACCTAGATAAGATCAACTCGGCTTGGACAATAAATCCCATGGCAAATATTATCCTAGCAATGTATATCGCTCTGGCAAAGAAAAGGGGCATTCCTATTAGTAAACTTAATTGTACTCCCCAGAATGACATCCTAAAGGAATGTGTATCCAGGGGAACACATATATTCCCGCTCAAACATGCAATGAGGATGACCAGGGATACTATTGTATTTGGTGCTAAAGAAATGCCCGAGCTACGTCCGGTCAGCATTAATGGTCACCACCCTCGCGAGGCAGGAGCCAGCCGAGAACTGGTTCTAGGTTTTCACCTCGCCTCAGGTATAGCCTATATCCAACTGGGTGTAGACGCTGGTCTGGATATTGATGTTTGCGGTCCCAGAATAACCTTTAACGATTCCAGTGGCAGCATGGAAATGTTTAAGGAGATAGCTTACCTCAGAGCAGCCCGCCGCATGTGGGCTAAGATTATGAAAGAGAGGTTTGGCGCCAAGGACCCCAGGACTATGATTTACCGTGATATTGGTGGCTGTATGATGGGGTTTGATAGCGCCACCAAGCAGCGACCACTAAATAATCTAATACGCAGCGTGATAGGCGGTGTTGCCGAGGCATTGAGTGGCTATGTCCCCACCTGCCAACCACCCTTTGATGAGCCTCTAGGACTCGGACACAGCATGGAGGCGATACAACTAGAACTGGATGCGGCACGAATCATAATGTTTGAGTCCCGGCTATGTGACGTTGCTGACCCCCTAGCAGGTTCTTACTATGTGGAGCATTTAACCAATGAGCTGGAAGAAGCTGGCTGGAAAATAATCAAACAGATTGACGACATGGGCGGTATTGTAGCCGCTATTGAATCGGGATGGGCAGACAGAGAGATAGCCGAGTGCGCTTATGCTAAACAGAAGGCAATTGAAACTGGAGGGCAGGTTGTCGTCGGAGTCAACAAGTTTACCGGCGAGGGTGAATTAGAAATCAGCATCAACAGAATGGTGCCAAATCCTTACGACCCCGAGAAAAGGGCAAGGGCTGAAGAAAGACAAATTGCTAATCTTAATAAGGTGAGAAAGGAAAGGGATAATAAGGCAGTTAAGACAGCTCTGAAGCGGGTAAAGGAAGCTGCCCAGGATGAAAATGCCAATGTTATTCCTCCTCTTGTGGAAGCGGTTGATGCCTATGCCTCTATAGGGGAGATAACCAATGTCCTCAAGGAGGTATTTGGCACATATCAAGAACCAGAGTTATGAGTATGAAACAACTCATAAAAATCAATTTTTATTGTTTGGAGGCAATAAATGATAAAAGCGATTAGTCATCTGGGTGTAGCGGTGCAAAACCTTGAAGAAGCTAGGGAGTTTTATCGCTCAGTCTTTGGGGTTGAATCCGGTGAACCCATGATAGGGGGAGGAGGGATGGTCAGAGCGAGTCTAGTTGAACTAGATAACGCTACTGTTGAGCTCCTAGAACCTATTGGTAATGAGGGGGCAATAGCCAAATTCCTAGAAAAGCGCGGCGAGGGTATCCACCACATTTGTTACGAGGTGGATGACATCAACGCCGAGATTGAATCACTTAAAGCTAAAGGGATTGAGGCTCTGGGTAAGCCGACACCTGGTGCCGAGGGACTAAGTGCCTTTCTGCACCCCAAAGGGACTCACGGTATTCTTGTTGAACTGGTTCAAAAAGAATAAAGTGCTGGCAGTAGCACTAACCTTGGAGGCATAAAAGTGAATTTTGAATTAACCGAAGAGCAGACAATGTTTCGAGATATGGCACGGAAGTTTGCTGAGCAGGAGATTCTGCCACCACTCAAAGAAAATGCCCGCCAAGACAAATTTGACCGTGGGCTTATAAAAAAGCTAGCTTCACAGGGGCTGCTAGCCCCCCATTTGCCCCAAGAGTACGGGGGACTAGGGCTTGATTATGTTACCTCGGCAATTATCTGGGAGCAGCTTTGCTGGGGTAGCCTAGCCATAACTCAGGCGGCGACCAGTGGCACCGTTCAACCAGCAACTAATCTTCTAGATGCCGCCACCGAGGAGCAGAAGCAGAAATACTTACCTCCGGTGTGTAAGGGAGAAAAGATTTTATCCGGGGCTGTAGTTGAGCCCAATGCTGGCAGTGATTCCTCCATGATTGAGACTACCGCCGTACGTAAGGATGACCACTGGGTCATCAATGGTAGCAAAATCTTTATTACCAATGGCGAAATAGCTGATGTAATCCTGTTCATTGCCCAGACTGATAAAAGCAAGGGAATAGGAGGATTAGCTAGCTTTATTGTCGAGAGAGGCACACCGGGCTTATCTAGTGTCCCGGTGACAGGCAAGATAGGCTGGCGGGGTGGTAGTGAGGGCAACTTAAGATTCGATAATGTAGAAGTGCCGCTGGAGAATCAAGTTAGCCAGGTCGGACGCGCCCTGAGGGATGCTTTGCGGGGTATCGATACTGCCCGCCTTTTGTTAGCCGCCGGTTGTGTCGGTGTAGCCCAGAGTTGTCTTGAAGCTTGCATAAAATATGCTAAAGAGCGAGTCCAATTCGGAAAGCCTATAGGTGGTCATCAATTGATACAGGGGGTAATCGCTGATATGGCAACGAAGATTGAGGCGGCTAGATGGCTTGCCTACTATGTTGCTGACCTTAAGAGCCGGGGGGTTAGACACATTAAGGAAATGTCCTACGCCAAGTATTTTAGCACTGAGATGGCACTTTGGGTAACATCACAGGCGGTTAAGATTCACGGTTCCTTTGGCACCATTGATGACTATCCTGTAGGGCACCACTACCAGGATGCAGTGGTAGCTACTATTCTTGGCGGCACGGCACAAATACACCAGTTGACCATCGGGCAGCAGCTTCTAGAGATGGCTGCTTTTAGATAGTAGATGAAGCAGAGATTTGATGTCATAGTAGTCGGGGCAGGTCCAGCTGGGTGTGCTTGTGGTTACAAATTGGCAAAGGCAGGACTAAGCGTATTGCTGGTGGAGAGGGGGAAGTTTGCCGGGGCTAAAAATATGTGGGGCGGGGCATTCTATGGGCCGACTTTGAGTGAACTGCTACCTGATTTCTGGGAAGAAGCACCCATAGAGAGGTATATGGCTCGCCATAAGTTTTCCTTGCTTACCCACGACGCCTGTTTATCCGCTGAATCCACTACACAGAAATTTAGCCAACCTCCGTATAATGGCTTCACCCTGCTTCGCTCCAAATTTGACCGCTGGTTTGCCAGCAAGGTTGAGCAGGCAGGGGCAATCGTTGCCACCGGGCTTCAAGCCGATGGACTTCTTCATGACGGAAACCACATTATAGGCATAAAGGCGGGAGGCGATGAGCTACCAGCTGATGTTGTGATTGCCTGCGATGGAGTAAATTCTATACTGGCTCAGGAAGCTGGACTGCAGGGGAAGATTTTACCACGCGATGTAAAGCAGGGAGTAAAAGAGGTAATTGAGCTACCCCGCAAGACCATTGAACAGCGCTTCAACTTAAGCGGTGACGAGGGCGTAGCCTGGGAGTTTATTGGCTCCTGCACCAAGGGGTTACCTGGTGGTGCCTTCATCTACACCAACAAAGAGAGCCTGTCAGTGGGGGTTGTGGTTCAGCTAGGTGCGCTGGTCGAGAAGAAGATTAAGGCTAACGAACTGCTGGATGAATTCAAGGGACATTCGTCAGTAGCAAACCTCCTTGACGGTGGTAAACTTGTAGAATACTCAGCGCATCTGATACCTGCTTCTGGGATAGACATGATGCCCGCTTTATATACCGACGGGTTTCTTGTCGCTGGCGATGCGGCTGCTTTCGTTGTCGGCACCGGTTTAATCTTGGAGGGAGCTAACTTCGCCATCGCCTCGGGCGTTGCCGCCGCTGAGACGGTAATAAGGGCTAAACAGAGTGGAGATTTTTCTACGAAATCCCTCTCCTATTATCAAGACTTACTAGCACAGAGCTTTGTCCTAAAAGACCTGAAAACATACCGGAAAGCGCACCATTTCCTAGCTAATCCTCGAATCTATAGTTCCTACCCTGAGCTAGCCTGTGATTTGGCGGAGAGGATTTTTACCAATGATGGCAAACCAAGAAAGAAGAGCTGGCAGTTACTGCGGGAGGCGATGAAGGGGAGGGTTTCATTTTGTCAGATAGCTTGCGACCTGATAAGGGGGAGGGGGGCTATATGAAGCCTATCAGCGTAGAAGATAAGCTGGCGGTTAATAAGTACGATGTAGATAAGGATGTTCATATCAAGATAAACGAAGATATTTGTAAGGAGTGTGAGAACCACCCCTGCTTATATATTTGCCCGGCTGATTGCTATAAGTTGAGAGAGCAGCGTATAACGTTCTCTTACGAGGGTTGTTTAGAGTGTGGTAGCTGTCAGATTGTTTGTGATAAAGAGGCTATTGAATGGACTCTGCCCAGAGGCGGATTCGGGATATGCTATGAATATGGATAGAATGAGGTAAACGAGATGAATATCATAGTTTGTATTAAGCAGATACTTGACCCCGAGATGCCACCGTCAAAGTTTAAGATAGACTCTGAATCCAAGCAGGTGATACCGCCAGAAGGGATACCACCGGTGATAAGCCCTTATGATGAACAGGCAGTTGAGCTAGCCATCAGGCTTAAGGAGAAGCACGGGGGCAAGATAACAGTACTATCCTTGGGCAGTAATGCTGCTTCCAGCATTGTCAAGCATGCTCTAGCCATGGGAGCTGATGAGGGCTTCCTGCTGGCTGACAAGGCATTCGATGGCTCAGATAGCTTTTCGACGGCGTACATCCTGACCAAGGCAATGCAAAAAGTTGGAGTTTATGACTTAGTATTATGCGGCAGGCAGGCTGCAGACTGGGATGAGGGTCTCGTAGGTTCAATCATTGCTGAGAACCTGGGTTTGCCCTTGGTAACCTTGGCTAAGTCAATAGATGTTGCTGATGGAGAATTGAAGGTGGAGCGGGTAACCCTTGATGGCTATCAAGTATTTGCTATCCCTATGCCAGCACTGGTAACAGTGAGCAACGAGGTTGGGCAACCTCGGCTGCCATCGGGGTGGGGGATTATATCGGCTGCCCGGAAGCAAATCCCTGTCTGGGGTGCTGGTGATATAGCTGCTGACCTCTCTCAAGTCGGGGGCAGCGCCGCCCGAAGAAAATTGGTCAGGCTTTTCATTCCAGCGCGGGAGAGAAAGTGTGAGATTATTCAAGGAAAGGAAGTAGCCGAGGCATCAGTTAAACTAGCTACCAGGTTGAGAGAGGCAGGAGTAATATAGATTATAACCGGAGGCAGACTAATGGCAGACGATAAAGGAGTATTAATCTGTGGTGAGGTGGTAGGGGGGAGGATTACCACCATTACCATGGAATTATTAAATACAGGCAGGAGACTCTGTGATGACCTTAAGCAGCCATTGAGCATTCTGCTTATTGGGCAGGATATAAATGCTAAAGAGGCAATCCTTCTCGGTGCTGATAAGGTCTATACAGTTGAGGGTGCTCCGTTTGCCGAATCACACCCTGAACACTATGTGGCTATAATCACCAAAGCCTGCCAACAAATAGCACCATCAATTATTCTTTTCAGTCAGACTGATATGGGGCGTGACGTTGCACCCAGACTAGCTGCTAGGCTAGGAACTACTGTCTGTATGGATTGCGTTGAGCTGGCAATAGACCCAGAGACCAAACAACTACTTCAAACCAAACCAGTTTACGGTGGAAATGCTATGGCAGTGTGGGTTTCTGAAGACCGTCAGCCTCAGGTAGTCACAATAAGACCAAGAGTAGTAGCCCCGGCTGAGCCAGATACCTCCAGAAGGGGTGAGATTACACCTATTACTATTGATGTGGACGACTCAAAAATTAAGGGTAAACTCCTAGAGACAGTGAAGGAGGAGATTAAGGGGATAAAGCTTGAGGAAGCCGAGGCTATTGTGGCTGGGGGTGGGGGAATCGGTGGCAAGGAAGGGTTCAAGCTACTGGAAGAGCTGGCAAAGGTTCTTAGAGGTACTATAGGAGTAAGCAGAGTCCCCTGTGACGAGGGTTGGATGCCGGTTAGCATAGAAATTGGACAAACTGCTCATATGGTGAGCCCCAAGCTCTATATAGCTGTCGGCATTTCTGGTGCCCTACAGCACCTCGCCGGATGCTCAGGCTCAAAATATATTGTAGCCATAAACAAAGACTCCAATGCTCACATATTCAAGGAAGCAGATTTCGGGGTTGTTGGAGATTATCGGGAGGTTCTACCTCCATTAATTGAGAAATGCAAGGCTTTAATGGCTACTTAGATGGCAGAGTATGCTTTTCGCTACAAGTTAGAGAAGGGAAATAAGCATCCACAAAAAAACGCCCTCGTTAAATTAATCCGTGACCAGCTCCGGAACCTGCTGGATATTGCTATTCTGACCGAAAAGGGCAAAGAACTAAAAGTTGACGGATTCAAGCTACTCTCAGACGAAGCCTCTATACACGAGCCGGGAGATTCCAGAGAAAATTCGCCAAGCCTGGGTAGCACTGTTATATATGAACCCAGGATAGAGCTTATCAAAAGGCAACTTGAGAGCCTGCTATCCGTTGTCAAATTGGAGGTCAATGGGAAACCGGTTCAAATCAATGGATTCAGATTAAAAGACCCTTCTGACTGGCTTGTTTCTGGTTCTGGCGACCCCAGCGAGATTCTAGAGTACTCCGCTTCACGGTGCAATTGCGATTGCGTTTTTTGCTATAACAAGGGGAATCCCCCTTCCCTTGCCCTGAGAAGCGACAAAAGGTCAGCAACAGACGAATTCAATGAGATTAAGGCAAGGCTCGATTATTTTTCACCTGCTGAAGGTCTATTCCCTAGCCTGGGTACCAGCTGGGATGTTACCGCACATCCCTATTTCGTAGAAATTCTGCGCTCCTTGAGGGAGAAGACTTCAAAGCCGCTCAGAATAGCCACCAACGGGAAAACTTTCACCACTGAAATGGTAAAAGAGCTGGCAAACTTCAAGCCCATCTATTTCTATCTGTCTCTAAATAGTTCCTCGCCCCAACGTCGGAAGAAGCTAATGAGAGATAATAAACCTCAAATTGCCATTGCTGCCCTCAAGCTACTAAGAGAAGAGGGTATACCTTATGCAGTGGTCGTTGTTCCTTGGCCTGTAGATTCAATAGGCGAGATGTGTGATGACCTTTATAAAACGATAATCTATGCCGATGACTGCGGGGCACACCTTGTTGAGGTCAATCTTCCCGGTTATTCCAAGTGGTTTGCACCTCAGGAACTCTTCAACCTAGATGATGTCTGGAAAGCCTGTATTTCTACCATAAGAGAGCTCAGGGAAAGGACAGAATGTCCTATTGTGGCTATGCCCACCATGTATGAAGAAAATTTATATGAGGAACGCAAGAACCTACCCAGAATTATCGGACTGGTTCAGAATTCCACGGCAGCCCGAAGCGGGCTTAGAAAAGGAGATATCATTACGAAAATAAACGCCATCCCTATTAAATCAAGGCCACAAGCCAGAGACATGCTCTCTATGTTGCAAAAAGGCGAATACCAAGAAGCCAGCCTTACCATCCAGAGGGAACGCCAAAAACTTGATATAAAAATAAATATGAGCGACTTTTCTTATCCTTTTACCAAAGAATTTGATAAGCATCTGGGGATAATTTTCATGGGCACTGGCTTGAGGTTGAGTTATATTGAAAGGCTAAAAGAGGTTATAGATGAGCATAAGGCTAAAAATATCTTATTTCTCTCGTCCACCCTGGTGAAGCCAACCTTTGAGCAGTGTCTCAGGGAATCTCACTTACTCAGCTCAAGCGACCTTAGACTAAATATTGAGGTTCCCCGAAATAACTACTTCGGTGGTAATGTGTTTATGGGCGACCTTCTCGTAGTTCAGGATTTTATTGACCATATCAAAGAGTATCTGCGTAGGGAGCCAGAGCCAGATTTAATAGTAATACCGTCGTCACCCTTTGGTTTAGGAGACTGGAAGAGAGACCTGACCGGGAGATTATACCTTGACATAGAAAGGGAGGTAGGAATACCAGTAAGGCTCCTAGAGTGTGATACCATCTACGATTAAGCAAAAACAAAAGCCAATCTACATCGGATTGGCTTTTGTGCTCTAAAATGTATAGTTACTTCTTAAATTCCGGCTGTCTTTTCTCAAGGAAGGCAGAAATACCTTCCTTAGCGGCATCAGTGCAGGCAATCTCCCCGAAACCTCTATACCCAATCTCTAAGGCGTCCTTAAAGGAAGTGGCAGCAGCCCCATTTCTGATAGTTTTTGCCACAATGGAGACAGCCTCTTTACTCAGGGTTAGTTTACCAGCCATCGGCTGTTCCGGTAGTTTTATGGCAGGTATATCAACCTTCCCATCAGGAACCCTTCCCACTTTCCCTTGAAGGCGGTTAACCTCTTCAATAGCTGCCTTAATCATATCAAAATAATTGTCTGCCACTTTCTTCAGCATCCCAATGCTGGCGGCTTCCTGAGCGGTAATGGCTCTTCCCAGGCAAAGCATCTCATGAAAGGTCTCTGCCGATTTTGGCCATTTGCGATAAGGGATGACGCACCCACCAACCCCAGGCAAAATTCCAAGGGTGATTTCAGGAAACTGGAAGGTAGCATTCTTGGTCGCCACCATGCTATGACAACGGAGGGCAACTTCGAACCCGCCCCCTAGGGCTATACCATTTACCGCAGCTACAATCGGTTTATCCATCTCGTCCATAAAATAAAGCAGTTCCGAGCTATCCCGGGCATATTGTGCTGAAGCCTCAGCATCACCGAGCACCTTAGGAAAATCCCCGATGTCCCGACCAGCGGAGAATGTCTGTCCGTAACCAGTGATGACAAACCCCTTTACCTTGGGATCGTTTTTGCCTTCCTTCAAAACCGCCAAAATCTCACCATCCATCTCGCCATTGGTGGCATTCATAACCTGGGGGCGGCGAATGGTGATAATCTTAACCCCATCCATATTATCTACCAAAATATGACGGTTAAAAGCCTGATACTCAGAGAAGCGTTTCTTCATTCCAGGGAAGCCCGACCTTTCCTTCTGGAACTTCTTGATGATGCGTTTAGTTTCTGCCTCTCCCAAATCTCTCATCAGGTCAAAAGGCCCCTTCTTAAAAGCCAAAGCTATCTGACAGCCCAGATTGAGGTCTTCCAAAGTCCCAATACCCCGATTGATAACGTCAAAGGACTGGGAGAGGACGACTCCTAAGAGACGGTCTCGGATGGTTTTTCTAAGACCTTCAGGCACCTCCACTTTAGCCCCAGGCCCTGCGGTCAGCCAAGTATCCACTGATTTAAAAATAAGCGCCGGCCGATAATGGGAGCCCTCTTCCATCTGAAGGGTGTTGGTTTCCACAATGATAGGATTGCCTCTGCCATAGTTGAGAGCGAAGAGGGGTCCGGCGGGGACAAATTCTTCCGCCACGTTGTCGATTTGGCTGGCAGTGGCAATATCCAGAAGGTAAGCAGCCTCATTACACCAGTTATCAAAGATTCGGTCTAAAATAAAGCAAATGGCGTTATCCGATATAATGGGGACTTTACCTGTGGCGCAAAACATCCAGAATAAGTAATCCACCACTCGCGGGTCACCCTTCTCCCACCTAATCACCTCTACCGGGAGGCTTCGCCAAGCCGGGAAAAAGAAATGGGTGATAGTGCACCTCTGCGGTTTCTTCATCTTTAGGAAGAGCCGGTCGGCGGGGATAGAGCTAGTGTTAGAGGTGATGATAGTATCTTCACCAACAATTCCCTCAATCTGAGCAAAAATCCTCTGTTTAAGGGGGATATTCTCCGTAGCTGCCTCAATGACCAGGTCACAATTCTTAATCTGGGAGTAATCCATGGTATAAATGATATTTTCCAGAACTCTTTTTGCCTCATCCTCTTTCATCTTCCTTCTGGCTATTGCTTTTTCCGCATACTCTTTAAGGCGTTTCTCAGCCTTCCTGAGTGGCTCTTCCACAACGTCTACCAGAATGAGCTTAATTTGGGGCAAGGCACTCTTGAAATAATAGCCAATATCAGGACCAATAGTTCCAGCACCAACTATAGCCACTTCCTTGGGAAGAGGACGCTCAGGTTTGACAAGCAAAGGGTTAAATACCATCGGATAGAGTTTCTCTTTGTAATCCATAGACTCCCTCCTTCAACAAAGTAAATTTATAATGGCGAATTATGGCGACAATAAACCGAGAGATATGTTATCAGCTTAAATTTCCCCCGTCAAGTTTATGTGAATCGATTTGTGAAATTACCATACCCGAATTGGAATGACCAAGACGATAAAATAGCTATGGCGAATAAAGCTATTTGCTTTCCAAGCTGGCTGTGCTGGGTGGTTTCTTTACTCATTAGGGGAGCAGTCTTACTATTGTGGCATAGCTAGGTCATCAGTAGTATAATAAGGTTAAGCTTTATTATAGCTCATTGCTTTTGGAGCAGAACAGCAAAAAGAACAATTCCTGTTTTAACATCCCGCTTTAGCTTCTTCCGAATTAGGATTCTTAGCTGGAGGGATTTGAAATGATTCAACTAGAATCGAGCGTTCTGTCAAATGAACAATTGACCGAGAACTGCTGGCGGATAACTCTGGGGGCACCACAGATTGCGTCCGAAATAAAACCGGGGCAGTTTATAAATGTGAAGATATCTCAGACTCATGACCCCTTTTTCAGACGTCCATTCAGCGTTTTCCGGCGGGTCAAGGGGGATAGAGGTTACTCCGGAATTGAGGTAATCTATGAAGTTATTGGCCGGGGAACTGAAATCATGACTAACTTAAGACGGGGAGACGAACTGGATATAATCGGACCCCTGGGACACGGATTTGAATGGTATCGGGATAAAAAGGTGCATGTTCTCCTGTCTAGTGAAACCGGTGCTGCTGGTCTTTTTTTGCTAGGGGAGGAAATTTCAAAAACAGTAAATGAATATGGGCTAGAGCTATACATTCTACTCGATGCCAAATCAAAGAAAACCTTTATACTGGAAGATGAATTCAGAACCCTTAACGGAAAAGTTCTGGTTTCTACCCATGATGGCACATATGGCTACCATGGGTATGTTACTGAAATGCTAAAAAATTCTATTGATAGCGGAGAGATTTCCGTTGATTGCGTCATTTATGCCTGTGGTCCGGAACTAATGCTAAATGCGTTATTGCCAATTTGTAAACAGTATGGTATTCCAGCCCAGGTATCCATGGAAAGGCACATGGGATGTGGGATAGGTGCCTGCCTGTCCTGCGTGTGCAAGGTTAATAAAGATAGTGTGCTGAAATATAGAGACCTGAAATCCTCCCATATCCAGTTCAGCCCGGAAGCAGAATTTGGCTACGCCCTGGTTTGCAAAGATGGACCGGTGTTTAATATAGAAGAGGTGCTATTTGATGAATAGAGATACTGTTGACTTATCGGTGACTTTGGGTAAGATGAAGTTAAAAAATCCGGTAATGCCTGCCTCGGGAACCTTTGGATATGGAGAGGAGTTTGCTGATTTCATAAACCTTGAAGACCTAGGCGCAATTATTGTGAAGGGTACTGGTCTATATCCAAGATTGGGAAGCTTTCAGCATAGGCTTGTGGAAATCCCTGGTGGGAGTCTTTGCACCATCGGTCTTCAGGGTGTGGGAGTGGATAGCTTTATAAAAGATAAACTTCCGTATCTTCGACAGTTCTCAACGCCGGTGATAGTAAACATCGTAGGCGAAAGTACTGATGACTTTGCCAGAGTAACCGAAATTCTGAGTAAAGCAGAAGGTGTTGCCGGGTTAGAGATAAACATTTCATGTCCCAATGTTAAAAAAGGGGGGATGCATTTTGGTGTCGACCCTGAGGCAACTTTTGAGGTTGTTAAAGCAGTTAGGAATAGCACCGACTTAACGGTAATACCTAAGCTAACACCCAATGTAACCGATATCACGATTTTCGCCAAAGTATGCCAGGAGGCTGGAGCTGATGCAATCTCTCTGATTAACGGTTTCGTGGGTATGGCTATTGATACTAAGACACGGAGGTCGAGACTGGGTAAAAATTTGACCGGTGGTGTAACCGGCCCTTTCCTCAAACCCGTTGCTCTCAGACTGGTATGGCAGGTTACTCAAGTTGTGAACATACCGGTTATTGGTGTTGGGGGCATCACCGGTGCTGAGGATGCATTGGAATTTCTCATAGCTGGGGCAACAGCTATTGAAATAGGCACATATAACCTGATAGACCCAAAGGTAACGATTAAGACTATAGACGGCATTA
>Ga0315282_10006972_pt1 | contig 18709 bp, 20 predicted proteins | sample YL17G07_20_MG_FD_203693 | JGI IMG/M metagenome (GOLD analysis project Ga0315282, IMG submission 203693) | Sediment microbial communities from Yellowstone Lake, YNP, Wyoming, USA - YL17G07_20 | ecosystem: Environmental > Aquatic > Freshwater > Lake > Sediment | place: USA: Wyoming | collected...
GCTTCCAGAAAATTGGCTTCTTCAACTGTACACACTTTCTCGCCCTTCCTGAAGATGACGCCCCTGCCTTTGCCGCAGGCGATGCCCACGTCGGCATCCTTGGCCTCGCCGGGCCCGTTCACCACACACCCCATCACAGCCACCTTAATCGGTTTCTCGACCCCTTTCAGCCTCGTTTCGACCATTTGAGCCAGTCCCACAATATCGGTCTCAGAGCGTCCGCAGGAGGGGCAGCTTATCAGCGTAGGCCCATGCTCTCTCAGCTTCAAAGACTTCAGTATCTCGTAGGCAGCCTCTACCTCCTGGCAGGCATCGGCGGTGGTCAGAGATACCCTGATGGTATCCCCGATGCCCTCGTAGAGCAATATGCTCAGTCCCACCGCGCTGCGGATAGCCCCGCTCCAGGGCAAGCCAGCCTCAGTAATGCCCAGATGCAGCGGGTAAGGAATCTTTTTAGCGATAGCCTCATAGGCCTCAACAGTGGTAGGAACATCGAAGGCCTTGAGCGATACCTTAATCAAATCGAAATCGAGGCTCTCCAGAAGCCTAACCTCATCCAGAGCCGCACCAACCATGCGTTCCACAACCGAAGCCTTCTTCTTAGATGACTTCGGCAGGCTGCCAGCGTTGACACCGATGCGTATGGGCACCTCCCTTTCCTTAGCCGCACGCACCACTTTGGCGATGTGCTCCGGGTCACTGATGTTGCCCGGGTTCAACCTGAGCCCATCAACACCACACTTCAAAGACTCCAAAGCTAAGCGATAGTCAAAATGAATATCCGCAATAACTGGGATCGAGGTCTTCTTCTTTATGTCAACAATAGCCCCGGCGGCATCCATATCGGGCACCGCTACCCTCACAATCTCGCAGCCGCACTCCTCGAGCTGGCGTATCTGCTTCACAGTCGCTTTGACATCGCGGGTATTGGTCTTGGTCATGGATTGCACCACGATTGGCCCAGCGCCACCAATATTTACGCCGCCAGTATTTATTACCTTCGATGCCCGACGTTTCCTCATGGAGTCAGACTCCCCCCTCTGATAACACGTACAATATCGTAGTAGCTTATCACCAGTATCAGAGCGATGAGCATAACAAAACCGATATAATGAATCAAGCCCTCAGTTCGAGGCGAGACGCGCTTCCCGCGCCTCACCACCTCCAGAAGCACAAACGCGATTCTCCCTCCGTCAAGCGCCGGTAGAGGTAATATGTTCACTATCGCCAGATTCATACTGATGAAAGCTATGAACTGCAACAGGTAGGAAGGCCCGGCTGCCTTTACCTCGCCTGTGAGTTGGAAAATGCCAACAGGGCCGGTTACCTCCGGAGCCTTCTTTTGCGCAAACCAGCTCGTTATCTGATTTCCCATTAAGACGAATGTATCCTTGATTGACGAAATGCTCTTGGGCACCGCTTTCCAGAACGGGTCACGCTGTGTAATATTTCCGGTGGGCACCATGCTCATCTGTATGCCTACTGCACCCTGGCCGGGAGGCGGGTTCCAGCGCGGGACTACCGTAGCTGTCTTCAGATTTCCGTCCGCATCTTTGAGTTCTAGAGTAATCTTATTTCCCATATCGAGATTAATATCATAGATAACATCGCCGATATTCTGAATGGTGTGCCCATTTATGCCGAGCAAGGTATCACCGGGCGCAATCCCTGCCGCAGAGGCAGGTGAATCAGGGGCAACCTGGTCTATGACAACATTTCCGACCTCCACCTGCCTGGGGACCATAAAAGCTATGGTCAGGAAGATGATAGGAAATATCGCATTCATCAGAGAGCCCGCGAACAGGGTCATGAACCTGACCGCAGGCCTCTTGCTGGCAAAGCTCCTGGGCTCGCTGGGCTCCTCCTCACCCAGCATCTTGCAGAAGCCGCCCAGAGGTATCCAGTTGAGCGAATATAGAGTCTCGCCGCGCCTGATGCCGAAAATCCGGGGCGGAAAGCCCATGCCGAACTCCTCGACCTTTATCCCCGACAGCTTGGCAGCGACAAAGTGTCCTCCTTCATGGACGAAGATTAAAAGGCCGAGGATGAGCAGAAATATTATTAGGGTTACGACGAACATCACTTACCTCAAAATCCAGCCCTGGCAGCATCCCTGGCCCAGGCATCGGCAGCCATAATATCCTCTAAAGACGGCTGGCTGACCCCATTATGGCGCTCGAGAGTTCTTGCCACTAGGTCGGCGATACCCGGAAAGCCTATCTTCTTCATCAGGAAAAGCTCCACAGCTATCTCATCGGCAGCGCAGAGCACTGCTGGATATGTCCCTCCTTTTACAGCAGCCTCCCTGGCAATCTTCAAACAAGGAAACCTGGTCAAATCCACCGCCTCGAAATTGAACGACCCTATCTTGGCATAGTCTACCTTGGAACGAAAAGCCCCCTCCCAGCGCTCGGGATAAGTCAGCGCGTACTGAATAGGCAATCTCATGTCAGGGAAGCTCAGTTGAGCCTTTGTCGAGCCGTCAATGAACTCTACCAGAGAATGAATTACGCTCTGATGATGAATCACCACCTCGATTCGGTCAAAAGGGACTCCGAAAAGCCAGTGCGCTTCTATAATCTCCATTCCCTTATTCATCAAAGTGGCTGAGTCGATGGTTACCTTTGTCCCCATCTGCCAGGTGGGATGTCTCAGGGCCTCTTCAGGGGTGACCTCAGCAAGCTGCCTAGCAGTCCTGGAACGGAAGGGACCGCCGGAGGCAGTCAGGATAAGTCTGGCAATGTCCTTCCTTTCCTCACCGCGAAGGCATTGCCAGATGGCACTGTGCTCACTGTCTATGGGCAGTATCTCAACACCCCAGCGTTCGGCCTCAGCAGACACAATCTCCCCGGCCATCACCAGCACCTCTTTGTTGGCCAAGGCGACTGTCTTCCCAGCGCGGATAGCAGCCAGAGTAGGGCCCAGGCCGGCTTTGCCTGCAGTGGCGACAACCACAAGTTCCACATCGGGGTGTGCAGCAATCTCCTCCATGGAGAGATGGCTCGCCCCAGGCATTCTTTCACCTTTGGCTCCCGATTCTGTGGAGATCAACTTGGGCTTGAATTCGCGAACTTGAGCCTTAAGCAGGGTGAGATTCCTTCCCCCCGTCAGGGCCACAACCTGGAATCTCTGAGGGAAAGCGCGAACAACCTCCAGCGTCTGCCGCCCTATGGAGCCTGTGGACCCGAGAATCGCCAGCCGCTTCACACGATGAACCATCGCAAACAATAGTACACCACAACACCAGTGAAGACAATGCTGTCAAGGCGATCGAGAATGCCGCCATGTCCGGGAATAAGGTTACTCGCTTCCTTCGCACCCATAGTTCGCTTCAGCTTGGACTCCGCTAGGTCACCCAACTGGGCAAAGACGGCAATGAGGACACCCACGACAACAATTTCGCTGTAGCTGATATCTATATCCAGAATGAGTGCTAAGGCTACAACTGCTACTATGGCTCCAACCAGCCCTCCGATGGCTCCCTCCCAGGTCTTCCCGGGTGACACAGTCGGCGCCATTTTGTGCCTTCCCCAAGCTCGTCCTATGAAAAAGGCAGTGGTATCAACAGCGAAAGTAGAGAACAGGGCGAGGATTACCCAATCCCGGCCATTCCAATCCCCACCATAAGAGTTCATTATCAAGACCCAATAGCTCAAAAGCCATCCCATGTAGAATATGCCAGCCACGCTCGCTGCCCAGCTCACCATAACTTTTTCGCCAAAGGAACGTAAGAAGAGCACCCGGACCAAAGACAGTGCGACTGCCGAGGCAATCAACGCCGAAGTCACAAGAATATAAATATTGTTAGAACTGTATTTAGGAGCATAGTAGGCATTGAAAATGAAGAATAGAGTCCACAACGTGCCGAAGAAGGTCAGAGGATGCCACTCCCTGCGCGCGACCAAAGCGTAGAACTCAATAACACCCAGAAGGGCAGCAATAGCTACCACTATGGAAAACCAGGGGTTACCAAACCAGATGGAAGCGAAAAGGATGGGAACGAAGATTACTGCGCTCAGTACTCTTTGCCGAAGCATGCGCTAATAAGGACCGGGAAGTGCCTTCCTCAGGTCCCTTTTGCTTCTCCTTCCGCTTTCAATCCGCCGAAGCGCCGTTCCCGGTGGCTATAAGCCAGCAGGGCTTTGTCGACTTCCTCTTCCTTGAAGTCCGGCCACAGGGTAGGCGTAGCGTAATACTCACTGTAAGCTGATTGCCAAATAAGGAAATTACTCAGGCGCATCTCTCCGGCAGTGCGAATAATGAGGTCCGGCTCGGGTACATTCGGAGTATAAAGATAACTGGAGAAAAGGGATTCAGTTATATCCTCCGGAGGAATGCCGTCCTTGACAATGCGGCGGACAGCATCCAGTATTTCAGCTCGGCCACCGTAATCAAAAGCGATGCTCAGCGTTATCCCTGTATTATTCTTGGTCAGTTCAATCGCTTTGTTTACCTTAGCCTGCAATTCTGCTGACAGAGAATCGGCCTTCCCCAGGTGATACAACCTGACTCCTCTCTCATGGAGGGCCTTGGTCTCGCGGTCAATCATCTGGGCCAAGATATGAATCAACCCATTGACCTCCTCATCAGGCCGCCTCCAATTCTCTGTGGAAAAAGCGTAGAGGGTAAGATACTTGACTTTATAATCGTTAAAGCGGTCGACAACACGGCGGACATTGTTAGTGCCAGCCTGATGCCCAGCAAGGCGGGGCAGACTACGTTGTTTAGCCCACCTCCCGTTACCATCCATAATAATGGCGACATGGTCAGGCAGAGGTGAAATCCCCTTCACAATCGCTGCTGATGATTTATCTGCCACCACCAACCCTCAAAGGTCAGAACTCAAGAAGTTCCGTCTCTTTGCTCTTCGCTACGCGGTCAACTTCCTCGATGAACTTATCAGTGAGCTGCTGCAATCGCGTCATGGCTCGCTTCTGCTCGTCCTCAGACATCTCTTTATTCTCTTTGAGTTTTCGCAGCCCCTCCATCGCATCGCGCCTCACATTGCGCACCGCCACCCTCCCATCCTCTACCCTTTTCCGCACTACCTTAACCAACTGACTGCGCCGCTCCTCAGTAAGCTGAGGAATGGCAAGCCTGATGACATTACCATCGTTATTGGGAGTCAGTCCCAGATCAGACTTAAGGATTGCCTTCTCCACGTTCGGCAGGATCTGCTTATCCCACGGCTGAATCACAAGCAATCTAGCCTCAGGGATGCCGATGCCTGCGATTTGGTTAAGCGGAACAGGGGTGCCATGGTAATCAACCATGATGTGCTCTACAAGTCCAGGATGGGCTCGCCCCGTACGAATGGTTGATAGCTCGTGCTTTAAAACTTCGACTGCCTTGCGCATTTTGGTATCTGCACTGAGCAAGACTTCTTCACCGCTCATGGCCAATCCCCCATTCAAAGCTAAACCATGCTAAGGTGTTGAAAACTTATTTGAGCGAGGTTTTTCTTAAAGATGATTGGGAAAAGTCTCCTAAACATGCCCTATTTGTCGCCGTGAACCAGTGTGCCCATATGTTCTCCCGCCACCACACGCTCCACGCTACGAGGAGCTCGAAGGTCAAAAACAATTATGGGGAGATTGTTATCCATACAGAGAGATAATGCTGTCGAGTCCATGACCTCAAGCCTCATTTTCAAGGCATCGAGATAGGTCAACTCGTCAAATCTTTTGGCTTTTGCATTGATTAAAGGGTCAGAGTCATAGACGCCATCGACTTTGTTCTTGGCCATAAGCAGAACATCGGCGCCGATCTCTATCGCTCTCAAGGCTGCTGCCGTATCGGTTGTCATGTAAGGATTCCCGGTCCCGGCAGCGAAGATGACCACACGCCCCTTCTCCAGGTGACGAATGGCGCGCCGCCGAATATAGGGTTCCGCAACCGCCTGAATTGTTATGGCGCTTTGGGTTCTGGTTAGTACCCCTTCTTTTTCCAGGGCATCCTGAAGTGCGAGCGCGTTAATCATGGTAGCCAGCATGCCTGCGTAGTCGGCAGTGGCTCGATCCATACCTCTGGCCTCAGCAACCGCCCCCCTCCAGATATTTCCGCCACCCACAACAACGGCAACCTGTATGCCACCTTCAACTATTCGCTTTAACTGCTGGGCAATATTCTCCACGGTGGCGGGGTCAATCCCGTATTCACTCTCCCCCATGAGAGCCTCTCCGCTTAACTTCAGCAAAACACGCTTGTACTTAAGACTATGCGTCTTTTCCATCCAGCCCTAGCTCAAAGCGGACAAATCTTTTTACCTTGATATTCTCCCTGACTTTAGCGATTGTTTCAGTTATGATGTCCTGAACCTTTTTCCCAGGATCTTTTATGAACGGCTGAAGTAAAAGGCAATCCTCATCCAAAGCTTCCTCACCCGGGGGCACATTCTCCTGTCCCACAAATCTGGGCTTTGCGGCCACTACTTGCATCGCCAAGTCATGTGCCAACTCTTTGAACTCAGGGGTTCGAGCTACAAAATCGCTCTCACAATTTACCTCTATCAAAGCCCCAATTCGCCCCCCTCCGTGAATATAAGCCTCGACTAGCCCCTGCCCCACAACACGAGTCTCTTTCTTCTTAGCCATAGCATGGCCACGTTGCTTCAATATTGCTGTAGCAGCAGTGATGTCACCGTTACTCTCTTGTAAGGCGCGCTTGCACTCCATTATTCCAGCACTAGTCTGCTCGCGCAGCACTTTTATTGCTTCAGTGGAAACCTGCATATATCCTCCCTAACCTTCACTAGTAACAGTTGTTGCTTAAGCCTTCCCTGGCTCTGCTGCAACACCCTGAGCGACCGGCGCTGTACCACCAACCTCCTTCACCTCACCTGCCATCTTCTCAACCAGCGCCTCCCGAGCCTGCTTTCCCTGAAGGACAGCATCAGCAATCACAGCACAGAAAAGCGCCACTGCTCTGATAGCATCGTCGTTGCCCGGAATCGGATAGTCCACCTCATCGGGGTCGCAATTGGTATCGACAATAGCGACAATAGGCACCCCAATCTTCCTGGCTTCAGCAATAGCATTCCTCTCCTTGGAGGGATCGACGATAAACAAAGCACCTGGGATCCTGGTCATCTCTTTAACGCCGCCTAGCAAACGGTTAAGGTGCGCCATCTCCTTGTCCAGCTTTAAGGCCTCCTTCTTGGGCAGGCGCTCCAGCTCGCCTCGAGCCTTGCGGTCCTCCAGACGTACCAGATAGTCGATGCGAGACTGAATAGTGGAGAAATTGGTCAGCATTCCTCCCAACCAGCGCTGATTGACGTAGAACATGCCGCAACGCTTAGCCTCCTGCTCCACCGCCTCCTGCGCCTGCTTCTTGCTGCCTACAAAGATAATGTTTTCGCCCCCCGCTACCAACTCTCTAATGAAATTACAGGACTTACCCAGCAATACTACGGTCTGCTCCAGATCTATGATATGAATACCGTTACGCTGGCTAAAGATATAAGTCTTCATCTTCGGGTTCCAGCGTCCTACCTGATGCCCGAAGTGCACCCCGGCCTCCAGCAACAACTTCATTGAGATGGGTTCTGCCATTTCTTAAAACCCTTACCCTCTCCAGTTATCCAATCCCTCACAGTAATCCTCTCTGCGAAGGACCAGAGATTTTTTAGCCTAGACCCTTTTAGGCTAAATGACAGTTTAGCATAGGCCTAAATAAAAGACAATAGCCACAAAAGACACCCCATCGACACTTGACAGGGTTTGACTTAAATGCTAAATTATAGCCAGTTAGCACTCTTAACCTGTGAGTGCTAACGCACGGAGGACAAATGGGCGACCTAACCAAAAGGGACGCCCTTTCTGTGAGGTTAAGCTTTGCCTATTTACGAATATGAGTGCAGCAGTTGCCGCTCTCGATTCGAGCGGAAGCAAAGGTTCGATGAAGAGCCTGTAGCTTCTTGCCCCAAGTGCTCGGGGAAGGCTCGCCGTCTCATTCACTCCGTGCCAGTCATCTTCAAGGGAAGCGGATTCTACTGCACCGACCACGGTGGCAGCTCGGCCTGCAACTCAGCAGATAAATGCAAAGAAACAGAGTGTAAGGCTAAGGCTGACACAAAAGAGACCAAGACAAAGAAGGAAGAAAAAACCAAGGAAGCCACTTGAGAGCCCTGGTGCAGCGTGTCTCCAAAGCCTCAGTTAGCATCGAAGGCCTGGTAGTTTCCACAATCAAACAAGGCCTGGTTGTCCTCGTTGGCGTGGGCAAAGGTGATTCAGAGCCGGACGCCCAATACCTAGCAGACAAAATCGCCAATCTTCGTATCTTCTCCGACGAGGCAGACAAATTCAACTTATCGGCACTTGATATCGGCGGGGAGACATTGGTAGTAAGTCAGTTCACTCTCCTCGCTGATACCCGCAAAGGACGCCGTCCCAGCTTCACAGATGCTGCGCCGCCCGAAGAGGCTGAGCCACTCATCGATAAATTCGTCCAGTTACTGCAAGCCTCAGGCCTCAAAGTGCAAACCGGACGCTTCCGTCAGAACATGCTGGTCGAGATACACAACAGCGGGCCGGTGACTATCTTCATCGACAGCGAAGAACGCCTGAAACCTCGTCGCAGCTAGTCAAAATTATTGGAAAGAATCTTCCCGAATGCTTATTGCAAGTAGTTGCAATAAGCATTTTTCTATGTTATTATTTACTGGAAAGCGAAAAGATGAGCTGCACCGAGACTTTGCGCGAACAGGGCTACCGCCTGACCCCACAGCGTCTGATGATACTCTCCGCAATACATGGCAGCGACCACCATATCAGCGCTGAGGAGATATATGCCCAGGTATGCGCCAAATACCCCAACGTGAACATATCCACTGTGTATCGAACACTAGAGCTGCTCAAGGAGCTGGGTCTGGTTACCGAGACCGACCTGGGCGGAGGCAGATTCCGCTATCATTCCGTGGATAAGGGACACCATCACCACCTGATCTGCCGGAAGTGTGGACGGATTTTTGAGCTTGATGAGGCTGTGCTCAAGCCGATCGAAGGGACCATACTGCATAAGTACGGATTCAAGGCTGACCTGAGCCACCTCGCAGTCTTTGGCCATTGTTTGACATGCCAAAAATAATTTTTTTGACCGTTAATTGCAATTTATTGCATCTGCACTCGATTGCATGGGAGGCTCAGTAGAGGAGGGCAGAATGTGTGAAGCTACTGCGTACCTTGTTAGCAATGGAAAAGAAAAGGAGGTCATGCGCGATGTAGTAACGGTAGAGGTTCAGGGAAATAACCTCATGTTCAGAGACATTCTGGGCAATGAGAAGGAGTTCCAGGCCAGAATCAAAAAAATCGACCTAATACAGCATAAGGTTGCTGTTACAGAGCTATAGACAAGATAGCATAGAAGAGGAGATAGCACATGAAAAAGGCCAGCCTAATAGGCAGTATCCTGATTACTGTGATTTTGTTGACCTTGCTAATTTTGCCTCTGGGGTGCACTAGTGAGGCTACGCCCAATCTGAAGGTGGTTACTACTACCTCTATAATAGCTTCGATTGTCGAGAAGGTTGGGGGTGATAAGGTCGAAGTTGCCAGCATCATCCCGCCAGCGCAGTGCCCCGGGCATTTCGACGTTAAGCCCAGCGACATGAAAGTGCTTTCGGACGCCAAGCTCTTCCTGATGCATGGCTGGCAAGGTGAGCTATTCACACAACAGTTGATCCAATCAGCAAACAATCCCGAGCTTAAGGTTATCTCGCTCAATATCCCAGGCAACTGGATGACACCTACGGTTCAAGCCCAGGCAGTAGGAAATATCACCTCCACGCTGGCTGAATGGGATCACAAAAATGCCAGCTATTACCAGAGCAACGCCAATTCAGAGCTTGCGGCCATCACTGCCAAAGGCAACGAGCTCAAAGCCAAGCTTGCAGCAGGGAACTTGAGCCAGGTCAATGTACTCTGCGACGCCCAGATAACCGACCTTGTGCAGTGGGCAGGGTTCAATGTTATTGCGTCTTACCCTCGCCCAGAGGACATCTCCGCAAAGAAAATGCAGGAACTTATTGACCAGGGCAAGCAAGGCGGGGTAGTCATAGTAATTGGCAACCTCCAGAGCGGCACCTCCGACGCCGGCATAACTATGGCATCCGGAATCGGGGCCGTTCAGGTAACCATTTCCAACTTCCCCGGCGGATTCGACAATACTGAGACCTGGGAAAAGGCTATAGATAAAGATGTCAACCTCATGTTGCAGGCAGTAGCCACATATAGAGGAAGCAGCCATTGAGAAACAATATTGAGACTAATAACACCATTGTAAAAATCGAAAATGCCGTAGTCTCTTACCGAGAGGATGTTGCTCTCCGCGATGTCTCGCTTGAGGTGAAAAGGGGTGAGTTTGTGGGCATCATTGGCCCCAACGGAGCCGGTAAGACGACCCTTATTACTTTAATTAACGGCCTGGGGAAGCTCGTCCAGGGACGCGTCTGGGTATTGGGCCACAGCATTAACAAAGGCTCGATCAACGGCATCAGGAAACGAGTGGGTTACGTGGCCCAGCTCCAGAATATCGACCCGCGAATGCCCATCAGCGTCGAGGAGGTAGCGATGATAGGGCGCTACAGTCAATTGGGGGCATTTCGCAGGCCAGGCAAAGCAGACAGGGATATTGTTAGCGAAATGCTCGAGCTTGTGGGCATGAGCCATCTGGCTAAACGCCCTATAGGGCACCTCTCCGGTGGTGAGCAGCAACGAGTTGCTGTCGCCCGCGCCCTGGCCCAGGAGCCCGAGATGTTCCTTCTCGACGAGCCCACTGCCTCTCTGGACTGGCGCGCTCAAAAAGAGATTATGGAGCTGGTAAAGCAAATTCATGAGACGCGCAACCTTACCACGTTGTTTGTGACCCATGACCTGAATGCGCTACCGGACACATGTGACCGCGTCGTCTTAATGAAGGGAGGAAGAATCTGGCGAGAGGGTAATCCGGAAGAAATGTTGCAACAGGACACCCTGAGCCAGCTTTACGATGCCCCGATAACAATCAAAGAGCATGAGGGAAGACGGGTATTCCTCAAAGCAGGATAAATGGACCTCTCAATATTCGGCTACCAATTCATGCAGAATGCCATCCTGGCGGCATTCTTAGGCGGCGTGGCCTGCGCTACCGTCGGCGTCTTCGTAGTGCTCATGGGGGTTTCATTCATCGGAGTATGTCTCGCCCACGCTGCTTTCGCCGGAGCACTTCTGGGCGTTTTAGTCGGATTTGACCCAATGCTCGGCGCCTTCCTCTTTAGCTTAGGCACTGCCGCTATCATCGGCCCGCTCGCCAGCAGAGGAGAGTTAAACCTTGACACCTCAATAGGAGTACTCTTCTCACTTATGCTGGGGCTGGCTTTCATCTTCATGGGGCTTATGCCAGGCCCCAAAACACAGATGCTGAATCTGCTCTGGGGCAGCATATTAACAGTCAGCAAGACTGACCTAATATGGCTCGGCATCGTGGCAGCGGCAGTCATGGCAATCGTTGTGCTGTTCTACAAGGAAATCCAGGCGGTGATCTTCAACCGCGAGATAGCGTTAGCCGTCGGGATACCGGCGGGGCTCATCACCTACGGCATCCTGTTTCTCACAGGCTCCACGATAACGGTATCGCTATCGCCTATCGGCGGCTTGCTTATCTTCAGTCTCATCATCAACCCGGCGGCTGCCGCTTATCAGTTGACCTACAGCCTCAAGAAAATGTTCCTGCTCTCCGCAGTCTTCGGTGTAGTCTCAGGCTGGATAGGGCTGATGGCTTCTTACCTCTTCAACGCGCCCAGCGGGGCCGCTATTATCGTAACTTCCTCACTCATCTTCGGACTGGCTACATTATTCTCGCCCAAGAGAAAAGTCAAAAGATGGCAGGCAAAGGATGAACCATCGCGAGTACTTTAATCAGCTTGCAGGCAAATGGGATAGGATGACCAGCCAGGAAACCAGGTCTCGACTGCCTGAGATGATAAAAGATTTGGGAATCAAAGCAGGCGACACCATACTCGATGTCGGCGGCGGTACAGGCATTCTGCTTCCTTTGCTCTACGAAGTCGCAGGCAATAAAAGCAAGATAATTTCACTGGATATTGCGGAGGAGATGCTCAAGCGTGCCAGAGATAATAGCCATCCCAGCAACATACACTATGTTCACGCCGATGTAGCCGCTATCCCTCTGGCGAGCGAAACATTCGACTTCGTCATCTGCTACTCATGCTTCCCCCACTTCCCCGATAAGACCAAAGCCCTGGCCGAGTTAGCGAGAGTGCTCCGAAGTAATGGCCGCCTTGTTATCTGCCACACCGCCAGTCGCCACGAAATCAACGAGCTTCATAAATCGATAGGCGACGTGATAGGGAACGATACCATTCCCGACGAGGCAATAATGCGCAGGATGCTGTCAAAATCAGGACTGAAGCCTATCGAGGTCCGAGACGAAGCCCACCGCTACCTTGCCATAGCTGCCAAAGGTTAAGAGCACAGAAACACAAAGAGAGATTCGTCCTTCAGACGGCACCCCGTTTTTCCCTGCGGAAAATCACTGAATCCAGGCTCAGGAACTCCCCTTTATGTACCAGTATCTGGATAGCCATTATCAGAAGCACGCAATCAATTATGAGGGCTTCCCGAGTGCTGAACTGCAGCGAAGCGATACTGCCGAAGCAGCCACACTCCACATACAGTCCACGGTAAAGCATAGTGCTGTTGCCAATGATGAAACTCAGAGCTGCAAGGCCGCCGATGCCAGCAGAGAATCTCGACAGCAGCCCCAGGATTAAGAGTGCTCCTATAACTACCTCCACATAAGGAAGCGCAGTGCCGTAAGCCCTGGCCAGCGCATGCGGTAGAATGTTTGCCTCTTCGACCTGGTCGACAAATGCCGCTAATTCAGATAACTTGCCAACTCCAGATACTATGAACACCACCCCGAGACCGATGCGGAAAACGAAGCTGAGATAGCGATTCCTGAATGCTCCACATATTGCCCTAACAACCCTTTTCATTTCTTCACGAAGGCTCGACTTCCAGGCTTATATCCAGCGCCTTTGCCGAATGGGTAAGAGCACCGACAGAGATGAAGTCGACGCCTGTCTCGGCAACAGAGCGCACGTTATCCAGTGTTATGCCTCCCGACGCCTCAAGCAGAGCTCGACCCCGCACCAGTTCCACCGCGCGGCGCATGTCCTTTAACTTCATATTGTCCAGCATAATTATGTCCGCACCTGCGGATAGCGCCTCACGAGCTTGTTCTACAGATTCAACCTCTACTTCAACCTTCATAGTACGGGGAGCGCGCTTGCGAGCCTTTTTCACCGCCTCCCCCAACCCCACCCCACTGGAGCGCAGTATTGCCAAATGGTTATCCTTGATGAGAACGCCATCAGCCAGATTTAGGCGATGGTTATGCCCTCCGCCCACCCGCACCGCGTATTTTTCCAGAAGCCTCAAAACGGGCACAGTCTTACGTGTATCTGTAATAATAGCCTTTGTCCCCGCGACAGCGTCCACATACCGCGCCGTTTCTGTAGCAATGCCGCTGAGGTGCTGCAAGAAATTCAAGGCTGTCCTTTCCGCCTTAAGCATGCTTGCCATCTTCCCTTCAACAGTAGCGACCACAACCCCCTTCCGAACTTTAGCGCCATCCTTTACCAGGGCTTTAAAGCGCAACGAGGGGTCAATCTGCCGAAACACCTCTTTAGCTGCGTCCAAACCGGCCAGCCCACCATCCCTTTTGACCAATATAGTGGCCTTTCCCTCGAGGTCTAGCGGTATAATTGTGTTAGTAGTAATATCTCTGTTAACGAGGTCTTCGGCTAACGCCTCGCTGACTATGCGTCTCAACTGCTTTCTTTCGATAGGACGCATTCTGCCACCTCTCCTCAGCTTCTCTTGATAGGTGCTCTTCATCTCAGAGAACTTCCTTGCATCATCCTTTCAGCCAACCGAGTCTATAAAAGACCCATCCCATACCAATCATGATCGCCCCAACCACCGAAAACACCTCCCAGAGATGTATACCCCAGGGATTACCGATAAGGTTGCTTCCCAGCAAACCTCCTACTGCAGGGATTATGCCGAGGCAGGTGATTACCGCTATTACTCTCATCACCTTGTTCATCTCGTACGAAGTGGTATTGATGTAGAGGTCGATGAGCGAAAGCAGGTTCTCTCTGGCGTCTTGGGCAGTCTCATGCAGATAGGTGGCTTCATCCATAAGTATGTCAAAAAGCTTCTCATGTCTCTCGCTGAACCCTTCGAGAGGCACACGTTTGGAAGTGATAACAGCCACTATCTCCTTCAGATGGAGCAGCGATGGAACCAACTGGTTGACCTCTTTTTTAAGATGAAATGTGGTCTCCAGAAAATCAGGGGGCCGCTCGTTCAACGGAATATTCTCGAGCCGCATTACCTCCTGCTCCAGGGTACCAGTTATCTGCTCATCTTTTTCCAGGATATATTTCAGGATAGTATAAAGAATGGAGACAACGAGCGGCTCCTCAGGGTTGTGATATTTCTTAGCTTTCTCGAGTATTTGACTGAATAAGCTTGCTTTTTGCCTTGACATCGTGATGATATTCTGGCCATAACACACTACCAACAACCCTGCTCTGCTCACAAATAGGCGTTTTGTCCCCTTTTGCACTATTTTTGGTTCTGCAATACGCGCAAAGATCATTGAATAATGCTCAAAGTAATCGATCCTGGGATACGATTCCTCAACGAGTTCACTATCCAACAAAATTCTGGGCACCCCCAGGGCATCACTAAGTTCACCAAAATGAGATTCTGAGACTGATGTTATATCCACCCAGGTATGAGAGGGACTATTAATATATTTCTTTACCTCTGCAAGTGAGATATCCTCATAGATGTTCTCAAGGGCACTGTCCATGACCCTGGCCTCCATTGCCTGTTCCGCCTCAACCTCCCGCTGGATAGCAGCATGAGGGCGCACTTTCCTGTCTACGGCCCTCCCTCCAACAGCTACAATCCGCACTATTCTCGTTATTCGCAACAGTCGCAGCAAAGGCGATGACCTGGCGAATCCCTCGGTTACCACCGGGAGGAGATCGGACAGAGGCAATAAGATGATAAGGAGGTCAAGTAAATGCCACGGATTTAATACGTGCTTTCGAAGATTACGAGCCAGCGCTGCTTTAGAGATATACTCGATGACAAATACCGCGAGTATGGTGTAGTCAGCGGCCCTGAGAAAACCATCTACTGATCTCGGGAGATCAACGGCAAGAGGGATGACCACTATCGGAATCATGAGTACGGCGAGTGCAATCATTAGCCCATCGGGCAACAGCAAATAGACTGTGCCCCGCAATCTCGCCTTGCGGTCCTCTTTCCCATCAGTCTCTAAATGGTTCCCTTGTTTCGCCATGAGGTCAGGCTTGTCCATCTAGCCCCCATTCAGACACTTGTAAAGCCTTAATGAAGCCTATCTTAACATCAGTATTAGCATTGCATGAAGCGGGTGAGCTTACTAAATCTTGGCTCACGGATTAAGTGAAAAGTCAAGCCATCCTTCTGAACACGACGTGCTTGAGCCAGACATCTGACGGATGTGGGAAATCGGAACGGAAATGAGCACCTCGACTCTCCTCCCTGATCAGGGCCGCTTCAGCCATCAAACGTCCTACAAGCACCATATTAGCCAGTTCGTATGAAGGGCGGTCTGTGGCCTGCTTGAGCTCTTTCTCCCATGCCGCAAGGATGTTGGCTGCTTCCCTGAGCCCCTCCCCCGAACGCACAATGCCTACCTTATCCCAGAGCAGCGATTGTAAGGCAGTCACGCTCAGATGCGGATGGCTAAGTGCGGCAGTATCCCGCTCTTTGAGAGAATAGACATCATTCTTAGCAAGAGCAGTACTGTTCGCCTCTCCCTTCTTAGTCCTTTCCACAATCCTCTTGCCGAAGACCAGGACCTCCAGCAGAGAGTTCGAGGCCAAACGGTTCGCACCGTGCACTCCGGTAGATGCCACCTCACCACTGGCAAACAGGCCCGAGATGTTAGTCTCGCCCTGGTAATTCGTCCTCACACCACCCATTATGTAGTGAGCAGCGGGACCCACCGGTATCATGGAAGTGGTGATATCCAGTCCGTGGTCCAGGCAAAATCGGTATATTTGAGGAAAACGAGCAGATAGGAGCCGCGCCGGCAAGTGTGTCACATCAAGGAAAATTCGGTCTACCCCGGTTGCTTTCATCTCGGCGACGATGCCGCGTGCGACCACATCTCGGGGAGCCAGGTCGCCCTGAGGCGAGTAATTGAGCATAAAGCGCTCGCCCTTGATATTACGCAGTATACCGCCTTCCCCCCTCACCGCTTCCGAGATGAGAAACAACGGCACTCCGGGCATTCGCAGCGCCGTAGGATGGAATTGGAAGAACTCCATATCGATGATTTCAGCGCCGGCACGATATGCTAGAGCTACGCCGTCGCCGGTAGCTATATCAGGGTTAGTGGTGACCTTAAACAGCCGCCCCACTCCGCCTGTAGCCAAAATCAGGAAACGACAGCCAAATTCCTCTGCGGTCCCCGAACGCAAGTCCAGGGCATTTACTCCGTATACCTTACCATCTCGAATCAGTATCTCAGTGACAAGGAAGTATTCAAAAATAGTAATCACCCTGGACCGACGAGCAGCATTGCTCAAGGTGACCTCGATACGCTCGCCGGTAGCATCCCCGCCAGCATGCAAAATACGGGGGACGCTGTGGGCAGCCTCTTTAGTCAAAGCTATCTCGCCATCTACTGTATCGAAAGGAACCCCCAGCTTAACCAGGTCAGCGATGCGGTCAGCAGCCTCTTCTGTTAGAATGCGCACCGCCTCCGGGTCGCACAGGCCGGCGCCAGCAGCTATGGTATCCTTAAAGTGAAGCTCGGGAGAGTCAATGCTACTTATGGCTGCGGCTATGCCGCCCTGGGCATGCTTGGTGTTGCACTCTTCTATGCTGCCCTTGGTCAGGATGAGGACGCTCCCCACTTCCTGAAGCAGCAAGGCATCGTAAAGTCCAGCGATCCCGCTGCCAACAATTATGTAATCGTACTGTTTCATTCTTCCCTCTAAGTTATTGCCAGCATTCGATCCAAAGCTCTCTTTGCCCTTATTCTTATATCCTCCGGGACAACAACCACATTCCTTTTGAGTTCCATGGTCTTGGCAAGCCTTTCCAAGGTAGTCTTCTTCATATTAGGGCACATCAGTGCTTTGGAAATGACGTAAAAGGTCTTCTCAGGATTTTCCTTCCTCAAGCGGTGAATCAGTCCCTCCTCAGTGCCGATGAGGAACTTCTTCGCCGTGCTTTCCTTGATATATTTCGCCATCTGCGATGTGCTGAGCACAGCATCAGCGAGCGCGATGACCTCCGCAGTGCATTCAGGATGTACTACGACCTTGGCATCCGGATGAGACTGCTTTGCTGCGATAACCTGCCTGGCATTGAGACGCGCGTGGGTAATGCAGTAACCTGGATAAGATATTATCAGTTTTTTGGTCTGGGTGGCTACATAATGTCCCAGGTTCTGGTCCGGGATGAACAGTATCTCATCATTGGGCACCGCCTCTACCACCTTGACCGCATTGGCAGAGGTACAGCAAACATCGCTCTCAGCCTTCACCGCCGCCGTAGTATTGACATAGCAGACAACAGTCGCCCTTGGATAACGTCGCTTCCATTCTTTAAGGTCGTCTGCGTCTATCATATCGGCCATAGGACAGCCGGCAGTGCTTTCAGCGAGAAGCACGGTGCGGGTAGGATTGAGAATAGCAGCGTTCTCAGCCATAAAGTGCACCGCACAAAAAATTATGACCTCGACGTCTAGCTGCGTCGCCTTGCGCGCCAGTTCCAGGGAATCGCCCACAAAGTCAGCAATGTCCTGAACCTCGGGACGCTGATAGTTGTGGGACATGATTACTGCGTTGAGGTCTTTTTTGAGCTTTAGAATCTTCTTTCGGAGTTCGTCTTCGTTGTCTACCGTTGTAGCCTCTTGTTCAGGTATTTACTGATAGCTTAATCCAATTCATATCGAGTGTCAACGCAAAGATTAATGAGGATATTGCACCTTTCGCATATTCAGGTTAGAGTTAATGGCAGCAAATCTCTGAGAGAAGAGACCTTGATTATTACGCACCTGAGCCTGACCAACTTCCGCAACTATGCCGGCCTGGAGTTCAACCTGCCGCCTCACACGACGGTAATGCAAGGAGACAATGCCCAGGGCAAGAGCAATCTCCTCGAAGCAATCTATGTCCTGGCAACCAGTAGGTCTCCTAGAACCTACTCAGACAGAGAGCTTATCAACTGGGATGCCTTCCAAGAAGAAATCCCCGCCTGCCGCATTGCGGCTTCGGTGCAAAAAGCTGGGAGTAGTCTAAAGCTGGAGGTCGCCCTCAGCGCCAAAGCTGCTGCTTCTCCCCAATCTCCGGATTTCTTCTCGCGATGGCCGCCTTCGACCAAGGGCGCTTCTGTCCAGAAGCGTATTCGGATTAACGGCATCGTCCGCCACGCCGCTGACCTCATTGGTCAGCTCAATGTAGTAACGTTCAGCGTCTATGACATCGACCTTGTAGGGGGTGAGCCCGCTCTGCGCCGCCGCTATCTCGACATCACCAACTCCCAGATTGACCATAAGTATCTGCGCAACCTGCAGCGATACAATCGAGTGCTCTGGCAGCGCAACCAGCTTCTGCGCCTGATCGCTGAAAACA
>Ga0315282_10006973_pt1 | contig 18709 bp, 16 predicted proteins | sample YL17G07_20_MG_FD_203693 | JGI IMG/M metagenome (GOLD analysis project Ga0315282, IMG submission 203693) | Sediment microbial communities from Yellowstone Lake, YNP, Wyoming, USA - YL17G07_20 | ecosystem: Environmental > Aquatic > Freshwater > Lake > Sediment | place: USA: Wyoming | collected...
AGCTCGTTTTTTGTCCGCTCCGCGACGTCATGCCTTTTTTCCTTGATTCCAAGCATTTCCAAAAGCTCAACCTGTCTGAAAAGAGCGTTGTCATCAAGTACAAGCTTGGCATCAGCGGCGACTACCCCATCCTGGGTAATGATCAATGGGTTGATTTCACAGAGTCTCGCGTCACATCGCTGGTAGACGGTATACGCCTTTGAAATGACGTCGGAGAGCGCGTCTTTCAAAGGGCTTTTTCCCGATAGATTTTTCACGAGAGCTGAAGAGAGATCCCTGGCGATCGTCCTTGGGAGTTCTTTCGCGTTATCCGGGATTTCTCGTTTCAGAATCGCCTCTGGTTTTTCAACCGCGACCTGCTCGATATCAACTCCCCCGGATGCACTGGCGATAACAACGGTGTTGAACGTCGCGGGATCCATCGTTATCCCAACATAACAGGCGCCTGTTTCCTGTACTGCCTCTTCGATGAGGAGACAATCCACCGGCAAGCCTTTGATCTTGAGTGTTAGTAAGTTTTTCGCGATTGATCGTGCTTCTTCGAGGGTGTTTGCTTTTCTAATACCGCCTGCCTTCCCTCGTCCTCCGACAAGGACCATGGATTTCAACATGACAGGAAATTTGAGGGTGAGATCGTCGAGTTCTTTGGGGGAATGAATCACACCGTATTGTTTCGGGATGGGGATCCCAATTGTATCGAAGACTTTTTTTGCTTCGTATTCGTAGAGCTTCATGCGGTCAACCTCGCTTACTTTTTCGTTGCCTTTTTGATTTCAAAATCAATGAAATCGCAGTGATGGATGATGATCGCTTCAGGGGTCCTGTTCATGGTGTCCCCTTCGTGGGAATGGGCAGCGATAATATGGATGACTTCCCCGGGCAAGCCGCATTCCTCTGCAAGCTTCGCACCGGACGCAGGATGGCGCATCGTCTCCCCTAATTTGCTTTTCACGATTTTCCCGTCTTTCATCTCATATTCCAAGAGTTTTCCGACATCATGGAGGAGTGCCCCTGCGATGAGATAATCCTTGTTCAGTTTTTCCTCTCGGGCATTGACCACGTTCCATGCGAGTTTCGTCATCCGTCTTGTATGATCAACAAGTAACCCTGAGTTTTCAAAGAGAAGCGTGAACGGGATGTCCTGGAGTCGTTGCCAGCGCCCACGGTCTCCTGCTGTTTTCCAGACGTTCACCACCTTGGTTCTGAGTTCTTTATTTTGTATCCATGCGAGTTCCGGGAAACTGTTCTCGATATCGCGTGTTTCTATCATAGAATGCCTCCGCGCGTGGTTTGGTGGTAATTGTTCACTGCATTATAAAAATATGGGCGCGCGGCAAATGGATACCGACTGTAAAGAAAACTATTAATATTCTCCTGGCAGAACAACCATCTAACGATATCGTTTGGTGGAGAATGAAGTGTAAAAAAATCGATGCGGTAATCATCGTCACTCTGCTCGTCGTTACGACGATTTTTTTGTACAAGGCTGGGTACGTCAGCCCGTTTTTCCCACCGGGTCATCCTGCTCCGCCAATAACCCCTGGGAATAATGCCACCGTGCCGATGGTACTGCCCACGCCACCTGCTTCTCTAATTCCGGCGTACCGACGTGAGGTCTCAGCCGCGGATGAAGGCGTGCATTTTGATGATCTGTGGGTCTCCCGAGAATGGTGGTATTTCAACGCGGTGTTCAACGATGGCGCGAGTGCGCTTCGAAATTGGGCTGTCGCGGTGAGTTTTACCCATATGGCCCGCGGCGATCTCTTTGGTACTAACAAACCGGATCTGCTCGTGGTCAGTCTTCTTGGGAACGGTAGCCAGGCGTACGGAGGTATGATAAACAAGCAGCATTATCTCGGCATCCTCAAAGAAGGGACGCTCATCGCGGATTCTCCCGGAGTAAAGATTCAGTTTGAGGACTCCTGGGCGGAGGGCGCCTATCCAGGGTGGCATATCCATGCCGAAAGCCAAGAAATCGATTCTTCTCATGAGATCGTCGTCGACTTGGAGTACCATGCATCGTCTCTTCCGGTCTGGACGTTTGGATCTCGGGCATTTGACAAATCAGATAGCGAACTCGTTAGTTACGTCATCCTTGGCTGCGTGGTGACAGGAAGTGTGACGATCGACGGGGCAGTGTTTCAGGTGAAGGGAACCGGGTCCCATGAGCATTCCTGGACGCCGCATCTGATCATTCATGCATCGTTGAAGGGCTGGGACTGGTTTTCGTTCACCCTGGACAACGGCTGGAACATCTATTCGACACATTATCTGCCGACGTCACAGGTGATTTCCGACGCTCTCTCTAATTCTTTTGGCACGTTTTTAATTACCTCTGATAGGGGAAGTACCATCACCGAGTTGAAAGACATCACGCTGAAAATCACCCAGAAAGATGAAAAGGTATTCCCTTTTGTGAAAATGCCGTCCGCTTTTTCCCTCGAGGCGTACCCCAGCGTCAATACCTCGTACGTTATCAGCCAGTCGCTGTTATACGTGTCGGAAATGAGCCTTACCAGTGACATCGAGGTGACGCATTCAACCAATAAAATCTGGAGGTTCCCCACTTATCTTGGGATGAAGGTCGGGTATTGTACGATTTCTGGGACGCTTTCCTGGACTGATGAGAACGGCTCACATGAGGTGCCGATCCATGGGGTCGGCGTGTCGTGGAGCATGCGGGCGCTGTTATAGGTCACTGTGCGATTTCGACGGTCCCGTGATCCGCGTTGAGCAGGACGGTGTCCCCATCTTTGATCTGATCGATATCGATTTTATCGACGCAGGGGATGCCAGCGAGGATGACGCCGGTTGCGACAATGGTTTCTGTCTCTTTGTTGATGATCCCTTTTGGTGCGACCCCGTTCTTCTGCAGCCCGTAAATGACGTAGGAGCCGACGGTTGAGCCTTTACCGCAGGGGAAGACCAGGATCTTGTCTTTCACGCTTTTTCCCTCGAGCGGGTGTCCCTTTTCGATGACGATACCGGTTTTGATGTTGATGCCGCCATAAAACCCTATGGGTTCCTTGGAGACCAGCGCGGTTCCTTTGACTTTCCCCGGGGAGATCATTCGTCCTTTCATCATTGTACGGCCTCCAGGAGTTTGTCGAGGTTTGCGAAACAGACGTTTTGTTTGCAGAACCCGGGGAGGTAGTTCCCTGCCTTGCCGCTGTTCACCCCGGTGGTCTTGTACCCCATGTCTTCGATGGGTGAGACAACCATGCAGGTGTCTGCGACGATCTGTCCTCCTGCCTTGACGATGGTGTCGGTGAACCCCATGCGGTCTGCTGCTTCTTTCATCATCCGTGAGGTGCACACCCAGACTGGTTTTCTGAGATGTTTTCCTTTGAGTTTTTCTGCGACCAAGGATATTTCCCGTAAGGATGCGTGTGGGCAACCGAGGATGACGATGTCCGGTTCTTTGCCGGTGTTGAGTTTCGCGTACGCCTCGTCAAGCTCCTTTTTTGTGACCGTGATGGTTTCGAGGTTGTCTTTTTTCACGAGGTCTGCCTCCGGGGTGAGTCCTTCGACGTGGTAGAGGGCGACCGCCCCTGATGCTGCCATGGCTGCGCCAAGTGATTTCAATTGATCCGTGTCCGCGTTTTTGATGCCGACGAAGTACGGGATTTTGTTTTTGACTTGCTTGCCGACATGGTAACCGAGGGCGCCGTAGTCCGCGTCAAAGGTAAGTTCGGTTTCTACTTTAACTTTGATAGAAGGTTGGCGGTTTTCCCAGAGGTGGAACCCGTAGTTTGGGGTTCTTCCGAGTAGTGCTGCCGCAAGAGCGGAGGGGCCTCCTTCTCTGTTGGTTCGTGCACCGATGACGGAGTTTGCGAACGAGATCGCGCTACTTTCCGACCAGGCGATGTGCTCGCGGAACCGTGGGAGGTTTCCTGCGAGGTACGGGGTGCAGGTTGCGGTGATGACGATGCCCATGCTTTTGAAGGCATCCATGATGCGAAGCTGGTTTTTCGCAAACTCTTTTGGGAACTTGAGTGTCTCCCAGTTTTCGAGGTCCATGCCTGCTGGGTTGAGATAGGTGAGTACCTTGACTTTTGCGCCTTTCCTGGCGAGGTCTTCAAGGAACTCAGTTCCTGGGTCTGCGATGGATTTGTAGGAGACACCAGCGACTTGGACGGAACCGACCGGTATCATCTTGTCTGCGCCGTATATGTCGCCGAGTTGTACGAGTAAGCGAAACATGCGTTCGGCGACTTCACCCTGTTCGCCGTTTAATATTTTTTCTTCTTCTTTTGTAAGATACATACTGTGATAACCCCCGTATGGGCAGGGTTATATGCTCGGATTATTTTATTGTTTTTGTTTGCATATGAAACTCAAGCAACTGCCGAGTGATTTCATTGTCGAGGAACTGCCTGGTATTGCGGTGTCTTCTGAGAAGGATGAGCATGCGGTGTTTTTGCTGGAGAAACAGGAGATTGACACGTTTGATGCTGTTCGTCGCATCGCACAGAGGCTTCGTATTTCGCTCTTTGAGATCGGGTATGCGGGGCTGAAGGATAAGCATGCGCTCGCCCGGCAGTATATTTCGATTCCGACGCATTACAATGTCCAGGGGTTGAAGGGTGATTCGCTGTCTCTTTCGTTGGTCGGGTATTGTCGTAAGAAGATCAAGATTGGTGATCTTTTGGGGAACCGGTTTACGATCATTGTTCGTGATGTGAAGGAAAATGAACTTGGGGATATTTCTGCCAGGGCCGCGGATATTCCCGTGTCCGGTGTCCCGAATTATTTTGATTCGCAGCGGTTCGGCAGCGTGATTGATCATGGGTTCATCGGAAAAGACGTGGTGTTACGAAGGTATGAGTCTGCGGTGAAGCAGTATCTGACCGCGTATCAGAAATCTGAGCCGAAGATGATTAAGGATGAGAAACGGAGGATACTCTCCCAGTGGGGTGATCTGTCGAGTGTCAAGGTATTCAATAAAGCGTTTGCTACGGTGGTGAGGGAGTATCTAAAGACGAAAGATTGGCGTGCGGTGTATAGAAAGATCCCTGCGCACCTGCGAGAGATGTATGTGAATGCGTACCAGAGTTTCCTGTGGAATGAATGCGTCAAAGAGGTTCTGAAATCCGTTATTGAGAAGAAGAAGTTGTACTCGGTGGAATACACGATTGGAGCGTTGCTCTTCTACGCAAGCCTCACAGACACAGAGATACAGAGGATTCCGTCGACGTTTCCGACCATTAGCGATACTGCTGTGTTTTCTGATGGCGAACGACAGATTATTACGCGTATTCTTGGAAAAGAGGGACTACGGCTTGCTGATTTCAGGATTGAGGCAGAAACCGGGAATTTCTTCAAAACGCGTGTACGGCAGGTTCTGCTTATCCCGGAGAATTTTATGATTTCTGAGCCAATGAGAGATGAACTCAACGGTAAGGGAAATGTTGTCCGATATAAGATCCAGGTGTCGTTTTCATTGCCAAAAGGAAGCTATGCGACGGTTATTACAAAACGGTTGTTTAGGCATTGAAGCTTTAGTAAATGGAAATACCAGACAGGGATAGATTCGGTCCAGCTGCAGCCGCCTTTCATATTACGCAACTGTCGTGATAGTATGTGTGGAAAAAGGCAGCCTAGGATGTAGAAAATTGTATTGATCCTCAGTGCCAGTTACCTTCGCCTTGTCGTCAATCTACAACTCAGGTTGCTTATTCTATGGATAATGTCTGGTGTAAAATAGAGGTTTATTTCTTTTAGTTAGAATTTTTTTTGTTAGAAAAATTTCACAATATAGGCAAATCCATAACCTACCGTCTCTGATGTATAGGCGATAATGGTGATGCCGATTTTATGGGTCCCTCTCAGAGGAATACGTTCCGTCCAGGTCCATGTATACGGGGGAGTGGTATCGACCGTTTGAAGCTTGTCCCATTTATAGAACTCGACTCGTTCAATGGGGAGGAAGGGATGACTCGCCTCGACCTTGACGGTGATCTTCCCAAAAGCCATGGGGAACTGGAACGGGCATAGTTTCATATCGGCTATGTAAATTGCGGCTTCAGGTTTCAGGAAACTGATGAGTGGTGGACCGTAGGAGATTATTGCAGTCGCGTTGTCGCTGCTGGTATTTCCCTCGCTATCTGTCACTGTGAACATTACGTTATAGGTGCCAATGTTTCGGTACATATGAATGGGGTTCTGTTCGGTGGAGGTGTTCCCATCACCGAAGTCCCACTGGTAGGTGTAAGGGGGTCGACCACCGAAGACCAGGCCTGAGAACTGAACCGGGGTATCGCTCGCTAGACCTGAGTATGGTCCACCAGCCTCAACCCGTAGTGGGCCGATGCCAAAGGCATGGAAGCACCCATACACCCAAGCTCCACCACCCCACGTTGAGCCAACATAAACGCTACCATCCGCACCGATACAAGGAGACGAATATGCGTTATATTCAGCTACCTGATGCCGCCATCGTTCGGTGCCATCCGGGTTGACAGCAACAAGGTCGAGACCAGCGCTGACGTAGATAGTTCCATCTGCGGAAACCGCGGGAACCGTCCCATAGATGTCACCCTGGACGTCTGAACTCCATTTCAATGTCCCGTTCGGATAGTACGCTCGCAGGAGCTCGGTACCGACATAGATGGTGCCATCAGAGGCAAGGGCGACACCTGCTGCTGCAATACTATCACCAGTGTATGCTTTCCATTTCAACGTTCCATTGTTTGGATACAAGGCATAGAAATAGCTATTGAACGACGGTACATAGATGGTTCCGTCAACAGCAATGGACGCCGATCCTTTGATTACAGATCCAGTATTGAACCGCCAATGTAACGTACCATTAGGATACAAAGCGTACAGATAGTCGTCACCAGAACCGATATAAATGGTGCCATCGGCTCCTATCGCAGGACATCCCATTACAACATACCCGGTATCATATGACCATTTCAGTGTTCCATTAGGATTAAGAGCCCAAACAATACTATTATCGCTCCCAACGTAAATAGTTCCATCTTCAGCAATGACGGGAGAGTTGGAAGGACCGGTAGCGAACAACCATTTCAATGTTCCATTTTGATTTAACGCATGAAAATACGGATAGGAACCCCATGTTCCAAAATAAATTGTTCCATCTTCAGCCAAAGCTGGAGTGGACCAAATCAATGCGGTCGCTTTATAACTCCATCTTCTTGTTCCATTCGGATAGAAGGCAAATAACGTATGTTCCGAACCCAATGTCCCAAAATAAATAGTACCATTTTTATCTATTACTGCAGAACTTCCTTCGATTTCCCCACCTGTATAGAACCGCCATTTCTCCGCGCCAGAATTATTTGCAGTGCTATAGGGACTTAAACCAGTATGATATACATCATGACTTTGCATCGGCCATGCCGAATCCATCGGACCACCGCCGGATGTTGTTGATTTTTCATTAATAACTACGGAGAGCTGTACCACGTTATTTTTTAACTCATCATTTGTACCTTTGACATACCACGATTCTTTATACTGCTCATATTGAGAAACGGCACTCTGTTTTACTTCCTTTGAGTGCGACCCGACGCCCGTAAGAGGTACTGACGAAACAATCAACAGAAAAAGTATTCCAACCACGAAAACCTTTGTCATTTCTTTCTTTGTACTCAGAATGTTTCCTCCGCACCTAAAATATAGAAAGGTAACCTATATAAATCTTCTTCACAAGAGTCGTATCAGAGCTTCTTCACCAGTTTCTTACAGTTCTCCACCAAAAGTGTTATTTCTTGTTTCGTCGCATGATCAACATGCACGCCGCCGACCGCAACAACCGTGGTCTTGTATTTCTTGCATGCTGCCTCTGCAATCGGTTTTAAAACAATATCATCGTAATGCCCCGTTAGCTTAATCGCGTGTGCTTTTTTCCCTGGCTCACACACAACGATGCCGCCAACATGCGACCGCTCCCCGCCACCAAGGAAAAACACAAGATCATCACCGATCTCGTACCGACGTAACCACACCGTATATTTTCCTCTACCGGAGGTAATCATCCAGATTCACTTTCGTGTACTTCACGATCTCGTACTTGCTCTTGTCAACGTCAAACGGGATCGTCGCATCCACCCCAACTTTATCGGTCAAGGCCTTCTTCCCTTCCTCCTGCTTCGACGAGGGGTCAAGGGAACTGCCTGGCTGGTCCAGCTTCACCACCAGGTCCTTGCCAGCCTGAAACCTGGTCGCGATCGCCCATTCCACCGCGGTCGGACTGTAGAGATCGACATCATCGTCCACGATTACCACATGCTTCATGCTCTTATGGCCGTTGAACGCGGCCTCAATCGCCTTCTTCCCATCATCAGGATTCTTCTTCTGGATCTGCACGACCCCATGCAGCCACGAGCCACCACCCATGGTCACCAGCACGTTCTTACAACTCGCAACCTTGCTCACCTCATCATAGATCGTCGGTTCCTTCGGCATCCCCATCAGGATCTTATGCTCCAGACGACCAGGGATGAGCGCCTGGTACATCGCGTCCTTCCGATGCGTGATACAATCCACGACGAACACGGGCTCCTTGCGTGCGAAATCACGGGTCTCGGTGAGATCCACAAACGGCCCTTCACGATCAACATTTTTCGTCAGACGCCCTTCGATCACAAACTCGGACTCCGCAGGAACCTCCAGGTCCTTGGTCTTACATTTCACCATTTTCATCGGATCAAGGGTGTTCGCTATTGAAAACTCGTCCACACCAGACGGCGGTCCAAGCGACGCGGCAATCATCACACTAATCGAATTCCCAATGCACACCGCCATCTCAAGGTCACCACTCGTTTTATCGTACGTCGTACGGGTCTGACGACCCTTGATCAACCGCGCGGTGAACCGGTTCTTCCCCATCTCCATCAGTCGATGGTAGGCGACATTGCGGCCGGTCTGCAGGTCCTTGATCGTCGCGACCGTCGCGGTCGCATACCTGCCACCATCACCAGGAACATGAAACAGAAGCGGCAGCTTCGATATATCAGGATTCTTGAGGACAACCTCCTGGCACGGCCCCTTGTCGACGACCTCAGGGACCGTCGGATGACGTAGCGCATCCACAAGCTTAAGCAGTAACTGCTCTTTTGTGGTCCCCAGGCCCTGTGCGATGATATCCCGGTCAGACGTAATCCCGCCGAACACCGGGAAATTGTACCCTTTCACATGCTCAAAAATCACGGGTTTCTCATTCAGCGTGTACATGATGTTCGCGATCTCGTAATTCACAGAAACCTCTTTGGTGATTCGAACGAGCTTCCCTTGCTCCTCCAGCTGACTCAGAAACTCACGTAGCGTCATACCTGCTCTACATCCTCTCGCGACGCGCCAATCACGGTCTGCACGGTCTGGAATCCTTCTTTTTCAATCGCGGTCGCCACCCGATCCTGCAGGTCCTTGCCTGGGGTGAGCGCAATCATGTTCCCTCCCAGGCCACCGCCGGTAAGCTTCGCGCCCAAGGCCCCTGCCTCACGGGAGATACTCACCAGGAAATCAAGCTCCCGGGACGACACCTCGATCTGCTGCAGCAGTTTATGATTCTCATTCATGAGTTTCCCGACGTCGGTGAACGCCCCGTCATGAATCGCACGCTTCGCCAGATACGCGATGTTCTCCGCGCGATCAAATATCTCTTGATACTTCTTCGGGTTCTTCTCTCTGCGTTGTTTCACGCCGTCCACCGCTGCCTTCGTGTTCGCAACCTTCCCGGTGTTGCCGATCACGATCTCGACAGGGTTTGCGGTCGGGATCCGTTCGATGATGTTTTTTTCTCCTCGCTGAAACCAGATCAACCCCCCGTAGGTCGACGCGGTGTTGTCCACGCCAGACGGATTCCCATGATACCCTTTCTCTCCTTCGTACGCGATGTCATTGATCTGTTCATCAGAGAGTTTCATATCGAAATACTCCGCGAGGGCTCGCGCGACCGCCACGCATGACGCGGCTGAGGCACCGATACCGCTCGCCGCATACAGATTCCCTTCGAGGGTGATCGCGACTCCTTTTTTTGGCAGGTCTAGACCCATTTTTTTAAACATGAGGTCAAAGGATTCCTTCTGCTGCTCACGCTTGTCTTCCTTGTACTTCGGCGTTGCGGGGCGCTTATCCACCAGCGTAAACCCGGGCTTATCGTACGGCTCGACCCGTGCGACGGTATAATTCCCGATCGCGGAGACAATCGACGGAATCCCGTACACGACAAAGTGTTCATTAAACAAAATTGCCTTCCCGAAACCAATGCCTTGTCCTTTTTTCATACTTTATCCCAAAGCGTTCACAGATGGTTTGGTTACATGACAAAATCACTATATCACTATATTATTTTTATGGAAGAACACATGTTACAGCATCCGGTCATCGCAATACCGCCGCAGAGAACATCGTTTGCACCGTCCTGGCTCCTGGTGATTCCGCATCACCACACCGTCGTAGAGCGACGTCCGCATGAGATTCATCACCGATGCAAGCTCGAACCGCAGCTGCGGGTCAAATGCGATCGTGTACGGCACGTTGTTATACACAAGGATACCTTCAGGGACAAACGTACCTGAGACGTCCTCTAGGATCTGGCAGTACGCGGCAAGCTGTAGCACATGATTGTGCTGTGGGTGCGGCTGACCACCTGATTTCACCTCCACGGGGATATACCGGTCCTCGTTCTGTACGATATAATCGGGTTTTCCCACGAGGCGGAACCGTTTCGAAAACATCGGCTCTGCAGGGACGTTCAGATCGGAATACAAAATCAGCCCCTCAGGAATCCCATAGGTTCTTTTTTCGTTCTGAACCATGCATCGGATCCTGAACGCAAGCGCAAGAAGTGTTGCCGCAACCACAATCAACAACCCAGCGAGAAGAGCCACCTCTATAGAACCACCTCGAACAGCAACAAAAGAATGGACAAGAACAACAGGGCAAGTCCGATCGCCGCGTACCAGCGGGAGGAGCGAAGTCGCGTCTCAAGGCTGTCAAGCTGGTTCCCTAACGCGACATGCGCTTGTTTTCCCGGCTCGAGAAACGGAGACTCGGGCTTATATCCCATGCGATGCAGCTGCCAGGCGCGAGAACAATAGAGGTACTGACCGATTTCCGAGGCACTCAAGACATCGGTGGCGCTGGATTTGGTTCGTTTTCCCATCGTCATCTCATGATACCGTATCCATATTTATACTTGGACGGGAGATGGGTGAAACTATCAATCGACACTGGTATCATTTTTTTGAATAACAGCGTATCTGCTTGTGAAAAAAAGGTATGAGGAAATAGATTCCTTACAGGTTACTTTATTGTATCATGACACGGAAAATTCACTGAGCGGGATGTCTCCGAACACGAAATTTACATACTCTGTCTTCGTAGTTAATGTCGTTTTTCCCATCAGCACCGTGATTTGTGATTTTATCGGGATTCCCTTCTCGTTCCAAATCCATATTTGTGCGGTACCTAAAATCCCAGATTCATTCGTCGTGTATTGAATTATGGTTGTGGCATTTCCATTGATGGTCTCATTTCCAACTACTCTGAAGGATATGTTTAAGAGAAATGCATTTGATAGCTCTTCCAACGATGGTTCACTGAATGAGGTATCGATTTTGGTATAATTATTGGATTCAGAATTGTACACATAGACTCCGTCTGGTCGTTTAATCATAATCAAGGAGCTGATACCGTCAGACATTTTGACTTTCATATACGGTGATTTTTCTATGATACTTTTTGTTTCATTCATCGTGAGAGTTCCATTTACAAAATATGTTGTTACAGCTAGATACCTGGCAGGTCCGATGTTCTTGGCTTTTGCAAGAATACCTTGGATGGATGTGGTTGTGGGTGTTTTTTGCTGGGTGCAGCCACTTATGAGAAGAAGCAAGCAGACGAACATCGCAATAATTCCGAACAGCATTTTTTGTTTTTTCATGTGAATTGTCCTCCCAGCCGTAACTCCTTAGTATTTAACAACATGCTCTTTGCGAACGGGGGGTATTCTTCGCTGAAGAAGTATGCAAAAGATTTACGATAGATATTAGACAAATTAGAGAATCTTGGTTTAATAAATGCGAATGGATGTTGTTTGGTTTTTCCCAAACGTTTTCAGATAGTTTATAAGCCCTGACAGATATAACCAGAATTACAATAAGTGTGATGTGATCGCTATGGATAAGAAAACCCAAGTGAAAGGAATTCTCATTGTAAGCATGCTGGTGTGTACAAGCTTGGTGGCAGTCATCGCGATGTCACCCCTTGACAAAGGGACGTATACCTATAAACTAAGTAATTTCCAATCCTATGATGAGCTGCTGGCGTTTCTAAAGAAACGATTTGAGACAACCGCAGGTCATGGCGGATATCTCGATGGTGCCCCGAACGTCTTGTTTGCAAAATCCGGGGCAGAACGGATCACAGACTCCGCAGCACAAGGGGGGTCGGTCGTCCCTGATTATTCAAAGACCAATGTGCAGGTCGCTGGCGTCGACGAACCAGATATTGTGAAAACGGACGGTACCTTCCTCTACATTGTTGAAAATGGGAAGATCACTATTGTGAGGGCATACCCGGTCGGTGAGGCAGTGGTGCTTTCCCATATCACCTTAAATAATAGCACGAGCGTTAGTAATATCTTCATCTACGGTGACCGTCTGGTCGTCTTTGGTAATCTTTATACCTACTTTGGAGGGCCGTACCCGCTTCTCGAAGGAGACCTGAAGACAGAGGTCGCCCCCTCGTATTTCTGGAGAGGCAGCTCATCGACTGCCCTTATTGCAGTCTATGATATTGCTGACCGGTCAAACCCTGTACTTGCTAAAGAAATCAAAATCGATGGGTACTACTTTGACGCCCGCATGATCGATAACTACGTGTACGTGGTCGCATCAGAATATACGTACAATATTTATTATGCGCTCGACGAAAAAAACGTCACCCTTGACATCCCGCAAATAACAATCGACAACGTGTCACAGAACATCTCCGCTGGCGACATCTATTACGTTGACGTCCCTGAGCTTTCTGATGTCATGACCCATGTGGTCTCCATTAACCTTGAGACGAACGAGGTCGCTGAGAAAAGCTTCCTGCTTGGCAGCTCCGATACGATGTATGTCTCAAGAAATAATATCTTCCTTGCCTCGATTCATTACCCGTACTACCCGATACTATTACGTGCTGACCAGATATCTTCAAGTGCCAATCAACAAACCACGATCCTGCATAAAATTTCAATCAACACTGGTGATATCACCTATATCGCGCAGGGTGAAGTTCCCGGCAGGATCTTGAATCAGTTCTCCATGGATGAATACAACGGATTCTTCCGCATCGCAACAACCGTTGATTACAACTGGGAATCTGAGACATCGTCAAGCAACAACATCTACGTCCTCGACGGCAGCCTCAAACAGGTCGGGAAAATCGAAAACATCGCACCCGGTGAATCCATTTACGCGGCGCGTTTCATAGGAGACCGCGCGTTCCTTGTCACCTTCGTCCAGGTCGACCCGTTATTCACTGTTGATTTATCTGATCCCTCCAACCCAAGAATATTAGGTGAATTAAAAATCCCAGGATACTCTGAGTATCTCCACCCGTACGATGAGAACCACATCATTGGCATCGGGAAGGAAGTCGACCCGACGATTGACGCTGATAAAGTTCACACACCAGGAGCAATTTACTACACCGCAATCCTTGGTCTGAAAATAGCGCTCTTCGATATCACCGACATCCAAAACCCTGTTGAAGAAGCAAAGATTGTGATCGGCGACCGCGGAACCGACAGCCCTGCACTCTATGACCATAAGGCGTTTCTATTCGACCGAGAAAAGGAACTGTTGGTCATCCCAGTCAGCCTTTACGAAATCACCCAAGAAGTCAAAGACCGCTACGTGGAGAGTAATGGAACGACTGATCTTACCGGAACCTTCACCTTCCAGGGTGCCTATGTCTACCGGCTCAGCCTAGAAAACGGTTTTGAACTTAAAGGACGCATCACCCATCAAACCGCAGGGGATATGCAGCAAACCAAAGACTACTGGTACTGGGGTTCCTCCGACACTGATATTACCAGAGCTTTGTTTATCGGTGATACGCTGTATACCATCTCCGGTTCCATGGTGAAGATGAACAGCCTCACAGATCTCAGTGAACAAAACAGCCTAGCTCTCTCCTAAAATACGAGCCCAATGAAAAGAAAATGAGAGAGGGACGCCTCCCATCTTCCTCCTTCTTCTTCCTTTCTGTTCCCTCTCTCCTCCCCTTTTTTCCTTTCCCCTAAAAATAACATTCCATTTATGAGGAGCTGCTCTAAATATTATTTTTTGTGTTTGAAAAAATACTCCTCTGGAATCGCTACCCTGGATTCAGTAGATTCATGGCTATTAATTCTATCAATCAGTGTCCGTAAAACCTATTAAACGGCAACAAATGAGGGGTCTTAGGTTTCCTTTATGAGTTCCACACTCGGCATACGCAGAGAGGATAAAAATCGCTGGGAACGACGAGTTCCACTGATTCCTCATCATGTACAAGAACTGAAAAAAAAGTTTGGTATTGAGATCGTCATTCAACCCTCTCGTATCCGTGTGTTTTCAGATAAAGACTATCAAAAGGTGGGTGCGTGTGTTCAGGAGAGATTAGATCCCTCTTCTGTTGTTTTCGCGGTGAAAGAGATACCTATTGATTTTTTTAAGCAAGGAAAAACCTACGTGTTTTTTTCACATACCATCAAAGGCCAGAAGCACAATATGCCGATGCTTAAAAAAATGATGCAGATGGGATGCACGCTGATTGATTACGAGCGGATCGTGGATAGAAATGGCAGACGCCTCGTGTTTTTTGGGAGATTTGCTGGCCTTGCAGGCATGGTGGACACCTTATGGACGTTCGGACAACGGCTGCAATGGGAGGGGATTAGCTCACCGTTTCATAAGATTAAACAGGCGATTCATTACAGGGATTTAGAGGACATCAAAAAACAGCTTACCGCCGTTGGTAACGCGATCAAAACGAAGGGTCTTGCGCCATCGCTGGCGCCGTTGATCGTCGGATTTGCGGGATATGGGAACGTATCTGTCGGTGCTCAGGAAATCCTTGATCTTTTCCCGGTGAAGGAGGTTCCCCCGGAGGAGCTCGCGTCGATCTTTGCACGCCCCTCGAATAAGGTTCTTTACAAGGTGGTGTTTAGAGAGGAACATATGGTAGAACCCACCGTACCGGGGTCCGTGTTTGATCTGCAGGATTACTACAAGCATCCTGAGAACTATCATTCTGTTTTCGAACGATTTGTCCCCTCCCTTTCTGTTTTTATGAATTGTATTTATTGGAGTGCGCAATACCCACGACTTATCACCAAAAAGTATTTGAAGAAATTATTTGAGAATAAAGAACATCTGCGTCTCAAGGTAATCGGTGACATCAGCGCTGATATCAATGGTGCCGTTGAATTCACTGAAAAAACGACATCCCCTGATGCCCCAGTTTTTGTGTACAATCCTCTGACAGACACCATTCAAGACGGGTATAAGGGCGAAGGCATCGTAGTGATGGCGGTTGATAATCTCCCTTGCGAACTTCCCTGTGAGTCTTCACAGTCGTTTAGTGAAACCCTGCTGCGGTTTATTCCCGATATCATGAGCGCTGATTTCACTGTTCCTGATTTTGAAAAAGTAGCGTTGCCGTTTGAGATAAAAAACGCGGTCATACTCTACAAGGGAAAATTGACACCAATCTATCAGTACATCAACAAATATTTATAAGGTAACTCTTTTCGGTGCTTCAAAGTTTTCAATGTTCGGAGGCTTAAATATGAAAAAAATTCTTGTTCTTGGCGCAGGCATGGTGTCCCGACCGATAATTCGCTATTTATTGGATCAACCTGACTTTCATGTGACTGTGGCAAGCAGAACGGTCAGTAAGGCAGAGACCATGATCGACGGGCACCCGCAGGGAGTTGCGTATGCGTTAGATGTCAGCAATGACAAGAAAGTCGAGGAGTTTGTTTCCAAGGCAGATGTCGTGGTCAGTCTGTTACCCTATACGTATCATGTGAAGGTCGCAGAGATGTGTCTGAAACATAAAAAACAGATGATTACGACCTCCTACGTTAGCGATGCGATGAAGGCGCTCGATACGAGAGCGAAACAGGCAGGAATATTGATTCTGAACGAATGCGGCCTTGATCCTGGTATTGATCACATGTCCGCGATGAGAATCATCTATGATATTGAAAAGAATGGCGGGAAGGTCGTGAGCTTTCGATCAACCACAGGCGCGCTCCCGTCCCATGAGGCAAACAACAATCCCTTTGGGTACAAGTTCTCATGGTCCCCGCGCGGGGTTCTTCTTGCCTCCCGGAATGCCGCCAAATGGTTGGAGGAAGGGAAGGAAATCTCAATCCCGGGTGAGCAGTTGTTTGAACACTACGTTTTACAAGATGTGAAAGGTTTTGGAACATTCGAAAACTATCCGAACAGAAATTCAGTACCATACAAAGACATCTACGGGTTGAAAGACGCAAAGACCGTGTACCGCGGGACGTTCAGGATGACAGGATGGTGCGAGACACTCCGAAGCATCGTAACGCTCGGGTGGCTCAGCGAAGAACCGCCGAAAGGGTTCTCAGGTACGACCTACGGAGACCTCACGCGACATCTTATCGGTGCGGCCGCAAAAGAAAATCTCCCGAATACGACCGCAACATACCTCGGGCTTCCCTCGTATTCCGCGGTGATCAAACGACTGGAATGGCTCGGTTTGTTCGGAAATGAACCCTTGCCGAACGACAAGAACAACCCGTTGGATTATCTGAACGTCCTCACCCTCAAGAAGATGTCCATGGGTGAACACGAGCGGGACATGGTCATCATGCACCATGAGTTCATCGCAGAGTACCCTGGTAAAAAAGAGTATGTGACATCGACCTTGGTCGATTACGGCATACCCGATGGAGACACCTCTGTTGCGCGGACCGTCGCGCTTCCAGCGGCGATTGCAGCGAAGATGATTCTTGAGAAAAAAATCAAATTGACCGGCGTTCATATCCCGGTTGTTCCAGATATTTACAATCCTATCCTCGATGAGCTGGAAGATTTGGGTATCAAATTCGACGAAAAAACTGAGGTACTAAAAAAATGACGGTATCATAAGAACATTTACCGATATCATTTTATAACAACGAAGGATACCGCTCTACCACATACCATCGTTATATAAAAGGGATAATCACATGTCAATGAAACCCACCGATGTTCACAAAACGCTGAGTAAATACATGCTCACAGACGGCTTTGACCTTGTCCTCGATCTCAAAAAAAGCAAGGGATGCCGCATCTACGACTCTCGAAGAGGGAAATATTTCCTTGATTGCTCCTCGTTTTTCGCGACCGCACCCTTAGGATGCAACCCACCACAGTTCACCACCCCGGGGTTCATAAAGAAAATGGGAGAGCTTGCGATCAACAATCCCACGAACTCTGATGTCTATACGGTCGAAATGGCTGAGTTTGTCGAGACGTTCGCGAAATATGCGGTCCCAAAAAACTTCCATCATCTCTTTTTTATCAGCGGCGGGGCTCTTGCAGTGGAAAATGGACTGAAGACCGCGTTTGACTGGAAAATACGCAAAAATATCGCCCGAGGAAAGGGCGAGCTGGGAACACAGGTTATCCATTTCAAAGAGGCGTTTCATGGGAGGACCGGCTACACCATTTCGATGACCAATACCTTCAATCTTGACAAAACAAAGTATTTCACGAAATTCAACTGGCCGCGCATTACCAACCCAAAGATACGATTCCCGCTCGACAGTGAAAATCTTAAAAATGTCAAAAACCTCGAAAAACAAGCGGTAACCGAGATAGAAGATGCTATCGCGAAAAACCCTGATGATATCGCTGCGCTCATCATAGAACCGATTCAAGGGGAGGGGGGCGACAATCATTTCCGCAAGGAGTTCTTCCAGGAACTTCGCCGACTCTGTGACCAGCATGAGATGATGTTCATCCTCGATGAGGTGCAAAGCGGCGTGGGGCTGACAGGGAAGATGTGGGCGTACCAGCATTTCGATTTCGAACCAGATATCATCGCGTTCGGCAAGAAAACACAAGTCTGCGGCATCATGGTCACCGATCGGGTTAACGACGTGGAAAACAACGTGTTCCATGTACCAAGCCGGATTAACTCCACTTGGGGTGGTAGCCTTGTTGATATGCTGCGCTCTCAGAAATACCTCGAAATCATCCACGAAGACCGTCTCATTGAGAACGCTGCGAAACAGGGTGCGTACCTGTTGAAAGGCCTTGAGGAACTTCAAGAAAGCTACCCGAATATCATCTCAAACGCCCGCGGACGTGGCCTGATGTGTGCCTTTGATCTATCGACGCCTCAACTGCGCGATGAGATTAAGAAGCGGTTATATGAGAAAAATATGATCATCATGGGGTGCGGTGCATTCACGATTCGGTTCCGCCCGCCACTCATCATTTCGCCAGAAGAGATCGATGAGACACTTGACATTGTACACAGCGTTGCAAAAACAATATAACGATATCTTCCTTTCCAATCCTTACAAAAAACCACCGCCTCTTTATCGATAGAGGTCAGCCATGTGAAGTTAATAGGATGGCTGGCCCGTGGTCGACAAGATTTTGTCCGTTCATGTGAAGCGTCTGTGTTACACTAAGAAGGATCTCGTAATTCTGTGTTCCATGAATTGATC
>Ga0315282_10006974_pt1 | contig 18709 bp, 18 predicted proteins | sample YL17G07_20_MG_FD_203693 | JGI IMG/M metagenome (GOLD analysis project Ga0315282, IMG submission 203693) | Sediment microbial communities from Yellowstone Lake, YNP, Wyoming, USA - YL17G07_20 | ecosystem: Environmental > Aquatic > Freshwater > Lake > Sediment | place: USA: Wyoming | collected...
AGCATTCCTTCCTCCTGTTTCAGGAAACCTTCCATCTGTTCTGGGCTTTCGATGTTGATTTTGGCGTCGAACTCGGTCTTCTCAATTTCAAGCGGGCAGTCGAGTAGGGCTATTTTGGCTTTTTCCACACGTTTTGGCATACCTGAATGGGCAACGTCCTTGTCCAAGACTATGCCTTGGATGAGCTTGGTGTCTCTTGTTGATTCGCCTGGCTTCTTTTCAACTTTGACATCGTCCACGTCGACCTTGTATGAGTCTCCTTGCTTTTCTGCCACTTCGAGAATTGACTTAACTGCTAAGTCAGCCAAGTATTCCCTGTGTTCGGCTACGAGTTTGCTTGCCATGGAAGTCATTGCGACTTTCTTCACGTATTCCTGCGTGTTAAGGTCAACAGGTATCGCCATTTTCTCCAAGATTTCAAGTGCCTTTTCTTGGGCTTTCTTGTAGCCGTCGATTATGATTGTTGGGTGAACGTTTTTCTCAATGAGTTCCTCTGCCTTGTTCAGCAGTTCTCCGGCTATTATCACGGCGGTTGTGGTTCCGTCTCCGGCTTCGTTGTCTTGGGTTTTGGCTACTTCAACCATCATTTTGGCCGCTGGATGTTGAATGTCCATCTCGTCCAATATCGTGCGTCCGTCGCTCGTTATGGTTACGTCGCCGAAGCTGTCGACAAGCATTTTGTCCATGCCTTTCGGTCCCAAAGAGCTTTTGACGGTTTCAGCCACTATTTTCGCAGCCATAATATTCGTGTGCTGCGCTTCCTTTCCCCTTGAACGGTTTGAACCTTCTTTTAAGACTAAAACTGGCACTCCGCCAGCCGATGTTGATGGTGACGACAAACTCAAACAAACCTCCTTTCGTGCGTTCACAATGAAAACAACCTTACAATATAAGTTTTTCTGAATTGGTAGGGTGAAAGTTAGATTCTGCACCGTGAATCTCCAGAAAATAGGTGTCAGCTTGGCTTGAGCGTTGTTTTCAAACCGGACCCAGTCAAGACTATGACGGTCTGATCTTTCTTTGATACCTCTTTCAATTCAAGTTGTTTCCTATAGCCTGCATAGGCAACTGCTGAGCTGGGCTCGACAAAGAAGCCTTTCCTCGCGAGTTCTTTGAAAGTATCCCGTATCTCATCTTCCTTAACCATGACGGCGTCGCCTTTTGTTTCCTTCAGCTGTTTGATCATAAGGTCTAGGAGTGGAGGATTTACGCTTACCAGAGCGTCGGCGATGGAAGTTATTTTTTCGGGCGGATGATAATTCAAATTCCTGAAACGGTGATACAGCGGGGAAACTTGGCTTGTTTGACAAGCAACTACGCGAGGCATAGCTTCTATCACGCTGGACTCAACTAAGTGTTTGAACCCGCTTAACATGCCCAGCAGTAGGGTTCCAGCGGAAACAGGCAGGTAAACCTGTTCAGGTGCACGCCAGCCGAGCTGTTCGGCTGTCTCGTAGGCAAGGCTCCTTATGCCGTCTCTGAATAGAGGGTGAAGTATGTGTCCAACGTAGAACTTTCGCCTTTCAGGTTTCTGTGCTTCTTCTGCGACTTTGCTTCGGCTGCCTGAGACTTTAACGACTTCGGCGCCGTAGAATTGGATTTGGTTGAGTTTTGGTCCTGCAACGTTTTCTGGAACGTAGATTTTTGCTTTCAGTTCTGCACGGGCAGCGTACGCAGCCATTGAGGCTCCTGCATTGCCAGAAGAGTCTTCGGCAATGTATCCTTCTGCGTCTTTCACCGGCTTATGCAGGGCTGAGATTAGTGTTGTTGAGCCTCTGTCTTTGAATGAGCCTGTGGGGTTTAGGTTTTCAAGTTTAAAGTGGATGTTGCTTGTGAACCTTACCAGTGGTGTCCAGCCTTCGCCGAGGGTCACAATTTCTGATTCTTTTGTGTATGGGAAGAATTTTGCGTAGCGCCAGAGGCTGTGGATCTGCCTGTAGATTTGTCCTGTTTCGAATTTTCTGTATTGCCCGGCGATTAGCGGCTGACCGCAGTGTGGACATTTGAAGTCAAGTATGCTTTTCGAAGGTTTTCCACAGACTGAGCAAGTGATTTCATATTCCATTAGAGCACCTTGTCGATTTGGGTTCCCGGCGATGCCACGAGAATAGACCAGTCATAGAAAAATTTAGCTCTTTTCTCAATCGTGATGCGAGATTCTGGACTGGCGAAGAGTTGGGTTGCTTCTTTGGCTGTGAACGCGTGAAAGGCCAGCTTGGTCGTGTGATGATCGAGTTTGATTGTTTCAGTGTAGTCTCCGAATTCCAAGGGTTTTCCGCCCAGTTTCTCAACGCTGGTTGCCAAATAACGGAAAAGCCAGATAAACAAGTCGGTCGGCTTCCAATATCTATGTACGAATTCAACTATGAAAATGGCTTCGGGTTTCGCGGCAGCAATCATCTGCTGAATGATAATGGCTCTGTCTTGTTTTTTGACGCCAACATCTCCTAAAAGATTACCCATACAGACTGCGACATCGACAAAAGCGTGCCTGACGGGGAGAAGACGAGCATCTCCAATTACCAGATCAGCCTTGTCGATTAGTCCTTTGGATCTTAGTTTCTCTCTTGCAGCACTAACATACTCTTTGTCGGTGTCAATTCCTAAGACTTGTAAACCTTTCTCTGCAAGGGGCACGATGTGACGACCAGTTCCGCAACCGACATCCAGCAGAGTCTTGGCAGAAGTGAGGTATTTTGAGAGAATTCTCATTTCCCATTCGAAAGGAAAGGCCTTCGCAAACTGTTCATCGTAGAGTTTTGCCCGATCCATTTGAAGACCCATATTATGACTTGTTAGAGCTCCATCGACTTTTAACCTTAGCATCGCATGGTTTGAGGTGAAACTTTTTTATATGGTAGACTAAACTGTCATTCGTAAAACATGATTTGAGCAGCCAGAGGTTGAGCGGTTTGAAGAGGATAATTGTTTGTCTGAAGCAAGCGGTTGATGTTACGCAGTTGAAGGTTGACCCTGCGACTAGGCAGTTGATTACGGCAAGTGCGCCTAGGAAGATGAGTGATTTTGACAAGAATGCTTTGGAAGAGGCCGTTAGGCTGAAGGAGAAGAATGCAGGTGTTGAGGTGGTTACGGTTACTGTGGCTTCTGAGGAGGCTAAGACTGTTTTGCGGGAGGCGTTGGCGATGGGAGCGGATAAGAGTTACGTTGTCAATGATGCGAACTTTAATGATGTTGACACTTTGGGCACGGCGCAAGTTTTGGCTGCGGCGGCTAGGAAGATTGGGGACTATGATTTGGTTTTGTGCGGTGAGTCTTCTTTGGACAGTTTCAGCGGGCTTGTGGGTTCGAGGGCAGGGGAGTTGTTGAGCTTGCCGCAGGTGACTTCCGTCAGGAAGCTTTCGATTGAGGGTGACGCTGTGGTGGGCGAGAGAACGCTGGAAGATTCGATTGAGACTTTGAGGGCGAAGTTGCCGGCTTTGGTGACCGTTACGCGGGAGGTTAATCAGCCGAGGATTCCGTCTTTGATGATGATTATGAAGGCTTCGAAGAAAGAGATAGTCACGTGGACGCTAGCGGATTTGGGTGTTGAGAAGGAGCGGTTGGCTTCGAAGATTGAGGTAGTTGAGGTTTTGGCTCCTAAGACAGAGCGGAAGCGGATCAGGATTACGGGTGAGAACGCAGCGGAGATTGCGGACAAGCTGGCTAAGGCGCTGATTCAGGAAGGCGTGGTGAAAAGGTGATCTGGGATGAGTGAGGGTAAGGGTGTTTGGGTTTTTTCTGAGAATGCAGATTTGACGTTGGAGATGCTTGGGAAAGGTCGCGAGATAGCGGATATGGTTGGAACTGAGCTTGCGGCTGTTGTCATTGGAAGCAACGCAGCGGACAGGGCGAATGAGCTGGTGAAGTATGGAGCGGACAAGGTTTACTTGGTTGATAATGCTGTGTTTGGGCGTTTTCAGGCCGAAGCTTATTTGAGTGCTTTACATAACCTGGTTGTGAATTATAAGCCTGAGACGGTGTTGATTGGTTCGACGAAGAATGGTAAGCCTTTGGCGGCTAGGCTTGCGACGCGGCTTGAGGTTGGGTGTGTGCCTGACTGTTCTAGGTTGGGTGTGGATGAGAAGGGCAGGCTTGTGGGTGAGAGGATCACGTACGGCGGGAATGCAATTGCGAAGCTGACGTTTAGGGCGAAGCCTCAGATTGTTACTGTGCCTAGTAGGGCGTTTGAGAAGCCTCAGCCGAAGGACAGGAGCGGCCAAGTCATCAAATTAGACATGAAGGCAGAGGAGGCTAAGACTGAGGTTGTTGATACGAAGCCGCTTGAAATGTCGAATGTGAGGATTGAGGAGGCTGAGGTCATTGTCAGTTGCGGGCGGGGTTTGGAGAAGAAGAAAGACAGGACGTTGCTGGACGAGTTGGCTGAGGTTTTGTGCGGGCAGGTTGGGTGTTCGAGACCGTTGGCTGAGGACAGGAAGTGGTTTAGCGAGTGGGTTGGGTTGAGTGGACATAAGGTTAAGCCGAAACTGTACATTGCGTGCGGGATTTCTGGTGTGATTCAGCATGTTGCGGGCATTAGGGACGCGAAGGTGATAGTGGCGATTAACAAGGATGAACAGGCACCAATTTTCGAGATTGCAGATTATGGCGTGGTAGGCGATCTGTACCAGATATTGCCAGCTTTGGAAGAAGCGATCAAGAAGCAACTGCATTGATGCTTTGCTCTGTTGTGCGCGGAAAATTTTAACCCCTATAAATAGATTCAACATGGTTTTCTGCTTCAGGTAGATTATGCATTTTGTGCGTTTGGCTTCATGCTTGAAGCAAAGTCAGCTAGTGTGCGAGGTCTGTTCTCATTTGCCTCTTGGCTGAATGTCTCGTTTTTTAGGACTCAGGGTTTGCGAGGCTTGATTGGAGACTTGCAGATGGCAGTGGTGTTTATAAGACAAAGATAAAGCGCGCGAGCAATCCAACGGTGTCTTACTCATGCTTTTTTCTTGACGGTGATGTAGAGATAGAAAGTGTCTTTCTTGATGTCCCGGAAATCTTGAGGGTAGAACTCATGCGCAGCCCCTGCTTGCACATAACCTTCCGTGGGCAATAACTGTTGAACGACATATCTGTAGGCTTCTCCATAGGTTGCCATCGTACACGCGACCACAGCATACGACTGCGCTGGCATTTTCCAAACGTTCCATCCTGCTGGTGGTTTCCTGTCAGTCTTCATCTCCCATCCAGCCAAGTATTTTCCTTTCTCTTTCCAAGCAGCCAAATACTCGTCTGTGTCATTCATGAGCCCCCAAGCTTCTCCGGTGGGCTTTACAAGATGCTCTACTTCGGCATGTCGCTTGTGGGCTCGCTCCCACAATGGTTCAATCCATTTGGGGCCTTCATCAGCCTTCCCTGATCCTTCAATCCCGATGACCGAGAAAGCGGGTTTGGATGTAATCTGAGCCTTCAATTGACATTCCCCCAAGGACAAAATAAAGAGCAAAGCATTTCGGATACTTATGACTTATGCCGACAAAGTTTTCCTTACTATAATCCAAAAAAAGGGGAAAGAAAGGCTAGTTTAGCTGCTTGGCGTTATGTTGAAAGGTAGCACCGCGCATGCGTGTGTGTCTGTTGCGTTGATTGCTTCATAACCCATCATGACGTTAAGGCTAAAGTTCGCGTTACTGAACGTAGTGCTTTCTATCACTTTGATAGTCACGTTTTGGCCTGCGCTTGCGAAAGTGCCGTTGAATAATGTAGCCCTATTTACAACTTCGTTGCCTACAGTCCATTCTTTTGGAAGCAAAATCCGCACTTGACCAGTGTCTGTGTTCAAGATCAGTATGCCTTTGACCTGTGAGACTACTGTTCCCTGAACCGTTGAGAGTGTGGCGTTTTCTAAGAACTGTTCGGACCACTGAAATTCGTTTTCATGCATGTGGCGCATGCGGTTCATGTGACCCATCATTGTTCCATTGTTTGGCTCGCAGAAGGTGCTATTGTTCGACTTGGCGTAGGTCTGCATGTATTGCAGCATTGTCTGTTCTTGTTCAGCGTTGGCGATAGTGCTGTTCTGGGCATATGCGTAAACGAAAACGATGGTGCCCAGCGCTAAGAGCAATACTGTGGCTGCTGTGGCTATTTTCAAGCTTTTTCTCATTTTTCTTGGTCACCAAAAAACAACAAGTCACGCATTTATTAAACCGTTTTTCAGAATTAGACCACATTCTATTCCTAATCTAAACATGCAGACTCCAGAAATAGCTAGTGTTTGTTGAGGCTCTACTCGTAGCGTAAAGCCTCAACAGGGTTTAGTTTTGAAGCCTTTCTAGCCGGATACAAGCCGAAAATGATGCAGACGACTACGGCGAACACGAAGGCTATTGCCGTCCATTGAGGTGAGAAAACTGGGCTTATGGCCATGTTTTGTCTCTCTGGGTTTTGCAGCACAGTGTTTTGTTGAGGCTGAACAACACTTGAAAGCACTTGTGCCAATCCAAAGGAGAGACCATAACCTGTGAACATACCAATAAACCCGCCCATCAAGCCTACTAGCACGGCTTCAGCGAGAAAGACAGACAGAATGGTTCGACTTTTCGTTCCGATGGCTTTCAAGATCCCTATTTCGCGTGTTCTTTCCATCACAGAGACCGTCATGATATTCATTATTCCTATCCCTGCGACAAGAAGAGAAATAGAGGCTATTGCCATCAGGAAAACTTGTATGATCGTCAAGATATTGTCGACTTGTTTGATGAATGTCAAAGGCACAAGTATCGTGATCTTGTATGGGGGGAACAAAGCTTCGATATCTTTCGCTATTTTCTCAGAATCTTCCGAGTTGTATACTTTAGCGAAGACTAAGTCATACTCTGAGCTGTTAAATATTGTTCTCGCTGTTTCCAAGGGTATGAAGATCCAATAGTCAAAGTTCGTGATCCCTGGTGTTCCTCTTTTCTGGAGAGTTCCGCCTACAATGAATGTGTGGTTTTGGTATTCCATGTGGGGAATTGGCGTTTTTTGAGGTATTCCCAGTGTAAGGTCTACGGTGTCGTTTGCGACTGCGAAGGGTTCTGTGATGTTTTCGTTTGGGTGGTTGACTTTGTATCCTATGATTATTGTGTCGTTTGTGTACTGCCATGGTGCTTCGTTTTCGAAAACGAATCTGTCTGGAAAAACCCTCATGAATTCTGTGAAGTTGACTGCAGTGGCTACGAATGCCTGAACTGGCTCTTTGTTTCCATTATAGAGAGTGACGTTTCCCAGTTGCATGACACCTACTGCTAATTTCACTCCTGTTACATTCGATATTTCTTGCACTTTTTCGTCAGTGAAACGGTCTAGCGACAGTCCTGCGAAGAGGCTTCCAGGGATAACCGTCAGGTTGTCAAGTTCGAAGCCGCTTTGCATTCTTTCTTTTACATCAAGTCTGAAGCCTTCGCCTAATGAGGCTAGGCTGATTATTGCGGTTATGCCAATCACAACGCCCAACGTGGTGAGTGTTGTTCGCACTCTTCGTTGTTTCATGTTTTCCCACGCCATAGCAAAGATTCTGCTCACCTTCATTGTCTATTCCTCCTTGGAACTTCTTTTATTTCTTCGATCAAACCGTCTCTCAAGTGGATCATGCGGTCAGCAGTTTCCGCAATGTGAGGGTCATGAGTTATCATTACAAAGGTCTGTCCTTTCTCTTTGTTCAGTCTCTGCATAAGTTCGACTAGTTCCCATCCTGTTTTTGTGTCAAGGTTGCCTGTTGGTTCGTCTGCCAACACGATTTTCGGATCGTTTATAAGGGCTCTGGCCATGGCTACGCGTTGCTGTTCTCCACCGCTGAGTTCGGAAGGCTTGTGGTCAACGCGAGCTCCTAAACCCATCAGCTTCAACATTTCTCTTGCTTTTTCAAGTGTCTCCTTTTCGGATAAGCCTGCTACGGTTAACGGTAACTCCACGTTTCTCAGCGCAGTCAGCCTTGGCAACAGGTTGAAGAATTGGAAGACGAAACCGATTTTCTTCAGGCGAAGTTCGGCAAGTTCGTTGTCATGTAGTTTCTGCAGATTCGCTCCGTCTATGAGGATTTCTCCTTGGTCGGGACGATCCAGTCCTCCCATCAAGTGTAATAGAGTGGATTTTCCGCTGCCTGAAGGTCCGAAGATGGCGAGGAATTCTCCTTGTTTGACTTCGAAACTCACTCCTCGCAGTGCTGGGACTTGGATTTTGCCTAGGTAGTAGCTTTTCTTGATGTCTTTGACTTCGAGGATGGCAGACATGTGTTGTCACCGTCTGTTTGGAGTGAGCTTATTGTATGCGTGTTTTTCTTATAAACTATGCTTTCGATTTTAAATCCAAGCAGGATATCTGACATGTTGAAGGTGGCGTTGGATCCGTCTGTGCGTTACAGTTTGATGGTTGATGTTCGGGGAACAGCTGAAGCCTATTATGAGATGACTGTGATAACATTGGAGTACAATCAGGAGGCTCCATTTCAGCATCCGCATCCAAAACAGCCTTGGGCAGAATTGTCTCTGATTAGCTGAACGTAGATTCCAGGCTAATCTTGAAATTGAGTCTTGTTTGAGAAATAACGCAATTGCCCTGAGAAAGACTGATTGTTGTGCGAGAGGAAATTTTAACCTCCTATAAATAGGTTCAACATGGGTTTTTCGTTGTTTGTTTTGGCGTGTTTCGCAGTCAATACAGACTACCCCTTCATATTTTTCATGTTCTGTTTCTGTGTGGTTTCCTCCTTTCCCACGTGCATGATGATGTCTGTGGTGGCTGAATGATTTAAGGAGGGTCTCAGAAGTGTTATTTGTAGAATTGTTTGTGGTTTTTCAACATTTGTTTAGGAGTGTTTCGGAGCCAATACTGACCTATCCCCCTCTAGGTTTCTGCAATCAACAAATATTAGGCTCCAAACATGTCCCAGAAGGAGTATGCAACTTTGAGCTTGGTTATCTAGATAATCACCATGAAAATGTGTACTTGAATAGACTCCCATTCTGCCTCAGTAAGATTGATTTGCCAGTACGACTCCTAATATAAAAGACAAGGGGATCCGAGTGCCAGAGTGGAGTCCACTTAAAATTGATATGCTAAACAATATACGGAATTTTGTCGAAATGTATCCATATCCAGCTGCAGAAGCTGCAATGGTAGAAGCAATTGCGAATTGCTTAGATGCTAGGGCAACAAACATCGCAATAGGTACTTTTGTGGATCACGATGGAAAAGAGGTGCTTAGAGTGGAAGATGACGGAAAAGGCATGACCAAAGAAGAGTTCGAAGAGCATTATCATGCCCTTTCGATCTCCTCTAAGGTTAAAGGAGAAGGCATAGGCTTTGCTGGTGTCGGATCCAAGCTTTACATTATCTTTCTTGCTGCAGGAGGCAACATATTAACTGAGACTAAATCAGATCAATTTCATGACGCAAGTGAGATTGCGGTTATCAGCGGAGAACCTCGTTGGCGACGTATTGAGCGAAGGCAACTTCAGCATAGGGGCACGATTTACGAACTGAAATTAACTGAGGAAGATGCGGATTTCCTGACAACAAAAAGGATTACTGAGATCATTCAAACGCATTACAATGCAGTTCTATTGGGTAGATATGGGAACATAATCATACGTCTAAATGGTGAACCAGTAAAACCTTGGCGCCCTGCAATAGACGAAACAAAGTGCCAGACAGGAAGATTCAGAATACGCGGCAAAGAGTATAGATGTTTCTTTGAGCTTTCTAAGACTGATCTTGGAGAGAAACAAGGAATCGAAATCGTTCTTTTCGGCAAGACCATAAGAAGTAAGCAATGGTTCGATCTTGAATACATGATCAAACCTCAATTGCGACCAAAGATAACTGGCCAGATTCTAGCAGACGGGTTGGCCCCGCTGTTAACCACGCATAAGAGCGACTTTAGGACACAACTTGCGCCAGGGCTTTGGGCTTACTTCAGACGAAAGACCTATCGAGCAATGAGCACTTGGCTCTCAGAAATTGGTGCGTTGGAAGAAAAGCAAATCGAACAGACTGACACCAACCTCCAAAGCTTATGTGAAGAAATGGAAAAAGAAATCAATAGACTTCTAAAAGACCCCACTTTTAGCACATACAACCCATTTCTGCAAAGACAGACCAAAGAAGTCTTACTCCCTGCTAGCAATGGTTCGTTGAATGCAGACCAAACTACCGGCGCACAAACAACGGCTGGCAATCTGGGTGGTGAAGGAATGGGCGCAGGCATTAATGTGGCTGGCCCAGAAGATAATAGCGCCCTATCGCAATCACCAACTGGACAGGAATCCGCAGACACAGTAGTAAGAAGAGTCAAGCATGGAATCGCAATAAACCTAGATTCGCAACCTAATAACCCTAAAGAATACTGGCTAAGACCAGAGGCAATCGTAATAAACACAGGTCACCCCGTATCGAGCAAAGCAGAAAAATGGGGGTACACTTCTTGGGCTCAGCATGTACTGAAATGTGTGTTCTTCGTTTTTCTCGAACAGAATCCTCCGCAAACTTATGCTGAAACGATGGATAAACTTAAAGAATTTTACCTGAAGTGGAGTACAGTTGAGTGATCTTGATGACGATAGAAAACCACATTCCTGTTGAAATCAAAAGAATTACTGACCCAGGTGGTAGCGCCCGAATAGGAGCCGTAACCTATCTTAGCGAAGTTCTATCCACTCCTGATGTTCAGATAAGGTTAAGGAACACCGAGAGACAGTATGGCATTCTGCTCCAAACATGCGACAAATTACTTAAGCAAATGAGAAGCTCGGATGGCAGAGCCGACGCTGCGCTGCATTGGAGAATCGCAGACGCGATCAACAATTTCTGGAGGTCAACTCCGAAAGCCAGCGGTGCAATAGTTGTGAATCTTGTGGAAGCGTTGAGCAGGGACTTAGATATATCAGAAACGCAACTCCACTATCTACAGAGGTTTTATCGCGCCTATCCACATCTCTCCGACCTCAACTCGAAGATCAATTGGTCGAAATATCGAGAGTTAATGGATTTCCCTGATGATAAATCAAGAAAACAATGCGAGGCGTTGATAATTAAAGGAGAACTCAGGTCAGATGGGGAGATAAGGCAATTCAAGAGGAAGATCAGGTCAACACGGAGTTAGTTGCCCCTTTTCTAGGCTTTTTGTTCAAGAACAAAGACTTATATTTTGAAATCTCTCCGGGCGATGGTGGAGGCAGCATGCATGAAAAAGTCTCCACCTAGATGTCCATCCTGCAAAACACGATTAGTCGAAGTATTTGAAAATGAGTACAATACCTACGTTTTTGATCCTACTTCTGGCGCTTATAAAATGCATGAGACAAAAGGGGATATTGACATCCGCTGCCCTAACTGCGACATCAAGCTTTTTGATGTTTTCCCTGAAGGTGTATGCAATTACGTCTCAAAGAAAAGAACTAGGGCATGAATAAAATAGTAGCTATTTGTATGGTATGTATTCTTTTCCTAGTAGCTCGCGTGCTATGACGGTTCTTTGTATGTTGCTTGCTCCTTCCGCGCCGACGCAGTAGCTCATTATCCCCCGCAAACCCATCTCCAGCGGACACTCCTTCGTATACCCATAAGCACCCATCCAAATCATCGCATGCTTAAACACGTCAAATGCGAAATGCGGAGCGATAAGCTTGCAAGCAGCAATCATCCTGCTCACTTCCAAAGGCGAAAGCTTGCCTTCCTTGTACCGTTTGTCCTGCATCCAAGCCGTCCGATAAGTCAAGCTCCTCAAAGCCTCAAGCTGAGCCCAGTCGTCAGCCAACTCAAACTGTATCCCCTCAAACTTGCCGATGGGTCTGCCGAAAGCCTTCCGCTCCTTAATGTAATCTATGCCAATATCCAAAGCACGCCTAGCCACGCCCACGCAGACAGCTGCAATCAAAATCCGAGCATTGTCAAAGCCCTCCATCGTCAGGTAGAAGCCTTTGTCCACCTCGCCGATGCGGTAAGCATCTGGAACCCGCACGTTCTCCATCTTAAACCCACCTGTGCTGATCGCCATCCTGCCCATGTCCTCAAACCGCTTGTTAACCTCAACACCCTCAGCGTTAATCGGCAAATAGAAACCCGTCATCCCACGATGCATAGCGTCTGCTGGCGCAGGTGAAGTCCGAGCAATGACAAAGTAGCCCCCGCCCAGCTTCTTGGCCTCTTCAGTTCCACTGATGTACATCTTCTCCCCATTCAGAATCCACTCGTTCCCAACCTTCTTTGCCGTGGACTTGAATGCTGCAACGTCAGAGCCGCCGCCCGATTCAGTTGATGCAATGCCGATGAATGCGTCGCCCTTGAAGGCTTTCCTTATACATTCATCACGAACCTGTTCACTGCAGTAGCGGTCAACAACGTATCCCCAAGAAGACTCAACGAGCCACAAAACAGGCAAAGCAATACTCACATCAGCATAACCAAGCTCCTCTGCCGCTATGCACGTCGTAACCCAGTCCGCGCCTGTTCCGCCGTGCTCCTGCGGAGAAGTCATAACCAACAAGCCCATCTCGCCCATGCTCCTCAGAATCTCCCTAGGAATCTCGCCCTTACTGTCCATCTCTCTAATCTTCTCAAGTGGCAAGTTCTTCTGACACCATTCGCGAATGGCGCTTCTGAAAAGCTCCTGCTCCTCTGTGAAACTGAAATCAACCATGACTTTTCACCTTGAACCGTAACTACGGAAAACAATGAATATAAAAGTTGTTTAACGGTTAAGCCGAAATCTTCGATAAAAGCTGCTCAACTGGGCTTTGATTGAGCTGCAACCCCAGCTTCTCCTGTTCAATGTTCAAAGCCAAGCCAAGCAACTGCGTAAGATACAGCACGGGCAGGTTCAGCTTCGCCCCAATCGTGGTTCCAGCTTCCTTCTGTTTGGAATCAAACATCAACCCACAATCAGGACAAGAAACAACCAAACCGTCCACACCTAAGCTCTGCAAAGCCTTAACCTTGCCGCCTGCAAGTGAAAGCGCCGTGTCAGGATGACTCAGCATCAAATGCGAACCACAACAATCCAGCTTCTCATTGTAATCAACGCTCTCCGCACCCGTTGCACAGATTAACTCGTCCATTTTCCGAGGATTCTCCGCATCGTCAACCCTTCCAAGATCAGAGTACCGGATAATCTGACACCCAACATGACTGGCCAACTTCAAAGCCTTGAGCGGCCTAACAACGGCCTTCCCAACACCTTTCAAGTCAATACAGTCGTGCAACAAGTCAATTACGTGCCAGACTTTAATGTCTGAATTGTACTCCAAACCCTCCGCCTTCAGCATACCGACAATCTTTTCGCGAACCTTCTCGTCTCTCTCAACAGCCCGTTTAGCCTCAGAAATCGTGAAATGACACCTGTTGCAGGGAACAAGCAAATCCGACAGACCCGTTAGATTCGCCAATGCAAGAACTCTCATAGACAAGTAGTTGGCCGCAAAATCGTTAACGCTCCTCACAGGGTCACCGCAACACAACACCTCACGCAAATCAACAAGCTCAACGCCGAGCTTCGGCAAAACCTCCCGCACTGACATCTCATAAGCGTACTGGCTTGCCAGTATACAGCAACCCCAGAAAACCGCAACCTTCACCCTCATCTCTCCTCCAGCGCCTTCAGGAAAACAGCCTGAAAACCAGCTTTAGGCGCCGGAATCTCCGGCAATTTCAGGCTCTCGCGGTCACAGGCCTCCATTTTCCTCGTAGTAACCTTCTGGTAAGCCTCAGCCAACCCTGTTTCAAGAATCTGCGAAACCGCCTTCATGAACGCTTCAGGAACCTTCGCCTCTCGCTCAACCGCCAAATTCCTCAAAGCAACGATAACATGATACGGCGAAGCCTTCTGCGGACAACGCTGCACACACTTCAAACACGTAGCACAAGTCCAAATAATGTCCGAAGAAGCCAACTCATCCACAAAGCTGAAGTTCACAAGCTTCTCAATCTCGTGAGGCTTCAACTCCAACAACTTCAAAGCCGTACAGCCGCTCGTGCACTTTATGCACTGAAAACAGTTGATAAGTTCCCTTCCCCTCAACTTCCTCAAGATCTTCTCGCGCGACTCCAAGTTTGGCTTGGCCATCGACATCAGATCAGTCAAACCCAGAAGCTAGCTCCCTCCCTTGCCCTTTGCTTCGGCCTCGGCGCAGGCCGCCTGAACCTGAACCAAAACCTGCTTCTCAGTGTAATGCTTCATTTGAACCGCCCCAGTCGGACAAGCCGAAGAGCAAGCGCCGCAGCCCTGACACACCTCCTCAATGACCTCGGCTCTGAGCTTCTCCTCACCATAGACCTTCTCAGACTTCATCTCAATCGCCAAAAACGGACAAACAGACTCACAAATCCGACAACCACTGCACAAGTCCTCGTCCACAACTGCCTTCAAAGGCTCAAGCTCAATCTCTCCACTAGACAACAAATCAACAAGCTTCGCTGCCGCACCACTCGCCTGCGCCACCGCGTCAGGAATATCCTTAGGCGCCTGACACGCCCCTGCAAGAAAAATTCCAGCCGTAGAGCTTTCAAGGGGCCGCAACTTCGGATGAGCCTCCAACAGAAAACCATCCGCGCTTCTCGAAGCATGGAACAACTCGTTAATCCTCGCAATGTCAGCACTTGGAACAAGCCCGTTCGCCAAGACCACCAAGTCCGCGCGAATCTCCAACAGCTTGTTGGTTCCCTTGTCAAAAACGTCAAAGTACAGCGACCCATCAGATGCACAGTGAATCTCAGACGGGACACCAGCAACAAAGTTAACATCCAAATCTCTGGCACGCGTGTAAAACTCCTCATAACCCTTCCCGAAAGACCGAAGATCAATATAACAAACGTAAATCGCCACGCCATCACCGAGTTTTTCACGCGCAAGAATCGCCTGCTTCAACGCCACCATACAGCCCACACGGCAACAATACTCGTGAAAACGCTTGTCACGGGAACCGACACACTGAATAAACGCTATAGCCTTCGGCGCCTGGCCAGATTGAGGCGACACAATCTTCCCTCCTGTCGGCCCAGAAGCATCGGAAATCCTCTCAAACTCGATGTTGGAAATGACGTTCTTGAACCGCCCATAACCGAACTCGGCCATTTCCGAAGCGTCAAACACTTCTGAGCCCACAGCAACAACTACCCCGCCAACCTTGAGCTTGATCTTCTGCGGTTTCTGTTCAAAGTCTATGGCTTTTGCCTCGCACGCTTCAAGGCACTTGCCACAAACCTCCTTCTTCTTCGTTTTCAACCTTAAACAGTGGCTCGGATCTATTATGGCAACCTTAGGAACGGCATGAGAAGAGTAAATGCAGATCGCGTTGGTTTGAGTTAGCTTCTCATTAAACTTGTCAGGCACTTTGACCGGGCAGACCCCAACGCAGAGTTCACAGCCGACACATTTCGTCTCATCCACAAATCTGGGCTTCTTGGCGACAGTAACTTCATAGTTCCCAACAAAACCCTTCACGCCAGCAACTTCGCTGTTCGTCAACAACGTTACGTTAGGATGCTTAGCCACATCAACCATCTTCGGCGTCAAAATGCACGCACTACAATCCAAAGTTGGAAAAGTCTTGTCCAACTGCGCCATCCGCCCGCCAATACTGGGAGCCTTCTCCACAAGGTAAACCTTGAACCCAGCATCAGCTAGATCAAGCGAAGCCTGTATCCCAGCGATTCCACCGCCGACGACTAAAACATTCTTCTCAACGCTAACCCTGCGCTTCTCCAGCGGCTCCAAAAGCTCTGCACGCGCAACCCCCATCCTCACAAGCGCCTTGGCCTTCTCCGTCGCCCTTTCAGGCTCATGAGCATGAGGCCACGAAACCTGCTCACGAAGGTTAACAATCTCAACCAGATACGGATTCAAGCCAGCTTCAGCCGCACCCTTGCGGAACGTCTCTTCATGCATACGCGGCGAGCATGTCGCAATGACTATTCTGTCAAGCTTGTGGGCTTTTATGTCGTCTTGAATCATGCGTTGACCATATTCAGAACACATGTAAGCATAATGCCTAGACACTGCAACGTCTGGCAAGCCTTTGGCATAGTCAGCCACCTTCTCAACATCAACAACGCCGGCAATGTTCAAACCGCAATGACAAACGTAGACGCCTATTCTGGTCATCCGTGCAAACCATCCGCAACTTGCTTCGAATGTTTTTGATGGTTGAAGCTGTCTATTATCCTTTCTGATGAGAACCAACGTTTCCTATGCCATTGCAAGCATGAAGGTTAGCATGCAGGAAACAACCACACGATTAAGAACACCTGCCTGGTAGACTGAAACCTTCGCCACTCCGTTGACCTTCAAAAGCTAGCGAGCGCGCTAAACGGCCGAATCTCTGAATAGGACTAGAAGTTTGGACTGTGACGTCTTGATCTCTTGGCGTCCTTGAGCCGAGCCGATAACGGGCGCGGGCGCAGAAGTTATTAATCTTGCGAAGACATAATATTCGCAAGGCGAAAGCATGATTTCGCTCAATGCTCCACAAATAGGAGAAGAGGAAGTCAAAGCCGTTGTAAAAGTCTTAAGAAGCGGCGTGCTCACAACGGGTCTCGGCGCAGGTCCTATGGTCACAGAGTTCGAGAGAGCCTATGCCGATTTCGTGAAGACTAAACACGCTGTGGCCACGAATATGGGAACAGGCGCTCTGCACTCGGCGCTTGTAGCGGCTGGAGTGAAAAGAGGCGATGAGGTGATTCTGCCAAGCTTCACCTTTGTCGCGACAGCAGAGACAGTGGTCATGGTCGGCGCGAAACCGATCTTCGTGGACATAGACTCAGAAACGTACAACATCTCAGTGAGCGGCGTTGAAAAGGCCGTAACGAAGAAAACCAAGGCAATAATGCCTGTAGACCTTTACGGTTTACCAGCCGACGTGCAGCAGATAAGGGAAATAGCCTACAAGCATGGGCTATTGATCATTGAAGACGCCGCTCAAGCCCACGGCGCAACATGCAACGGAAAACCTGCAGGAACCTTCGCTGACGCTGCCTGCTGGAGCTTCTACGCAAGCAAAAACATGACCACAGGCGAAGGTGGCATGTTGACAACAAACGACGACGAAACCGCAGAAAAAGCGCGTCTGATAAGAACCCACGGCGAAAAAAAGAAGTACACCTCCGTCATGCTCGGCCACAACTACCACATGACAGAAATCCAAGCAGCCATAGGCCTCGAACAACTCAAGAAACTGCCAAGATTCGTGAGCAAAAGACGAGGAAACGCAAAGAGACTTAATGAAAAACTCAGAAAAGTGAAGAGCCTGCAGCTGCCAGCCGAACCAAAGGGCTACAAGCACAGCTGGTACCTCTACACGGTTAGGCTGAAGAACGCAACGGAAAATCGAAGAAACAAAATCATCGAAAGACTAAAAGAAGAAGGAATCGCCTCAGAAGCGTATTACGCGACGCCGATACATCTGATGCCATACTATCACAAGTTTGGAAAACATCGGCTCCCGGAAACAGAAAAGGCGGCCAAACAGGTGTTTTCGTTGCCCGTTCACCCGGGTGTTACGCCGAAGAAGATTGACTTCATCGCTGAAACAGTTCAACATCTGCTAGGGTAGCCTTGTCAAGTTAAGGTTTATATGGAATGATGTCGCTAGTATTGAACCCCTAGTCGTTCGGGGTTTTGGAGAGGGATCAATCCATGCAAAAAAAGAAAGTTATTATAATGGGCGCGGCTGGCAGGGATTTCCACAACTTCAATGTCTACTTCAGAAACAATGACGCCTACGAGGTTGTGGCCTTCACCGCCACGCAGATTCCCGGGATTGAGGGACGAGTGTATCCAACGGAGCTTGCAGGACCAAGTTACCCGAAAGGCATACCAATATATCCGGAAGAGAAGCTACCTGACCTAATAAGGCAGTATGACGTTGACGAGGTTGTTTTCGCGTACAGTGACGTTTCTCATGAGTATGTTATGCACAAGGCTTCTACGGCGTTGGCAAACGGCGCCGATTTTCGGCTAATGGGTCCAAAAACAACGATGTTGAAGGCGAAGGTTCCTGTTGTTGCAGTCGGCGCGGTCAGAACAGGTTCAGGGAAGAGTCAGACTTCAAGGCAGGTTGCGAAAATACTGAAAAGTAAGGGTTTGCGGGTTGCCGCCATCAGACATCCGATGCCGTATGGCGATTTGAGAAAGCAGATCTGGCAGCGTTTCGCATCATACGAGGACTTGGACAAGCACCAGTGCACAATCGAGGAGAGAGAAGAATATGAACCGCACATTGACAACGGCATAATCGTCTATGCAGGAGTTGACTACGCAGAGATTCTTAGAGAGGCAGAGAAGGAAGCAGACATCATCGTCTGGGACGGGGGCAACAACGACATGTCCTTCTACAAACCAGACCTAAACATCGTCGTAGCCGACCCACACAGAGCTGGACATGAACTTCTGTATCACCCAGGCGAAACCAACATTCGAATGGCCAACGTAGTAATAGTGAACAAGGTTGACACGGCAGACCCAGCCAAGGTGAAGCAGGTCAAGGAAAACATAAAGATGCTTAACCCGAATGCCACGGTGCTGGATGCTGCCTCACCAATAACTGTGGACAAACCAGAGTTGATTAGAGGAAAACGCGTGTTGGCAATTGAGGACGGACCGACGATAACTCACGGCAGCATGCCATACGGAGCAGCTGTAATCATAGCAAAGAACCTCGGCGCAAGCGAAATCGTTGACCCAAGACCCTATGCTGTTGGTTCGATAAAGGAAGCCTACAAGAAATACCCA
>Ga0315282_10006975_pt1 | contig 18708 bp, 20 predicted proteins | sample YL17G07_20_MG_FD_203693 | JGI IMG/M metagenome (GOLD analysis project Ga0315282, IMG submission 203693) | Sediment microbial communities from Yellowstone Lake, YNP, Wyoming, USA - YL17G07_20 | ecosystem: Environmental > Aquatic > Freshwater > Lake > Sediment | place: USA: Wyoming | collected...
CCGCCACCCGGGGCGTCAGCGGCATCTTGGCCTCGTTCGCCAGCTTCACGATCGCCGCGACTTCTTCCGTGCTCTTGGGAAACACCACGAAATTAGGCCGGACCTCGGGCGCCTCGGTCATGTCCTTCGAGTATTTCTCCAGATTAGTCTCATCGTCCTTGACCCGGTCCTGGCCCAAGATCGCTACCAATCTCCGCTTGATTTCCGACCCTTCCATCATCGTCTCCTTCATCCTTGCTTCAAACTCTCTTGAGTGGTGCGGGTGCCCTCACCCGCAAATCTTCATTCTTCCCTACATACTACATACGATATACGACATACTACTTGACCTGAAACACCGGCATCAGCTTCAACAGCCACAGCAAATTGCCGCCCAGCGAAATCTTGCCCATGAAGAACGGGACAAAAGGATTCTTGCCCAGGCCGATGCCCAGGAAGGTATCGAGCGAGGCCGCCACCTTGGCCCGGGCCGGAACAAGCCAGTCCCGCGCGATCACCACCCGCTCGCCCTCGAACTTCAAGGTGGCCTTCATCGGACCGGCCCCGAGGCGCAAGTTGCCCCTGGTGTTCTTCACCAGCTCCTCCATCATCCCCTGCTTCAGGTTCCGCTCGATGATCATCTTCAAAATCAGTCCCAGCAGGTTGATCGTTTCCGGGTTTTCCACAATTACTTCCACGGTATCTCCTCCTTTGTTCGACCGCTACCATGAACCCGCGACCGAAGCGCGGTCGCGGCTACCGGCTGAAAATAGCCTCTAAAAACCTTGAGTATCAAAGCACATTTTGACTTGTTTCCGAAGAAGAAAAAAGACCATTATCAAAGCATAAAAGCCTACCCCATATTCAGGGTACCATTGCTCATTCCGCCACAGAAGCGAATAAATAGATCCAGTTTTAAATATTATTGGACTTAGAAATGCCATGATTATTTTTGATCCAATAAACATAAAGGCCACAATAAAATAAAGCGACAGTGCGAGAATTCTACCCCATTCTTTCATTCTTAATATACCAACGGAAACAAGCAAGGCATAGCAAATCACTAGAGTTGCGATGATATTATAATATAGTCGAGGCCCGGATCCTATCATTTCCGACCAAAACTCATTTTTTAGGCGAAAAATTATTCCGGATACTAAGAAGATAACTATAACAAGAAGAAGTGGAGCATTCAGTAAAATAATCTTCAGTCGCTTTGAGCTATCCCCGTCCATCGGTTTCCCTCGGTAACTCCTCCTGAATTGTAGCGCGACCGCTCTTCGGTCGCGGATTATTCCTGGCCAGGTTTTTCAAGATATTTTTCCGCTTCGGCTTTGAACTCCCGTGCCTGTTCGATCATCCGGGATACTTCTTCCGGATTGAGGGCGATTTCAACGTGATAATCACCTTGAATCCGGCGGGCAAAAGCATCGAGCAGCCAGCGATGAAATTTAGGATCAAGACCTCCTGATTTGGAGAAGTGCTCGCCGAAGGCCGCATGGACTCCGCCATGCTTCTTGAAACCCAGACCTTTTTCATTCAGCAATGCCGAGGCAACATAAAACATCGCATAATAGGCTCTCCCGGCCGCGAAATCTATTTCTCCCTCCTTCTGAAGAACCTGGGCTGCGTGAATAGCGTGGGCCGCTTTATCCAGAAGTTTTTTCGTTGCCTCCTTCATGCAGCTACCGCCTCCTCGCGGGCATTCGCTAAAAAGGCGGATTCTTGATTTTTCCAGTCTTTCTCGCTCACGAAGACCCGGCTGATACTGACGCTATATTCCAAGGAGAGGCCGGCGATCAAGTCACTGGTCCGGTCCACTTCGACGCCGTAGCGTTCAAAACCATCCAGAACTATGAGAACGTCCACGTCCGATTCTTGATCTTCTTCACCTCGAGCATAGGAGCCGAACAAATAAACCCCCTTTAACCTGGAGCCATAGGTCGCAATCAGCCCTTGTTTCAACTCTGCTAGAAGCACTTTGATCCGCTTTTTCATCTTCAACCCCGATCCTAGTATTGAATTTTTCTATCCTTTCAACTTCATCTCATGCATATAATCCGCGCTGCGATTGGCAAAGGCCATGATGCTTTCCATGGGGTTGACGCCGAGGCAGCTCGGGAAGATGCCGGCGTCGCAGACGAAGAGGTTTTTCACGTCCCAGCTTTCGCTGTAAGGGTCCACCACCGAGTCGTTGCGGTTCACGCCCATCCGGCAGGTGCCCATGGGATGGAAGGCCATGAACTCGAGCTCGGAGCCGCGCACGTCGGCTTTGAGCAGTTCCTCCACCTGTTTGGGCGAGGTCATCTCCGGCATCCAAGAGACCGTGGGATAAACTTTTTTCGCGCCGGCGGCAAAATAAATCCGAGCGGTATAGGCAATGGCCTTCTTCGCCTTCTTCACGTCCTCGCGGATCATCTGGTAGGTGATGAAGGGCCGGCCCATCAGCCCCCGGCGCACCCGGCCCCGGGTCTCGTCGTGGATCATGGCCCCGTGCGCGGCCAGGCGCCGGTAGTTGAACATCAACTCCTTGTTCCGGGGTCCGAAATAAGGGAGCGCCGGGGCGGTGAGCACCGGGCCCAGGAAGATGCCCTCCAGCATCACGCCTTCGCCCGCGAACTGGTCCACGTACACCGCCTGGGGCACCCCGAACCACCCCTTGACCTCTTCATCCATAAGTGCATAGACGCGGATCCCGGGATGGAGCCGCAGGTTCTTGCCCACCTCCCCGCTCGAATTGGCCAGCCCGTTTTTGAGCAGCAAGAGCGGCGAATAGACCGCGCCCGCGGCGAGAACCACCAGCTTGGCCGCGACCGAGAAGCGGCGCCGGGGCTTGGCAGTCTCCCGGTCCAAGATCACGCCTTCGACGCCCGATGCCTTCCCGTCCTTGACCACGATCTTGTCCACCCGGGCGTCGCAAAAAACCTTGGCCCCGAAATGGCTGGCCCTGGGGATGTAATTGAGGAAGGTGGCGCGCTTGCCGCCCGAGGGACAGCCCAGCGTGCACACCCCGCAGCCGCGACAGCCCCGGATGTTGCGGGTGAGCGGCCCGCAGGAGTAACCCAGTTGCCTGGCCCCGCGCAGCACAATCTCGCCGTTCTTGCCCATGATGTCGGGCGTGACCGGGTTGGCGTCAATGATCTTTTCCACCCGCTCGAAGTAGGGCCGCATTTTCTCCGGCTCGATGCCTTCCAGCCCGATCTCGCTCATCCACTTCTGCAAGATCTTGTCCGGCGTGCGGAAGCAGGTGCCGGAGTTGACCGTGGTGGTCCCGCCCAGGCAGCGGCCGAGGGGGAACGGCACCGCCGGCCGGCCCAGCCCGATGGTGGCCCCGCCGTCGCGGTAATAACGGCGGAAAGCGGTGAAGACGTCGCGGGTGAATTCCTCGGTGTGGACGTTGGGCCCTTCTTCCAGCATCACCACCGAGTGGCCTTTTTCGGCCAATTCCTTGGCCACCACCGGCCCGCCCGCGCCGGACCCGATCACCACCACCTCGGCCGATTCTTTGAGGTCGGCGGAAAAATCTTTGCCTTCATAGATCATCGGCCGGTTTCCTCCGGCGACCAGGGCGGCACGATCTTTTCCAGCGGCTGCAGGCAACCGTCGGTGTACCCGATTCTTTTATGGATCTCGGGATCACCATAAAAAGGCACCACAAACATGGCCTTGAGCCCGGTCAGGGCGGCGCGGCGGAGGAAGATTCGGCTCTTTTCCCACCCTTCCAGGAACTTGACCTGGGCCTCGGGCGCGAGACCGCTGAAGGTTCTGAACTTGAAGAAGAACAGGGGCATCAGCTCCCACGTCCAGAGCACGGCGCGCAAGGCCAGGAGCCCGGCGGGGAAAATTTTAAACATCGCGATCACTTTGTCAGGCAGGTTGAATTCTTGCGAGCCGGGATAATCGGGCCCGCCCGAAGGAACCATCCGCTCGGCCATTGCTTCCAGCACTTTGCGCAGCCGGGGGGAGAGCAACTGCTTGCCACCAGCCATTTTTTCCATCTCCGTTAGGCTTCATCTTGGCCCAGAACCCTGCGGGTGTCAAGCCGGAAGCGGGGAAGAATTAGGAAGGATAAATCCGCAGATTCCACAAATTTCGCAGATTAAAGAAAAGAGTTTAAAGGGTCCAGAGTCAAGCCCCCGAGTGGAAAGAAGAGCGGTCCGACCGGGAGACAACTCCTCTGGCGCGAAAAGATCGGGGCTGCACAATAGTGTATTTTACATTGCTATTAACTATTCCCTTAATCTGCGCAATCTGCGGAATCTGCGGATGTTTCTCTTCTTCTTCCTTTTCTTCTCCGGTCAGACTCTACGGAAAACGACCACCCGCTCAATCCCGGCGAGGTCTTGGATCGGCGGTTGAGCCTCCAGCGCGGCCGGCGCCAGCTTGAGGACCGCGGGCGCCTGATCGTCGCCGACCTCCAGGACCAGGAACCCGCCGGGCGCGAGGCGTTCGGGCGCCGAGGGCAAAATCGAGGCGATGAAGCGGAGCCCGTCCGGGCCGCCGTCGAGCGCGGCGCGCGGCTCGAACACGGAGGCCTCGGGCATCAACTGGTCGAGGATCCCGGATGGAATATAAGGTGGATTACAGGCGATCAGGTGGAAGGGCGGCTCGTCCGCCGCCGGCTGGAAGCGGTCGCCGCGGCGGAAGCGGACGGCTCGGTCCAGGCCGAGCCGCTCGGCGTTTTCGCGGGCCAGGGCAATCGCGTCGGCGCTGAGGTCCGTGGCCAGGTAATCGGCGTCCGGGAAGCCGTGCGCCAGGGCGAGGGCAATCGCGCCGGAGCCGGTGCCGAGGTCGAGCACGCGGAGGCGGCGACCCGGCTCGGGTTTGAGCTCAGGGAGCCGGCGCAGGCAAGTCTCGACCAGGATTTCGGTTTCGGGCCGGGGGATGAGCACGGCCGGGGTGACCCGGAGCCGGATCTCGTGGAAGGGCTTTTCGCCCAGGATGTAGGCAGTAGGCTCGCGCCGGGTGCGGCGGTAGGCGAGCGGCTGGAAGCGGGCTAAAGCTTCGGGGTCAGGAGTGTGATCCAGCCGGCAGAGCAGCTCGGTGCGGCTGAGGTTCAGGGCCCGGGCCAGCAGCAGCTCGGCGTCGAGGCGGGGGCTTTCGGCCCCGTTCTGGGCCAGGTCTTGCGCGGTCCACTCGATCAGTTGCAGGACGGTATAGCGGGGTTGAAAAACCATCTCAGAATTTACCACCGAGACACCGAGAGCACAGAGAAAGGAAAAATTTTTCTTCTAAAGAGCCAGAAATTTTTTCTTCTCTCCTCTCTTCTCTCTGTAACGCAATCTGGCGAGATCTTTTTTTTCTAAAAGATCTTTTTCGCGGTTCAAGGTATTTGCCTCATGCCTCACGCCTCATGCCTCAAGCCTATCTCGGATACGTTCACGTGCACGTTCACGTTCACGGGCAAGAACATTGGTTGCGGCACCGCCGCGCTAGGTCCTCTGTGTCTCTGTGGTGAATTTTTCTCTTGCTCAAGCTCGGGCGGCATCAGGCGCGTTTCGCTTCGAGATCGGCGGCGGTTGCCTCGGCCAGAATTTCGGCCTGGTGGTTCTGGCGCAGCGCGGCGATGAAGGGGTCGAGCTCTCCTTGCAGCACCCGATCCAACTGGTGCACGGTGAGGCCGATGCGGTGGTCGGTCACGCGGTTTTGGGGGAAGTTGTAGGTGCGGATTTTTTCCGAGCGGTCGCCGCTCTTGACCTGGGAGCGGCGGAGCTGGATGCGCTCCTGCTCCTGCTTTTCGCGCTCCATGTCGAGCAGCCGGCTTTTCAGGATCTTCATGGCCTTGGCCTTGTTCTTGTGCTGGGAGCGCTCGTCCTGGCAGACCACCACCATGTTGGTGGGCAGGTGGGTGATGCGGACCGCGGAGTCGGTGGTGTTGACCCCCTGACCGCCCGGGCCGGAAGAGCGATACACGTCAATCTTGAGCTCCTTCTCGTCCACCGTCACCTCGACGTCCTCGGCCTCGGGCAGCACCGCCACGGTCACCGCGGAGGTGTGGATGCGGCCCTGGGCCTCGGTCACCGGCACCCGCTGCACCCGGTGCACCCCGCTCTCAAAGCGGAGGTAGCCGTAAACCTCCTTGCCCTCGATCTGGGCGATAATCTCCTTGTAGCCGCCCTTGCCGGTCGGATGCTGGCTCAGGATTTCCAGGCGCCAGCCTTTCTGCGCGGCGAAGCGGACGTACATATCAAAAAGTTCTCCGGCAAAGAGGCCGGCTTCCTCCCCGCCGGTGCCGGCCCGGATTTCGAGGATGATGTTCTTGCCCTCGAGCGGGTCCTTGGGCACCAGCAGCTTCTTCAGCGCGTCCTCCAATTCTTCCTGCCGAAGGCGCAGGGTTTTAACTTCTTCGGTCGCGAGCTCGACCAGCTCGGGATCGCCTTCCTTGATCACGGCCTGATGTTCCTCGATCTCGGCCGCTACTTTCTTGTAATGGGAATAGGTTTCCATCAGCTCGCGCAGCTCGGAATGCTCGCGCGAGAGCTTTTTAAGAAGCTCGAGGTTCTTGACCGTGGCGGGGTCGGCAAGCTGGGTTTCCAGCTCGCGCCAGCGGGAGGCCACGTTTTCCAGTTTAGCCCACAAGTCGCTCATGGGTATCTCGGTGCGCGCCTTCCAGGACGAGCGCGCGTTCAATGGCCCGGATCGCGACTTCCATCTGGTCCGGAGTCGGCTCGCGGGTGGTCAGGCGTTGGAGCAAAAGCCCCGGCGCGGCGGCGAGCTTGAGTAAAGGATGGTCCGGCCGCTTGCCGGCCAGCTTGATGAACTCGTAAGAGATGCCGGCAATGGGAAAGAGCAGGGGCAGCTTGATCCCGATCTGGGCGAGGTTGTTGAGCCAGAAATTCTGGGAAAAGCGGGGCAGGAAGGGAAAGAGCGCGGCGAAGATGATGATACCGACCACCACCACGAAGAGCAGGAAGGCGGTGCCGCAGCGGGGGTGCAGGGTCGAGTGCTTTTGCACGTGCTCCAGGGTCAGGGACTCGCCGGCCTCGAAGGCGAAGATGGCCTTGTGCTCGGCCCCGTGATACATGAAGACCCGGCGGATGTCCTTGACCAAAGAGATGCCGAGGATGTAGAGCACCAGAAACAAGACCTTGATCAAGCCGTCCACCAGGTGAAAGGCAAAAGATCGGGGCGAGAGGCCCAGGCTTTTCGCGGTGAGGTAATGAGGCAGGGCCACGAACAAAAGCAAGGCCAGGCCAAAGGCCACGGTCATGGTCGTGGCCATGGCCCAGGGGCTAAGCTCCTCGGCCGGCTGGTTCTCCGCCCGGCCGGCTTCCTCCGGCAAGGCGGCATTGGCGGAAAAGTTCAGGGCCTGGAGCCCGTTGACCAGACTTTCCACCAGCACCACGGCGCCGCGCAAGAACGGCCAGCGCAAAAAGGTGAACCGGTTCCAGATCGAGTGCCAGGGACGCTCGTCCACCACGATCTCGCCCGAGGGCTTGCGCACGGCAGTAGCCATGGCATGGGGCGAGCGCATCATCACGCCTTCGATCACGGCCTGGCCGCCGAGATGAATTTTCTCTTCCATGGGAAGTTCGTATTCCGTATTTCGTATTTCGTATTCATATTCTGTATTTCGTGTGGCGCCGGGGCAAGAGCCAGATCCGAGATACGAAATACACAATACAGAATACGAAATACGATCCCGCGCAAAGCAAAGCCACCGGCCCGGGCGCGCGACCCGAGTCCGGTGGCTTTGGGAAAGCGTCGCTAACTGCCCGAGGGCTTGCCGTATTTCCGATAGAAGCGCTCGATCCGGCCGGCCGAGTCAATCAGCTTCTGCTTGCCGGTGAAGAAGGGGTGACAGCCGGAGCAGATGTCGAGCTTGACCGTGCCCTGGCGGGTGGACATGCTCTCGATCACGTTGCCGCAGGCGCATTGGTAGCGCACGGGTCCGTAATCCGGATGGATCTTGTCTTTCATGTCTGGTTGACTCCCTTATAAAATCCGATTTTATTATACCGCTTTTTTTCAGGAGCGCAAGTAGGGGCGGGTTTGAAACCCGCCCCTACGGCGGACAGCTATGGAACCGCGTCTATTTTTTCATGGACTCGAGGAACTCGTCGTTGTCCTTGGTGCCGGACATTTTGTCGAGCAGGAACTCCATGGCGTCAATCGAGTTGAGGGGCGAGAGCACCTTGCGGAGCAGCCAGGACCGCTGCCGGACCTTTTCTTCCACCAGCAGCTCCTCGCGGCGGGTGGCCGACCGGTTGAGATCAATGGCCGGGAAGATGCGCTTCTCCATCAGCTTGCGATCCAAGGTGATCTCCATGTTGCCGGTGCCTTTGAACTCTTCAAAAATCACTTCGTCCATGCGCGAGCCGGTGTCAATCAGGGCGGTGGCGATGATGGTGAGGCTGCCGCCTTCCTCGATGTTGCGGGCGGCGCCGAAGAAACGCTTGGGCCGGTGGAGCGCGTTCGAGTCCACTCCGCCGGTGAGGATCTTGCCCGAGGGCGGCACCACGTTGTTATAGGCCCGGGCCAGGCGGGTGATCGAGTCGAGCATGATCACCACGTCGCGCTTGTGCTCGACCAGGCGTTTGGCTTTCTCGATCACCATCTCGGCGACCTGGACGTGGCGCTGGGCCGGCTCGTCAAAAGTCGAGCTGACCACCTCGCCCCGGACGGTGCGCTCCATCTCGGTGACCTCTTCCGGCCGCTCGTCAATCAGGAGCACGATCAGGTAGAGGTTGGGGTGGTTCTTGGTCAGCGCGTTGCAGACGTGCTGGAGCATCACGGTCTTGCCGGAGTAAGGAGGCGCCACGATCAGGCCGCGCTGGCCCTTGCCGATGGGGGTGAACAGGTCGAGGATGCGGGTGGTAAAGTCGTTTTTCTCGTGCTCCAGGTGCAGCCGCTCCATCGGGTAGAGCGGAGTGAGGTTGTCGAAGAGGATTTTGTCCCGGGCCGCCTCCGGGTCCTCGAAGTTGAGGGCCTCGACCTTGAGCAGGGCGAAGTAGCGCTCGCTGTCCTTGGGCGGCCGGATCTGGCCGGCAATGGTATCGCCGGTGCGGAGGTTGAAGCGGCGGATTTGGGAGGGCGAGACGTAGATGTCGTCCGGACCGGGGAGATAGGAGTAGTTGGCGGAGCGGAGGAAGCCGAAGCCGTCGGGCAGGGTCTCGAGCACGCCCTCGCCGTAAATCAGGCCGTCGCGCTCGGTCTTGGCCTGGATAATGGCGAAGATGATGTCCTGCTTGCGCAGCCCGGCCGCGCCCTCAATTTTAAGGTCGCGGGCGATCTTGACCAGGTCCGAGATCTTCCGGCCCTTGAGATCCTTGAGGTTAAGCTGTTCCCCCGTGGGCACCCGCTCCTCGGCCGCCTCGCGGCCGACCGCTTCTTCCCGCACCGGTTCCGTGTGGTTAGTGTTGTTGCCACTGCTTCTAGGCATGCGTCAGGTCTCCTTGTTCGCTGAAGATCAGGGCCAGTTCCCGGGTTCGGCCTGGGGGCCGGCCGGGTTTCTGGCGATTAAGACTTAATGGAAAAGATTGTTACCAACCTAAGTTGCGCCCTATCGGGAAAGCTCCCTGCTCAATGAAATATCGGAATTCCCCATGATCGGCCAGCCGCCAAAGGCTTGCAGAACCCCGGGTTTTGAAATCGGCTCACTCAAGGATAACGGTTGCCCGCAGAATTTCTAATGAACATACGCCACAAAGCCGGGGATTAATTTAAAGGCAGTTCCTGAGGAGTTGCCAGCTATATTAAAGGCTTCCCGGAAACTTGTCAAGTCTTTTTTTCATCTCCCGGATTTTTCTTCCCAGGGTGATGCGAATTGGGTAGAATGAGGTTCATGGGACCAGGGCTGCCAAATGAAGGGCCTGGAGCCGGACCAGGCTGGGCCGACCTGCACACTCATTCCGAGTTCTCGGACGGCGTGCTGGCGCCGGCGGCCCTGGTCCAGGCCGCTCGGCAGGCCGGTCTCAAGGCGCTCTCCCTGACCGACCACGACACCGTGCAGGGCCTGGCCGAGTTCGTGACCGAAGGCATGCGCCAGGGGATCCTGGTGATTCCGGGGGTCGAGTTGAGCACGCTCCACCAGGACCTGGAAGTTCACATCCTGGGCTACGGCTGCAACCCGGACGACGCCGCGCTGCGGGACGCGCTCGCTCGTTTTGCCGCGGCCCGCCGCCGCCGGATCGAGAAAATGGTCGGCAACCTGCGTGCGCTCAAGGTGAACATCTCTTTGGAGCAGGTGCTGGCCGCGGCCGGCAAAGGCCCGATTGGCCGGCCCCACCTGGCCGAGGCCCTGGTCCGGGCCGGGCTGGTGCGGAGCTTTGACGAGGCTTTCGAGGTTTGGATCGGACGGCGCTCGCCGGCCTACGTGGAAAAATACCGCCTGTTGCCCCAGGAGGCGGTGGCGCTGATTCACGACGCCGGCGGCCTGGCCGTGATCGCGCATCCGCTGATCGGGCGCATGAGCTATGAGGGGATTGTGAATTTGCTGGAGGTCGGAATAGACGGTCTTGAAATCAAGCATCCCAAGATGTATGTTGAGCGGGGCGAGCAGTTGCGCCGGCTGGCCGAGGAGCGCGGGCTGCTTTTGAGTGGCGGCTCCGACTTCCATGGCGGGCTCCGCAGCCAGGCGCCGATCGGCCAGTCGGTGGTGCCGTTTGCCTATGCGGAGGCGATTTTGGAGAAGTTGCGCGGCTGAGGTCAGCCGCGCCCCGAAAGATGGATATCATCCGATTTGTGAACTTGACAGGTGACACTTGACACACTTTCAAAGGAGGCAAAAATGTGGGAAGTATTGTTGACCGAGCAAGAGTTGAAGCTCCGGGACGAGGCGCGGGCCTTTGCGCGCGAGGACGTTTCGCCTGACTATTTGCGCGACCTGGACGCGGAGAAGATCGAGTTCCCGGTCGGCTTCCACGCCAAGGTGGCCAAACGCCGGCTCTACGGGATCCGCTTTCCGGAAAAGTGGGGCGGCCGGGGCATGGGCTGGACCGCGGAGGTGGCGGCCATTGAGGAGATCAGCGTGCTCGGGGCCGCGCTGGGCTGTCAATACTCCATGCCCAGCATCGTGGGCGAGGCCCTCAACCTCTTCGGCACCGAGGAGCAGAAGGAGAAATTCCTCAAGCCCACGCTCGCGGGCAAGCTGGTCTGCGCCGAAGCGCTGACCGAGCCTCGGGGCGGCTCCGACTTTTTCGGCGCCACCACCGTGGCCCGCAAGGACGGCAACTCCTACATCATGACTGGCGCCAAGCGCTTCATCGTCGGCGGCAAGGGCGCGGATTACTTTTTAGTATATGCCAAGACCGCGCCGGAGAACCCGCCCCACCAGTCCATCTCGGTCTTCCTGGTCGAGCGCGACCGGGGCGTCAAGACCGAGACCATCTTCGGGCTGCTCGGCACCCGCGGCGGGGGCACGGCCCGGATAGCCTTTAACGAGATCCGGGTGCCCAAGGAAAACCTGGTCGGCCCGGAGAACGCCGGCGGCCTGATCTTCACCCAGATGATGATCCCGGAGCGGCTCACCTCCGCGGCCGGGGCGCTCGGCGGGGCCCAGTCCGCGCTCGACTTGGCGGCCCGCTATTCCCGCAAGCGCAAGGCTTTCGGCCGGACCATCAGCAAGTTCCAGGCGGTGAGCTTCAAGGTGGCCGAGAGCGTGGCCAAGCTGGACGCGGCCCGCGCCCTGGTCTATGCCGCGGCCAAGACTATTGACGCGGGCAAACCGGCGCGGCGGATCGTGTCCGAGGCCAAGAAGATCGCCACCGAGACCGGCTGGGAGGTGATCAACCACGCCATGCAGATCATGGGCGGGATCGGCTATACCAACGTCTATCCCATCGAGCGGGCGCTCCGCGACGCGCGCCTGACCATGATCTGGACCGGCACCTCCGAGATCATGTCCGCGCTCATCCAGCACGAGTATTACGAAGAGCTGGAAGCGCAGAAGCCCACCCGCCGCGACACCGAGAAAGACGCGGGCCGGGCGGATCTGGAGATTGAAAAAGTTTATGAATAAAGAGAGGAAGATTTAAACACAAAGACACAAAGGCACTAAGCGAAGAAATTATGAATTATGAATTCTGAATTATGAAAAAAATTTCTTCTTTGTGCCTTTGTGGTGAAAAATCCTAGCCGGTCAACTTTCCCGAACGGTGGGCTTTGAGGTAGTTCTTGCAATAAGGGTCCTGATTGAGGAGCGCGGTGGCAGAAGTGATCGCGGCCATGAGTTGAGCGTCAAGCGGGTCCACCAGGGCCGAATCCAGGCCCGCACCGAGCAGCATGGCCAGGAAGGTGCGGTTGAGGAGGCGGCGGTTGGGGAGCCCAAAGGAGATATTGGAAAGCCCGGCCGTGGTCTTGAGCTCGGGCCAGCCGGCCTTGATCCCCCGGACCACCTCGAGCGCGATAAGCCCGGACTTCTGATCGCTCGAAACGGTCAGTACCAGCGGGTCCACATACAAATCTGAAAGCGGAATCCCCTCCCGGCTCACCGCCCCGACCATCTTCTCCACCACCCGCAGCCGGTCCGCCGCGCTCTTCCCGATCCCCCCGTCGTCCATCGCCAGCCCCACCACCGCGGCCCCGTACTGCTTGACCAGGGGCAGCACCGCCTCGTGCCGACCCCTCTCCAGGGTGATCGAGTTCACCATCGGCTGGCCGTTCCGGTGCAGCTTCAGCCCCGCCTCGATCGCCCTGGGGTTGGCGCTGTCAAAACAAAGCGGCGTCTTCACCTCGGCCTGGACCGTCCGCGTGAGCCACTCCATCAACTCCACTTCCCGGTCCGGCTCGGCCGCGGCGTTCACGTCCAGCCAATTCGCCCCGGCCTCGGCCTGGTCCCTGGCTTCTTTCTTGATCAGCGCCTCATCCTTGGCCAGCAGCGCCGCCTTGATCGCCTTGCGCGTGCCGTTGATTCTTTCCGCAATAATGATCATTCTCTTCTCCATCTCCAAAGCGCTACTTTAGGGGCACGCCTGACCCCAGGCGCGCATTGTTCTTGACCAAGCCCCATCGCAGTGCTAAATTCCCAAGCGATGTCGGTGATCGGCTTTACCGGCGCGGGCGGCTACCTGGCCGGGCGGGTGATCCGGCTGCTGGAAGACCACCCGCTTTGCACGCGCATCATCGGGATTGACCTCAAGACCCCGGTCGCGTCCTCGCGCAAACTTTATTTTTACCGGCGCGACGTGCGCGACCCGGAGCTGGGCCGCCTGTTCCAGCAAGAGCGCGTTTCCATTATCGTGCATTTTGCCTTTGTGCTCAACCCCAGCCACGACCGGCGGGAGATGCACGCGGTCAACCTGGCCGGGACCCGCAACGTCCTCGAAGCCGCCCTGCAATGCCGGGCCGAACAAATCCTCGCCACCAGTTCGACCTCCGCCTACGGCGCGCGGCCGGACAACCCGCCCCGGCTGCGGGAGGAGATGTTGCTGCGGGCCTCGGATCGCTTCCAGTATGCCAAGGACAAGCGGGAGATGGACCTTTTGCTTCAGGACTTTGCCCAGCGCCATCCGCAGATCGCGGTCGGCATCTTCCGGCCCTGCATCGTGCTGGGGCCGAACGTGGACAATTTCATTTCCAAGGGCCTGACCCAGGCGATCAATATCGTGGTGGCCGGCGAGAACCCGGAGCTGCAGTTTGTGCACGAGGACGACGTGGCGCGGGCGGTGGTGCTGGCGCTGGAGCACAAGGCGCGAGGCATCTTCAACATCGTGGGCGAAGGCACGATCAGATTGGAGGAAGCCTGGCAGCTCAAGGGCCGGGGGATCCGGCTGAACTTCCCGGCCTGGCTGGCTTACCGGCTGGTTGACCTGGCCTGGGTGCTGCGCCTGCCGTTGCTGGAAGCGCCCTCATCGGCCCTGGATTTCTTCCGCTGGCCGTGGGTGGCCGACGGCGGCAAGGCCGACCGCGAGCTGGGATTTGCGCCTCAATCCTCGACCCGCCAGATCTGGCTGGATTACCTGCGCTGGCTGGAAGAACACCCCAGGCCGGGGCCCCTGGGCCGGTGGCGGCGGCGGGCCAAGCCGCAGCCGGTGCCATCGCCGGCTGGAGCCGGGAGATGAAAGACCTGGGCCGGATGTGGTCGAACACCCGGATGGTGGTGCTGACCGCGGTGGCGGCCGCGGTTTATGCCGCGGTGCTGATCCCGTTCAAGGCCATCCCGATCGTGCCCGGCCTGACCGAGATCCGGCCGGCCGCGGCCCTGCCGCCGGTGTGCTCGATCCTGTTCGGCCCGGCCGGGGCCTGGGGATCGGCGTTCGGAAACTTGATCGGAGACTTCTTCGGCATGCTGGGGATCGGATCGCTCTTCGGCTTTGTCGGCAACTTCCTGTATGGCTACATTCCTTACCGGGCCTGGCGGGCGCTCTCGGACCAGGAGCCGGCCAAGCTCAGCCTGGCGGGCTGGGTCAAGCTGCTCGTCTCGTTCCTGCTCGGGGCCGGCGCCTGCGCGCTGTTCATCGCCTGGGGCGTGGACCTCTTCGGCCTGGCGCCTTTCAAGGTGCTGGTCAATATCATCGCCATCAATAACGGACTGATGGCGCTGGTGGTGTCGCCCTTCCTGGTGCTGATTCTATACCCCATGATCAAAAACTTCGGCCTGCTCTACACCGACCTGCAGGAGCCGGAACCCAGGTCCGGCCGGAACCTGGCGGGGTTGGTCTTGATCGCCGTCTCCGTAGCCGGCGGCATCCTGGTCGGGGACCTGGTGGCGTTCGGCGTCCTCGACCTCGCCACCGTCGGATTGGCCGATTTATCCCTGCGCATCTTGATCCTGCCTTTTATCCTGATCCTGCTCCTGGGCTGCGCAATCGTCTGAGTTCGAAATCTGCGGAATCAGGGACAGTCACCTAGGCTAGTTAGAGGCATTTATGGCTTGGTTCTGGTTTTAATCATTTATCCTTTATATCCATTTCGATAATGGATTTTTAGAAAATCCGTTCCCCCTAGTTATAAAATGTAATACAATTAACAATAATCTGGGAAGGAAAATCAATAAATATCAATGGGTTGTATGGCTTGCCAAACAAAAACACCAGATATTGTATTTTTTTCTTGACAAAAAAATTTTTTGTGGTAAATTGTCATTAAATTCAAGGTCTTTGAATTGTCGGGGGGCCTCTCATGGACAAAGGAGGAGGAAATTGTTTCTTCCGGGGGCGGTTGGTGCCGATCACGCTCACCACCCAACCCTATGGACCCTTGCTACCGCCTTCGGAAGGATGATGGAAGCGGAAAGAGGCAACCCGATGATCACCCTCCGCCAAGGAGGGATGTAAGGTGGGGAAGCTGCCAGGTTTCCCCACTTTTTCTTTTTCTGAGACCATCTCCATATTCAGCACATCTCTGCACGACTGCTCCTCCCCAACTCATCACTTTTCCCAGGCTTCCCCACTTTTTCTTTTTTAGGGACTGCCTCCGCGTGGGCAGAGCGCTTACAAAACAACTGCTCCCCATTCACACCCAATCTCCAGGCTTCCCCACTCTTTCTTTCTCTGGGATTCTCGCTTCTTTCCCTGGAAACGCTACGTCCGTAAGGTGGATAATTACTCTTGAGTGGTGCGGGTGCCCGCACCCGCAACCTGCCGGCTTGTTGCCTGATTTGCAAATTCGTTCACGTCCACGTTCACGTTCACGGAAAGAAAAGCTACGGATCTGTCTTCCTTGCCCTCCTTCATAAATTAGGTTATACTGGACACAATTTCGATGTATCGCACCAAAATGCCCCTGGTGCTGGCCTCGGCCTCGCCGCGCCGGCGCGAGCTGCTCGGCCTGATCGGGATCAGCTTCGAGATCAGGCCCAGCGAAATCGAGGAGTCCGAATTCAATGGAGATGATCCGGCGCTCACGGCCCGGTCCTATGCCCGGAAAAAGGCCGAATCCGTGGCCCGGCAGGAAGGCGACCGTGCTGACCGCTGGTACCTGGGGGTGGACACGATCGTGATCCTGGGCCGCCGGGTCATGGGCAAGCCGGCGGACCGGGACCAAGCCCGCGAGTTCCTGAGCACGCTCTCCGGCCGGCAGCACCAGGTGATCACGGCCTATTGCCTGCTTCGGCCCCAAGGCCGCGAGTTGGTGGAAAAGGCGATCTCCTCGCGGGTGAAAATCCGGGCCATGGCCTCCGCGGAGATCGAGGCCTACCTGGACACCGACGAGCCTTACGACAAGGCCGGGGCCTATGCGGCGCAGGGGGTGGGCGCTTCGCTGGTGGAAGCGATCGAAGGCTCTTACACCAACGTGGTCGGTCTGCCCCTGGCCGAGCTGACCACGGACCTGCTCCGGCTGGGCATCATCGAGCCCAAGACCGGTCATGGCTGAGACCATTGCCGAGCGGCTCCTCGCGGTCCGCCAGGGGATCGAGCAGGCCGCGGCTCAAGCCGGGCGAGACCCGGCGGGCATCAGGCTCGTGGCGGTGTCCAAGACCAAGCCGGCGGCGGAGATCCGGGAAGCAGTGGCGGCCGGGCAGTTTGATTTCGGCGAGAACTACGGCCAGGAGCTGCGCGACAAGATGGCCGGCGTTTCGGACCCGCGGGTGCGCTGGCATTTTATCGGGCAGTTGCAGACCAACAAGGTCAAGTACCTGGTCGGCCAGGTGGCGTTGATCCACTCGGCGGACAGCGCGAAGCTGATCCGGGAAATCGGGAAGCGGGCGGCGGGGCTGAACCTGGTGCAGGATATTTTGCTCGAAGTGAACCTGGGCGGCGAGGAGAGCAAGAGCGGCGTGGCCGAGGACGAGGTCGGCGGGCTGATCGAAGCGGCCTTGACGCAGCCGGCGGTGCGGGTTCGGGGCCTGATGACCATGCCGCCCTACTTTCCGGAGGCGGAGCCGAGCCGGCCTTTTTATCGGCGGCTCTGCGAGCTGCGGGACCGGGAGCAGGCGCGCCTCGGGGGCCGGGTGAATCTGTCTGATCTCTCGATGGGCTTGTCGCACGACTACCCGGTGGCGATCGCGGAAGGCGCGACGCTGCTGCGGGTCGGCACGGCGATCTTCGGAGCGAGGTAAGATGCAGCAGCAGAAAACCATCGGTTTCATTGGGGCCGGCAACATGGCCGGGGCCATGATCCGGGGCCTGGTCAAGGGCGGGCTTCCGGGGAAGCGGATCCTGGCCTTTGACGTGGACCGCAACAAGCTCAAAGCCTTGAGCCGGGAGCACCACCTCCGCTGGGCGAAAAGCAACCGCGAGCTGATCGGCCAGTGCGGCGCGGTGGTGCTGGCGGTGAAGCCGCAGGTAGTTGATGCAGTACTGCATGAGCTGGGGCCGCTTTCCGCCCGGTCGCCGCTGGTGCTTTCGATCGCGGCCGGGATTCCGATCAGCCGGCTCCGCGCCGGGCTGGGCCCGGAGAGCCGGATCGTGCGCGCCATGCCGAATACTCCGGCCCTGATCGGCCGGGGCATTTCCGGCTTTTACGCCGGGCCTGGGGTGAGCCCGGCCGAGCGCAACCTGGCCCGGTCCATCCTGGAAGCGCTGGGCCCGGCCCTGGAATTTCACGATGAGTCGCTCCTGGACGCGGTCACCGGCTTGTCGGGCAGCGGGCCGGCCTACGTTTATTTGATCATCGAGGCGCTCTCGGACGGGGGGGTGAAGATGGGGCTGCCCCGGGAGGCGGCGCTGGCGCTCGCGGCGCGCACCGTGGCCGGAGCCGCGGCCATGGTGCTCGAGACGGGCGAGCATCCGGCCAAGCTCAAGGACATGGTTACCTCGCCCGGCGGCACCACCATCGCCGGGCTGGCGGTGTTGGAAAAGGCCCGGGTGCGGAGCGCGCTGATCCAGGCGGTGGAAAAAGCCACGCGCCGGGCCAAGGAGTTAGGGAAGAAAAAGTGATCGTGATGAGAGCGGAAACGGTAGCGGGCCGCGGGGAGCGCGGAGGAGGAGGATGGCGATGAAGATGACGCCGCTCGATATTCAGAACCATAAGTTCCGGAATCGGCTGTGGGGGCACGACCCGGAGGAGGTGGCGATTTTCCTGGAGATGGTGGCCACCGAGATGGAGGAGCGGATCAAGGAGAACCAGTACCTGACCGATGAGCTTTCTCGGGCCAAGTCGCAATTGGCCGAGTTCCGGGAGCGGGAGCAGACGCTGAAAGAGACGATGATGATGGCGCAGAAGATCGCCCAGGACATGAAGAACAATGTGGTCAAGGAAGCGCAGGTGATTTTGTCCGAGGCGGAGCTGGAAGCGGACCGGATTCTGGAGCGGGCCCAGGCGCGGGTGGTGGAGCTGGAGGAAAAGATCCTGGAGTTGAAGCGGAGCCGGCTGCTGCTGGAAGAAGACTTGCGCGCCACTCTCACCACCCACTTGAAGCTGCTCGAAGTCGGGCGAGAGGCCGAGGCGGAGCAGGCCGAGCAGGAAGAGAAGGTCAAGCGGCTGCTGGCCAAGCCCCGGGAGAAGTAGGGGGTGGCCGAACCCGCTCTCTGGCTGGAGGACCGGGGCGACCACCTCATCCTTCGGCTGCACGTCCAGCCCGGGGCCCGCAAAAACGAGGTGGCGGGCCCCACCGCGGCAGGGTTTCTCAAGATCCGCCTGACCGCGCCGGCGCTCGAAGGCAAGGCCAACCGCGCCCTGATCCATTTCCTCGCCGAGACCCTGGACCTGGCCCGAAGCCGGATCGAACTCCTCTCCGGCGAAAGATCCCGCCACAAGCGCGCACGTGTGAACGGCCTTACCGCTCTCGCTTGCCAGGCCCGATTGACCGGCTCCTGAGATTCAGATATAATGCGAATAAGAGGCACTGATTAGGATTTTGAGTTCGCCTGGAAACGGATTCCGGGCCATCATGGCTTGTGCCAAAGC
>Ga0315282_10006976_pt1 | contig 18708 bp, 5 predicted proteins | sample YL17G07_20_MG_FD_203693 | JGI IMG/M metagenome (GOLD analysis project Ga0315282, IMG submission 203693) | Sediment microbial communities from Yellowstone Lake, YNP, Wyoming, USA - YL17G07_20 | ecosystem: Environmental > Aquatic > Freshwater > Lake > Sediment | place: USA: Wyoming | collected...
CACCTGCGTCCGCGCCGGTTTTCAGGACAAGGAAGCCGTGCTCCCGGAGCCAGGTGTTGAGGTCCACGCACCGGTCGAACGACGTGAACCCGTGGTCCGACATCACGATGAGCACGTCGCGCCGGCCGAGCCTCGACGATACGCGTCCTATCATCGCGTCCATCCGCTCGTAGACCTCTTCGAGGACGTGCTCGTATCCGGTCGGGCCAGGAGCGCCGCCTGTCCCGCCGGCGCCTCTCGCCTCCGGCGTGAAGTGCCAGAAGATGTGTGCCGCACGGTCCGTGATGTCGAACACCCCCGCCACCAGACCCTCGCGGACCTTGTCCAGGGCGTCGAAAAACAGTTTCTCGTGCTCGGCGTGAATGGACCAGGTCTGTTCGAGAAACGCCTCGTGGCTGATGACGTGTTCGTTCAAGGCCCAGGTGTCTTCCGCTAGGCCCAGCGTCGCGTACGGGCCGAACCTCTTTGCCAGATAGGGAGCGTAGCTGAAGGGGTGGGAAATCGGGAGCGCCGGGCGGTCGGGGTCGATGTGGATCGGGGTGACGTAGAGCTTGAATTCGGGAGTGAGTTCACTCAGGTAGAACCTGCAGATTCCGCTGACGTTGATGAGCGGCGCCGCGTGGAAACGGAGACGGACCCAGGGCGAGTAGGTCCCCGGTTTCAGTTCCACCTTCTGTCCGTCGAGCCGAAGGGTGGCGGAGTCTTTGGCCGCGTCACGCGTCACCGTGAACCGGGTCTCGAGCGGTCCCTCCGCGGGTCTCAGCGGGTTCGCCGGCCCGAGGATTGCCGAGGTGATTCGTCCGTCCGCCCACTTCACCGGAATTCGCATGCCCCCCGTGTACCTGTCCCCACCTCCGCCTGCGGTCGTGAAAAAGGTGAAGCTTCCCTGGGTGCCGCGGAGGTCGGGAACGCACATCCCGGAGAGAATGACGCCGTGAAATTTCTCCGGCGGAAACGTGATGGGGACGCGCAGGACCGCGGAGAAGATCCCGTGCTCTCCGAGTATCTTCCAGAAGGGCTGGCTCTTGCGCAGGAGCCGGACGGAGGGTTTGCCGAGTGGAATCCGGCGTCCCCCGAACTTCAGCGTCCGTCTTGGCGGACGGACCCGGGCGGAAGAGAGGTCGATCGCATAGGTGCCGAGGTCGCGTTTCAGGAAGTCGAAGATCCCGTGTTTGCCGGGGTTCGTGCCGGTCTGGAACGTGGACCAGGCGACGGGTGAGGCGGAGGGCGCCGTCGAGCGCAGCGGGCGGAACGTCCCGGATTCCGCCAGTTTCGCCAGGTTCGGGAGTCTCCCTTGGCGGATCATCCGTTCGGCGAGGACCGGGGACATCCCGTCGAGACCGACGATCACAACGCGCGAGCAACTGGCGGCGGTGCGGACACGTCGCCGGCGCAGCGCCCGGATCACCATCCGCACGGGCGAGGTGATGAACACCAGCACACCCAGGAGGAGTGCGATGAAGAGTGCGAGGAACGAACCGACAAACGTGAATCCTGCTCCGGGGCCGACGTAGCCGTGCGCCGGACCCGCCGAGACGAGCATCACCAGCACGGAGACCGCCCACCACGGGACAACAAACCCGGTCCTTCGACGATGGGCGCGACGAGCTGCCATCGAATCCAGCATGTTGGGGTTTACCTTATGTATCCGAGACCCCGCAAGACGTCGAGTTCCTCCGGGGACAACTTTCGGATGTCCTCGGGTGTGATGCCCGTCGGTCCGTAATGTTCGAAACTCGACAGCCAGTCGTCGAGCACCTTCTGGAGTTTCCTCACGGTCTCGGGCTCGTTGGCGGCGAGGTTTCGGCTTTCGAACGGGTCCTTGGCGAGGTCGTAGAGCTCAAAGGTCCCGTCCGAACCCCGGATCAACTTCATGTCGCCGAGCCGCACGGCCCTCAGCCTCCGGAGGAAACGTTCGAAATCAAGCGTCGGGTACCTGGCGCTGTAGTCTCCGACACCCACCAGGAAAGGTGACAGGTATTCCGAGAAGCAGGGTCGCAGTTTGCCGTTCTCCATCCGGAGCAGACTCTCCGAGTTGTGTGCAGGGGTCTTCTGCCACGGGACGCCCACGGCGTCGAGAATCGTGGCGTAGACGTCGTGGCTCTGCACGACCGTGTTATCCCGGCCGGCCTGGAAGTGGTCATCCCATTTCACGATGAGAGGCACGCGCACCAGCGGCTCGTAGAGCGAATACTGGTGTCCCATCAGGTGGTGTTCCCCGAGGTGTTCGCCGTGGTCCGACGTGATGATGATGAGCATGTTCCTGTCCAGGCCGCTCGACCTGAGGAACTTGAGCAGGTTCCCCAATTTCCGGTCTACGTAAGCAACCCTCTCGTCGTAGAATGTCTCCCAATCACGCATTTCCTCGGGCGAAAGCGTGTCCCGTCCGGTCATCATGTAGTCCGGGACCTTCACGTGCTGGTCCCTTTCCTCCCACTTCGTCACGACTTCGGGTGCGGTCCATCGGAGCCGATGGAGGGTGAGAACCCTGTGCTCGTGAACGTCAAGGTAGTTCAGAAACATGAAGAAGGGCTTGTCGGGGCGGTAACGGTTCCGGAACCACTCCCCCAGACGCTTGTGCATGGGCGACGTATAAGACAGCCAATCCCTGCACTTGAGCACGTCCCAGACCAGTGCTTCGGCCGCCGTCGGGGTGAGAATTCGGTGCCTTCTCGGATTGAAGTTCGAGAAAAACTCGAATCCCCGGCTCAGCCCGGAGAACGACGAAATGTAACCGTTCGACGAAACCCCGACGGTCTGATACCCGGCGGCCTTCAGCTTTTCCGCCAGGGTCTCGAATCTCGCGTCCAGACTCTGGTGCCCGTAGCCGACGCCATGCGCACTGTACGGAAGTCCCGTGAAGAGGGATGCATGGGATGGGAGCGTCCAACAGGACGGCGACACGGCATTCGTGTATACGCGGGCCTCTGCCGCGAATGCGTCGATGTTCGGCGTCGTCTTCCGCTCATACCCGTAACACGACATGTGGTCCGGCCGGACCGCGTCGAGAACGATCAAGAGGACGTTCGGACGCTGACTCCGGCTCGGCGGAACGCCGGCCGGAAAGGCGGCTCGAGACTCTTCCACGAACGTCCAGGCGGCGGCGGCTCCCCACGAGAGCGCGAGAAGAGCCACAAGAACGGCCGCCAGTCTCTTTGACCGCGCGCCCACGAGCAGGAGAGCCAGACCATACAGCGCTAGAAAGCTCACGGCCGCCACGGTCACGGTTCCTGCGACGTACTTGGCAGTAATGAGTTCGTACGTCTTCTCGGCATCGTGTGTCGCGGCCGGTATGGCCACATACGCGAACACGGCGGCTGCCCAGACTATCAGCAGCACCCACACCACTAGCCGGTGCAGGACCAGTGAGATTCTTCCTGCAAGCCGGAGAAGAAGTCCGACTAGGGTGCCCGTGACGAGCAGCACCGGCGCGAGCACCGTGACCGAAAATGCGATCTGGTTCAGCGGCTCAAACGTCGACCGGAACGCTCTCAGAGCCGGGTTCAAAGGGTCGGCAACGGAGACGAGCATCGCCAGCACGGCTCCCACGAGCGCCCCTGTGGCGGCGGATCGTCCCCAGCCGGGGAGGGAAGCTCGCTCGTGCCCGTTTGACGTCACGACGACCTCCTTTTGCATCGTATCCGGATGCTACGTTCGCGCGCCGCCGCAGGGGCGACGCATGCGTCGTGCCTACGCGATCTGGAAGCAGTCCGCTGCAGCAACTATAGGGGCGGCCCGGAGTAGTGTCAAGTCTCGCCGTCGAAAGAGAGGCCCAGGGGCTTTTTCTCGGCGAAATGGCCTTTTGAGGGAACCTTTCGCCCCGGCGGGCGTCAAAATGGCGAGGCTGGCATTGTTTCCAGTCCGCCTTCTGCCCCAAGTACCTTATTTTCTGCCGGAGGCCTTCTTTACTCCGTCGAAAACAGCCCCGGAGTCAGGTAGAATAGCTTGGCACTACCGTGGAGTCCATTTTCTATACGGTCTAAGGGGGTAGCCCATGAAGCGCGTGATCGTGAGTGTCGTCATCGCAGCGGCTTTTTCGGCGTCGGTGTCCTTTGCCGGTGAAATCGGCTTCGAGGAGGACTTTGCCCTCGCGAAGGACCGGACGGTCGTGCTCAAGCAGCTCATCCCGGGGACGGAGGACTACTATTTCTACCATTGTCTCCATTACCAGAACACGCTCGAGCTGGACAAGGTGGACGAGACGCTGAAGCTCTGGATCGAGCGGCACGGGCGGACCGCTCGGGTCGTCGAGATCGAGAACCGCCAGGCCATTCTCCGGTACGACAAGAACCCCGCCGAGACCCTCGCCTATCTCCAGAGAAAGCTCTCCCTGACCTTCGACCATCAGAAGGAAGTGCTTGGCCAGAAGCCGCAGCTTCCCACGACGCTCGACCAGGGCCTCATCAGCCGGGACACGCTCACCCGGCGGGCCTTCACCAACCATCCTCGGACGCTCGATGGGTTCGAATCCTCCGCGCTCGAATGGCTCATCAAGCAGCAGCTCACCGAAGACCAGCGACGGTCGCTCATCGCGAAGCTCGCCCGGCCGGACTACTCGGAGCTTCCCAGGCTCGTCGTGGAGGACCTCAACTACCGGTACTCCTCCGGCTTCGGGTCGTTCCCCGTTCACCGCCATCTCCTTCTTTCGCAGTTGGACGAATGCGTGAGGCTCAAGCCGGAGCTCTTGAACGAGACCAACTTCGTGGGCGCGTACCTGGCCAAGCTTCAGCCGGACGCGGACGTCGACTGGAGGCACGACGCGAAGGAGCGTCAGGCCTACTTCGACAGGCTCTGGATGTTCGTCTCGAAGCTGAGCCCCGCGCACAATTCGCTCAAGGCGCACGTGCTCTACCACCGGCTGATCCACGACCTCGCACTCGGCGTCTACGACAAGGACCGCTTTCTGGAATACCTGAAGCTCCCGCGGAACGTCGTCTACGTCAACCGGGAATACCTCGCCCGCCGGGAGCATCGCGACTTCGTCGTCGACCTGAACGCGAGCTACCAGGGCCAGACGGTCCTGCCCCCCGTTCGCATCGACGAGCCGCTGGTGAGGACCTTCCTCGCGCACCTCTTCCTCACCGAGGACACCTACGAGCCTTACAAGACCTACGTGAACGACGTCTACCTGAAATACCTCTTTGCGGAGACGAAGATCCTCGCGGGACTCGGGGACATGGAGAAGTGGTATTCGATGCTTCCGCCGGGAGACTACCAGGCGCTCAAGGAGCGGGTGGACATCGATTTCGCCCCCACCAATAAGCAGGTCTTCGGACCCGACGAACCCGTCTCGCTCGACGTCTACGTCAAGAACGTCTCCAACCTCATCGTGAAGGTCTTCGAGATCAACGCGATGAACTACTACCGCGAGAACAAGCGCGAAGTCGATACCGACATCAACCTCGACGGCCTGGTGGCCAACGAGGAAACGGTCTACCCGTATAAGGACGTCGCGCTCAGGCGCGTGCTGAGACACTTCGACTTCGCCTCGCTCAAGAAGCGGGGCGTCTACGTCGTCGAGTTCATCGGGAACGGCCGGAGCAGCCGCGCACTTGTCCGGAAGGGGCACCTGCGGCATCTCGTGCGCACGAGCACCGCCGGACACGTCTTCACGGTCCTCGACGACGCGAACCGGAAGCTCCCGGGCGCCACGCTCTGGCTCGCCGGTCACGAGTACAAAGCCGACAAGGACGGCACCATCACCGTGCCGTTCACCAATAACCCCACCCGACAGTCCATCATCCTCACCGACGGCGACTTCGTCTCCCTGGACGAGTTCAACCACCTCGCGGAGAACTACTCCCTCCAGGCGGGGATCTACGTGGACCGCGAGGCGCTGCTCAAGCGGAAGCAGGCCGTGGTGGTCGTGCGTCCGGCGCTCTTCCTCAACGGCACCCCCGTCACTTTGTCTGTGCTCGAAAACCCCTCGCTCCTGATCGTCTCCACCGACCGCGAGGGCGTCAGCACCGCCAAGGAAGTGACCGATTTCCCGCTCTTCGAAGACCGCGAGAGCACCTACGACTTCCAGGTCCCGGAAGACCTCGCCAGTCTCAGCTTCACCCTCAAGGCCAAACTCCAGAACCTCTCCCAGAACAAGAAGGTCGACCTCTCCGTCCAGTCCTCGTTCGCCTTGAACGGAATCGATGCGACCGAGAAGGTGGAGGACCTGCATCTCCGGCACGTGGCCGGGCAGTATTCCCTCGACGTCCTCGGCAAGACAGGGGAAGCGAGACCCGACCGGCCGATTTCCCTCGTCCTCAAGCACCGTGATTTCAAGGACACCGTGGACGCGTCGGTCCAGAGCGGTGCGAACGGGACGGCCTCCCTGGGCGCGCTGAAAGACGTCCAGTGGGTGCGTGCGACCGGGCCCGAAGGGACCGTCCACACGTGGTACCTCCTCAAGGACATCGCCGGCTATCCGGGCAGGCTCCACGGCCGGGTCGGGGAAGTCCTCTCCCTCCCCTACATGGGCGACGAGAAGGAAGCCCAGCGGGACAAGCTATCGCTCCTGGAGAAACGCGGCGACACGTTCAGCGCCGACCGCTTCGACGCACTCCTCATCAAGGACGGGTTCCTCGTCATCCAGGGGCTCGCGCGCGGAGACTACGCCCTGCGCATCAAGGACATGGACCGTGACATCCTCATCAGCATCGCCCCCGGCGAAGAACGGGAAGGGTACGTGCTCGGCCAGAACCGGCATCTCGAGACGGTGAACGCGAAGCCGCTCCAGATCGAGCGCATCGAGGCGGACCCGGAGAACGTCAAGATCGTGCTGAAGAACGCGACCAAGTTCGCCCGCGTGCACCTGGCCGCGACGCGCTACATGCCCGAGTATTCGATGCCGGGAGAACTCGGGAAGATCGGTTTCGCGGAGCCCGCACTCGCGTGGCTCGACAAGCTGGAGTCGCTCTACGTCGCCGGACGGAATATCGGCGACGAATTCCGCTATATCCTCGAACGCAAGTACGCCGTCAAGTACCCCGGCAACATGCTGGAGCGACCGCGACTGCTCCTCAACCCGTGGGCCATCCGCAAGACCGAGACGGGAGTGCAGGCGGCGGAGGCCGGGGAACCTTTCTATGGAAAGGGCGAAGGCGGCGGCGGTGAGCGCGTCGCGGGGGCACTCTCGGCAGGGTACTTGCGCGCCCTCCAGAAAGGCACAGGCCCGGTATCCGCCGACCTCGATTTCCTGAGCGAGCAGGCGGTGGTGCTGACGAACCTCCGTCCGGATGCCGCCGGCGTCGTCACCGTCAAGCGAAAGGACCTCGGCGGTCACTCTCAGATCAACGTCCTCGCCGTCGACCCCCAGAACACAGTCTTCCGCGAAATCGCGCTGAACGAGGTGGCGACGCAGTTCCTGGACCTTCGCCTCGCGGCGGGACTCGACCCCCAGAAGCACTACACCGAGCAGAAGCAGATCACCGTCGTCAAGGCCAAGGAGAAGTTCGTCCTCGAAGACGTCAACACCTCGAAGATGGAAACCTACGACACCCTCGCCAAGGTCTACAAGCTCTACATGACGCTGAGCAGCGACGCGACGCTGGTCGAGTTCAACTGGATCCTCAACTGGCCCGCCATGAAGCCCGAGGAAAAGCGGGAGAAGTACTCCAAGTACGCCTGCCACGAGCTGAACTTCTTCCTGGCCAAAAAGGACCCCGCGTTCTTCGAGACGGTCGTCCAGCCATACCTCCGCAACAAGAAGGACAAGACCTTCCTCGACCACTACCTGATCGGGAGCGACGTGTCGGGGTATCTCAAGCCGTGGAACTATCAGCAGCTCAACATCGTGGAACGGATCCTGCTTTCGGAGCGGGTCGCGGGTGAGCGGCCGCAGACCTCGCGACACGTCACCGACCTCTACGACCTCGTGCCGCCCGACATCGAGCGGTTCAACTACCTCTTCAAGACGGCGCTGAAGGGCAGTGCGCTGGAGGTGCCCGTCGCGGGCGGCCCCGTGGCGACCGGGTTGGCTGCGAAGGCGTTCGCACCCGGTGCGGCCCCGGCGGAAAAGGCGGCGCAAATGGAGCCACTGGCGGAAGCCCCGCCGCCGATCGCCAGAGCGGTGGAAGCAGAAGCTGTCGCTGAGAGGAAGCTGGTGCTCGACCGGGCGGAAGCCGACAAGGCAAAGGAGGCGGCACGCTTTCGTCCCGCCGACGAGGCCAGGCGGCTGGCCGTCCGGCAGCTCTACCGCAAGCTCGACAAGACCGAGGAGTGGGTCGAGAACAACTACTATCACCTCCCCATCGAGAGTCAGAACGCGGAGTTGGTCAAGGTGAACGCCTTCTGGCGGGATTACGCCAGGCACGACGGGAAGAGCGAGTTCTTCTCGGTGAGCCTAGCGGACGCGTCGCACAACTTCACGGAGATGATGTTCGCGCTCTCCGTGCTCGACGTCCCGTTTGAGGCGAAGAAGCACGAGACGGAGCAGAAAGACGCGCGCTTCACGCTCTCGGCCGCTAGCCCCCTGGTCGCTTTCCACAAGGAGATCAAGGAGGCGCCTCCCACCGCCGAGAAAACCCCCATCCTCGTCAGCCAGAACTTCTTCCGTGCGAGCGACCGCTACGCCTACGTGAACAACGAGCGGCTGGACAAGTACGTCACCGACGAGTTCCTGGTGCACGTGGTCTACGGGTGTCAGGTGGTGATTACGAACCCGACGTCGTCGCGGCAGAAGCTGGACGTGCTGCTCCAGATCCCGCGCGGAGCCATGCCCGTCCAGAACGGGTTCTACACCCGCGGAATCCACGTCGACCTCGAACCCTATAGCACCGGGACCCTCGAGTACTACTTTTACTTCCCCGCACCCGGCAAATACCCCCACTACCCGGTGCACGTGGCGAAGGACGAGAAGCTCATCGCCTTCAGTCCCGCCGTCACCCTGAACGCCGTCGAGACGCTGAGCAAGGTGGACCGCACCTCCTGGGACTACCTCTCGCAGAACGGCACGGGCGACGAGGTCCTCGACTACCTTAAGGCCGAGAACCTGGGCCGCGTCAATCTCGACCGCATCGCCTGGCGCATGAAGGACCCGGCGTACTTCCGGACCGTCCTTGCGCTCTTGGACCAGCGCCACGTCTACAGTCACACCCTCTGGTCGTACGGGATCAAGCACGACGATCTGAAGACGGCGCGGGAGTTCCTCCGGCACTGCGATTCCTTCGTCGTCGAGTGCGGCGCCTATATCGACGCGAAACTGCTGACGATCGACCCCGTCGTGCGCAAGAGCTACCAGCACATGGAGTACAGTCCGCTGGTGAACGCTCGAGCACACCGGCTCGGCAAGAAGCGCACCATCCTCAACGACCGCTTCTTCGCCCAGTACGAGCGGCTCATGAAGGTGCTGGGGTACCGCGCGTCGCTCGACGACGACGACCTGATGGCGGCGACCTATTACCTGCTGCTTCAAGACCGGGTCGAGGACGCGCGTGAGTTCTTCGCCCGCGTGAACTCCGCCAACCTCAGGACCGCCATCCAGTACGACTACTTCCGGGCGTACCTCGACTTCTACACCGACAGCCACGCGATTGCCCGGGCCGTCGCGCAGAAGTACGAGACCTACCCCGTCGACCGGTGGCGCGTCGCGTTCGCCAACGTCCTCACGCAGCTCGACGAAATCGAGGGGAAGGCCCCCAAGGTCACCGATAAGGAGGATCGCACGCAGCTCCAGACCAAGCTCGCCGCCACGGAGCCCTCCTTCGATTTCAAGGTCGAGGAGAAGAAGATCACCATCAACTACCAGAACGTCGCCGAATGCCGCGTCAACTACTACCTGATGGACATCGAACTGCTCTTCTCGCGGAACCCGTTCGTCCAGGAGTACTCGGGACAGTTCGCGTTCATCCGTCCGAACGAGACGGCGGTCGTGACTCTCCCGGCGGGCGCGGCGAAGCACACGTTCGCGCTTCCCGCACGCTTCCACGCCTCGAACGTCATGGTCGAGATCGAAGCCGGAGGCGTCAAGAAGTCCCGGGCCTACTACTCGAATGCCCTCGCCCTCCAGGTCATCGAGAACTACGGACAACTCCGCGTGACCCACGAGGCGACCGGGAAACCCCTCAGCAAGGTCTACGTGAAGGTGTATGCCCGGATGAAGGGCGGCGCGGTGCAGTTCTACAAGGACGGCTACACCGACCTCCGCGGACGATTCGACTACTCCTCGCTCAACACCAACGAGCTCGACAACGTGGAGAAGTTCTCGCTCCTGGTCTTGAGCGAGACCGACGGGGCGGTGGTTCGCGAAGCCGACCCGCCCAAGCGGTGACCGGCAACGTCCTCCTTCCCCCTCTCCCCTTGAGGGAGGGGGTCGGGGTGAGGGGTAACTTGGAGGAAGTCCGAAATCCGAAACCCGAATGACGAAGCGCCTCCGCCGAAGCGGCTTCTGCGCTCTCGCGAAGGCGGATCAATGACGAAGCCCGAATCAAGCAATGGCGACACATCGGGATTCGTCATTTGGACATTCGACATTGAATCGCCCCTCGGGGGCCCCGAGGCCCCTCTCGGGGTCCGAGGGGTCATTCGGGTTTCGCCATTCGGATTTCGGATCCCCTCTCCCTCCTCTGGGGGGAGAGGGCCGGGGTGAGGGGCGGACCCACCCGGCATGAGAAGAAATCCACCCCTCACCTTGAATCCTCTCCCCCCGGTGGGGGGAGAGGAAAAAAACGGCAGCGGTCACAAAGGTTGTTTTCTACGGAACAGATTGAGACCCGAAATTCGAAACCCCAAAAGAAGCGTCCACTCGCGTATCGGGATTCGGGCTTCGGGCTTGATTCGGGATTCTGGTTTCCGGTTTCGGGTTTTTTCCGCGAGGTCATCCCCAGAGGTCCTTCTTGCTTGCGTCATTTGCTTGCCCCCGTTTCGCTTGACAAACTCACCCCAATCCTGTCTACTTCTGGACTCTTTCGGCGGGTCGAACCTGTGTTCCAGGGGTCTCTGCTGGTGGCGTGGTGAATGTCTGAGAACGAGAACGAGGCGTGGGGACGTCGCGCCGGGCGCGTCCTGAAAGAGTCGCTGTGGGTCGGAGGCGCTAGCGGTCTTGCCACCATCCGCGAGCTCCTGGTCGTGATGATCCCGGTCATCGTCGTCATGACCGCGATCGAGGCGTTCGGGCTTCTGCCGAAGATCGCCTGGCTTTTCGCCCCGGCGATGCGGTTCCTCAGGCTCCCGGGCGACGCCGCCTTGGTCTTCATCTCGGGGGCGTTCGTCAACCTCTACTCGGCCGTCGCCGTCGCCGCCAACATCTCCCTCACCGTCAAAGAGATCACCGTCCTCGCTCTCCTCGGCCTCATCTGTCATAATCTCCCCGTCGAGTGTGCCGTCCAGAAGAAGGCCGGGACAAGCGTCTGGGCGACGCTCGCTATCCGCCTCCTGACGGGGTTTGTGGGTGCCTATGCGGCCTCGAGACTCATCCCCGAGACGGGCCGGTGGATTCGGTCGGCCACGGTGGCCGGCGCCGCGCAGGTCCTCACCACCCGCGAGCTCCTCTGGGCCCGCGCTCGCGGCAACGCCGTCTTCCTCGCCAAGGTGGTCGTCATCGTCCTCGTCCTCATGATCCTGATGGAGTTCCTGCGTCAGACCGGGGTGCTCCGCTGGGTGATGATCCTGCTGCGTCCGGTGACCTGGCTTGCGGGGCTGTCGAGCCGGGCGGCGTTCTCCGTGGTGACCGCCGCGACCATCGGACTCGCCTTCGGGGCGGGCACGGTGATCGCCGAGGCGAGACGGAACGAACTCTCCCGTGAGGAGCAGTTCCGTGCGAACGTCTTCATGGGGACCACCCACTCCCTGTTTGAAGACACGATGCTTTTCGTGATCCTCCACGCGAGCGTGCTGTGGATCGTGGTGGTGCGCCTAGCGATCGGCTGCGTCGCGGTGAGACTCTTCAGTGCGGCGAGGTGGCTCTACCTGAAGAAGTTCGGCGGCGGATCTTCTCCCTCTCCCTCCAGCGGGGGGAGAGGGCCGGGGTGAGGGGTGGATTACTCCGTCCTCTGACATTCCTTCCGAATCGCGTCGAGCACGCCGGTCAGATTGCGGTGCACATCCGAGTTCGTGAACCGGATGACGCGATATCGTTCCTTCGCCAACTCCCGTGTCCGGTTCGCGTTGTATTCCCGCTGCTCCGCATGGGTATCGCCGTCGATCTCAACAATCACCTTTCGGCTCGTACAACCGAAATCCACGATGAACTTTGCGAGCGCTAGTTGCCTGCGGAACTTGAACCCGGAGAGTTGCTCGTCCCGGAGTCGCCGCCGGAGGATTTTTTCGGCCGGGGTCTGCTGGCGTCGAAGTGCGTGGGCGTTGGCGATGGTTTCGCGGGCAACGCGTTGTTTGCGGATTCGCGGCATGGTGATTGACTCGGAGCCGATACAGAAGAAGCGACACCGCCCCTCACCTGAATCCTCTCCCCCCGGAGGAGGGAGAGGAGGAGCGAATTGCGCGGCGCCCGTCCGTCATGTCCCCTCTCCCCCTGACGGGGGCGGACGGTCGTGAGGCCGCATCATGCACGAGCCGCTTTCCGGCGGGCGCGGCGGATGCGCACCTTCCACTAGTGTCTTGATCAGTTCCGGAACCGCGTCCTTCGCCCCCGGCCCGATCCGGCCGAGCGCATAAGCGGCACGCTATCGCACGTCACCCTCTGGATCCTCAAGGGCCTTGACGAGTGCCGGAACAGCCTCTTTCGCCCATGGCCAAAGCCGGGCGAGCGAATCGGCTGCTTCGACCCTTACGCGAACCTGCGAGTCGCTTAAGTCTTTGATGGCTACTGCAATCCGGTGTTTTGCTCTGTGTTCCTCCCGACCACCACACCCCGGAATCGCTAAGATCACGAGCGCCAGGACGAGTGCGCCCAAAGTTACGCCGACCCTACTGCGCGGCGAAATCGGGAGGACAATTCTGCGCTTCGACGTGGGTGGCATCCCCCAACAGGTCGGTGTGGATTCCACTCCTATTCTATCCAGCTATATCGGAGGATTCCAGCGTCAATTGGAGTATTGCGTCCCAGTGGAAAGCCGCTCCCCGCGTGGCCGGCTACTGGTCACATACGCCGGACGACGTTTTCGGGAGGGACACGTTATCTCTTCTGGACTTGGACGATTCCGCCTTTCCCCTCTTTCACATCGAAGGCGGAGAGATTACTGGCGACGCATTTGCCCTCATGAACACCGCCTCCGTACCCGCATAGGAAATCATACTCCCCGTCGGGCAGGTCAAATTGTATATCGATCCGCTTGCTCTCCTTCGGACCAAGTGTAAAGTCGTGGCGCAAGGCATTTTCCTTCCCGACCGTCCACGAATACGGTTTGCCCGCCACGACTCCTTTGCCTTCCCATCGAGGTTCGGAACTGCCGATCTCAAGACTCTGCCGGGTAATAAGCGCAAAGGAGGGACCGTCCGCAACAGACCATGATTGCCGTGGCCCATCCCGCTTTGCCAAGAGAGTCAACGCGAGTTCTTGACTGAATAACTTGACGGCATCTTTCCCGTCATTTTCGATGATGATGGTCGCAAGCACTTTGTCTTCACGCACATTCACCGACGACCGCAGATGGATTCCTTCCAGTCTTACCCAGTTCCGGTTCTCCGGAGCCTTCCCGAGGTACTCAAATTTCCGGATCAGTCCGTCCCCCGGGTTTATGGGTTGATCGACTTCCTTGGCGTCAATCTGCACGCATTGCCCTGCATACGGGCGAAGCCCATCCTTCACCTTTTCGGAAACATACATTACATAGATCCCGCTGTAGAGCGTGCAAGCGTCCCAGCGGTCAAAGATCGCGAACCCGCAATACTTGCCGGGCCCCCGTATTCCTGCCTCCGAGATCGCTCCTGCGCAAAGGAAGAGGCCGGTACAAAAAAGAATGTAAACGGATCGTCGCTTCATGTCCCCCTCCGCATGCTTCCGCCTTCAACTGTTAGAGGAAAAACCAAAAGAGCCGTTTCTTCTCTTGCCTGTCTTGGAGTAATTGGTGCCTTGGTGGTGACCACTCTTTCCGTTTCTTTCTTCTTTCTCCCAGAAGCTCACCCGATGTTTGCTTTTCTCTGTGGCCTCTGTGACCTCTGTGGTGAATAATGCTTGGCTGTTCGACCGCTGAGAGATGCGTACGGGCTACGAAACCGTGAGCCGGCGCGCACCATCATGCCGCCGCGGCCGCTTTCCGGCGGGCGCGGCGGATGCGCACCTTCCACACGATGCCCGCCACCACGGCCGCTAGCCCCAGCACCGGGAAAATCCCCACGAGGAGTCCGATCGCCCCGAGGAGGATGACGAGCGTCGAGATCATCGACTGTGCCTCGAGTGTGAGCCGTCCGCCGCGTCCTTTCAGGCGCTGAACGCCCATCACCACGAGAGTGGCGAGGACCACGATGCCGAGGGGAACGAGTGCGTCGAGGAGCTTCGAGGAGACGCCGCACGCGGTGACGAGCACCTCGCCCCGGGGCGTCGTGAACTGGTAGCGGATGCCTCGCCTCGGCAGCTCCACGTCGAGACTGGTAAGTCCCGTCCACACCTTACCCCTCAGGATTGTGGTGTCGTCGATACCGGTGACCCGCGTCGCAAAGGCATGGCCTTCGCCAGTACCGGTCACGCCCAAACGCCCCCCGGACGTGATCCAATCGGGGGCGCCGGGCTCGAGTACCCTCACCTCGCTTTTCTGGAGTTCCGCGTGCGTCTCGAGTTGTTTCTGGTAGCGTTGGACGACGTCTTTGGTTTCGCGGCTCTGCTGGGGTGCTATCTGCTGGGCCATCTGCTCCTTGCCTTCGGTGACGATCCGGCTCTTGAGGTCCTGCTGGGCGATGTCGGGGGCGTTGGGCTGCAGGACCCGTTGCCCCTGTTCGGCGCGGAACTTCCGGCCGCTCTCCAGCCGGTCCATGGCCGCGGCCTTCTCGGGCGGCGGAGCCTGCTCGAGGGCGTTCCGGGCGAGCCATTCCTCGTTCATCGTGACCTGGCCGCCCGCGGGCGCCTTCACCTCGGGCAGGGAGAAGTTCCCATTCCAATTGAGGTCCTTGACCTGGTTCAGCGCCCGGGCGTTCGTCTGTCCGGCAAAGGACCGGCTCATCACACCCCGATTGCCGACTTCCTCCCACGTCTGGGGTTGCACGGTCTTTTGGATGCGCTTCTGGAGTTCGTTCAGAGTGACCTTCGACTGCTCTATCTCTCTCTGGTAGTCCTCGTTGCCGCGAAACTTGCTTGCGTCGCCCCGTTCCAGGTTGGGCGCGAGGACCCTCAGGTTCGCCTTGGCCCGTTCCTGCGCGTAGGGGTTGCCGTAGTCGGTGGTCTTGATGAGTCGCTCGCTCTGGTTCCTCCAGTAGCTCTGCTCCCCCGCCTCAAAGTCACCTTCTCTCCGGACCTCGGTCATGGTCCCGCCGAAACGGACCCACTTGTGCGTCTCGCTCACGAAGAGTTCCACCTGGCTCAGTTCGGGTCGGATGTTGACGGTCTGGATGATCGGCACCGTGAGGAACCGGAAGCTCCCTAGGGCCTTGATCCTGCCGCCATACTTGAGGACGACCGGGTAGTCGAGGTCCCCCTCGGCGGTCTTGACCAGGGGGATGCGGACGTGATCGGACTTGTCCTTGCCCGGGATGTGGGTGGGTTTGACCAGCTCCCCGGCGACGCGGGCCGTCCAGATCGACGCCCCCTCGGGCAGCGTTACCTCCAGGTACTGCTCGCGGCTGTTGGTGACCATGTAGACCTGCTCGGCGCGGTAGGCGCCGTTCGCGTCGAGCACGAGGAGCGTCCGTGCAAGACCGATGCGCGCCTCGGGGGTCTCGACGAGCTTCCGCTCCTTTGTCTTGAAGGCGAGTCTGGGGGCCGTGGCGTCGGTCTGGACGGCGTAGGCCCGGGTGTTTCCGCCCCGGCTGAGTCCCGCCACCGTCGACCATACCTCGAGCTGTCGGCCGAGCGTTTCCAGTCCCTCGGCGGCCTCGACGACGACCTCGTCGCGGCCGGTACTCTCGAGTGCCACGTACCGGTGGAGCGTGCGGCCGGTCTCGACGACCGGGATGGGCGTCTCGTGGATCTCCGCGGTCAAGAGCACGTCATTTTCGACGAGCACGCGGAGCTGGTTCATGACCGGGTCCTGGAGTTCGAGTCGGACGCGGATGACCTGCGGGTCGCCGGTCGTCTCGACGGTCTTCTGCCGGAGGAGGGGGACGCTGACGCGCGCGTCCTTCATCCGCGCGGGAAGCAGGAACGAGAGGTCCCGGATGCCTGCGTTACGGATCGTGAAATCCATCAGGATCGTCTCCTCGATCGCGCGGTCGGTCACCCGGACGTTGGTGAGGGTGTAGCAGACGACGTCGGGTTTTCGCGCGGTGAGGACGATCCGGCCGGAGTAGCCCGCGGACTTGTAATGGAGCGCCAGCCGCGCCAGCGTCCGCTGCGCCGACACCAGCCACCCGTAGACACGACTCACGAGGACGTTCTCGATGTTCTTGAGGTCTTCTGCACGCACGTCGAACGCCGGGTCCACCTGGACGACGATGTCACCCTCCTGGTTTTCGACGTCCAGCACCTCGAACTGGGGCAGGTCCGCCGCCTGGACTTTTTCCTCTTTGCCGAGCGTGCCGCGGACGACGACGGGGATCTGGCCCTGGATGCCCTGGGCGAGGTAGACGGTGAGCACCTTGCGGCCGGCTTCGTCGGTGAGGGCCCACTCGAACTCACCCGGGGCCGACACGCGGTCGATCTTGAGCTCAGCGGGCACCACCGTGCGCACCCGGTAGACCAGCCTCCTCTCGGCCGTCGTGACCACGCGGGTCTCCACGTTCCTCTCCCGTTCGGAAATCCGCAGGACGGTCTGGACGATCGCGGATGTTTTCGCGGTCACGGGCTGGGCGGAAACCTTGATGGAGAAGGGCGTGCGGGCGAAGAGATAGGACTGGTAAGGCCGGAGTCCGAGGGGGCTCTCGTCCACGACGAGAGCGGTCCTGGGGGCGTTGGGCGGCACCGTGGGCACGTCGGTGCGCCTGACGTCGGCGGCGCTCACGGTCTGAATGTCAAGGAGCGGACTCCGACGTACCGTCACCTGTCCGCTGTGACGGATGGCGTCGGCCACGCCGACCACCGGGACGTCGAAGGTCGCTAGCGCCAGTGTCCCCACCGCACCCGCCCGCCAGAGGTACACCTCGAACTGCTCCTGTTCCTTGGCTTTCTTGAGCAGGGAGACTTCGAGGCGGGACTTCCCGTCGGACGCCTTGACCTCCCACCCGCGGACGTTTGCCCCCTCCACCTTCTCGACGAGGTAGCCGTCGGGGAGCTCGACGGTGAAGAAATCCCGGAGTCCGCGGCGGAAATTGAGGGAGAACGCCCAGGCGAGGCGCAACTGGTCCTCCTGGACGTCGAAGGTCGCGACGGAATCGACGGTGAGCGTCTGGTCGATCTGCCCCTCCAGGACCTTCGGCCGCCACTCGATGGAGATCTGGCCCGAGGCGCCGAGGGCGGTGTTGATCTTCTGACCGGGCAGTTTGGTTTCGTAGGTTTGTCGGTCGTTCACGCCTCCGAGGCGGACTTCCGTCTGCGCGGCGGGGACATCGAGGGTGAGGGCGGTTGCGGGCGCCACCGGGAGTCGCCCCTCGGCCACGCGCCAGCCCCCTCGACGCTCCAGCTTCAGCCGCACCGCAAGGTCCATGCGGTGGACGCCTTTCCCCGAGACGTAGGCGACCACGAACGACCGGTCGCGCAGGTCCGGCGCGGGCTTCATGGGCGCCTGCTGCGGACTGGGCGCCTTCGCGTCGAGCTGGACGACGCTCAACCGGGCGGGTCTGGCGTCCATGTCGGCCTTTGCCAGCACTCCCCCTTCGAGGGGCAGCGGCACGGTGGCGTAGTCCTCCGTGAAGACGCTTACGTCCACGGACCCCTCGACCAGCAGGAACTCGTTTCCTTCGAGGGTGGCGTGGAACGTGGCCCCGGAAAGGGCATACGGAGCGGGCGGCGACGCAGGACCGATCTTCTTGTCCGGATAGGCGAGGTTCCAGAGCTCGACGAAGCGGTCGTACGGGATGAGCATCTGGGTGGGGCCGCCGATGCCGAAGCGCGCCTCCGCGTCATACGGCAGGATGATGGCGTCCGCCGGCACCTTGACCGGCGGCTCGGGTCCCACGATCTGGACGACGTAGGGCTTTTCGGGCTCGGCCGCAGAGAGCGACGCGGCGCCCGCGACGACCATGAACCCGACGAGGATTAATGTTGCCGTGACCCCGGCCGGACGACGCGCCTTTCCTCTCAGCCACCGGACGAAGCCGGCCACGAGGTAGTAAAGCGTCAGCACGCACGCGGCGTAGAAGGCGCCGTTGACCATGAGGGCCAGCTCCAACTGGCCGGTGATGACCGGAAGAAGCGTCGCGATCAGGGCCACCGTCAGGACGTACGTGACCTTCTGCCGCAGCGGTTTCGTCGTCATGACGACGCCGGCGAGGAGCACCCCGAGTGCGAGCGCCCACGCCAGCGCCCCCAGCCGCCTGTCGTTCGTGACGGTGACGCCGAGACGCGGCTCGGTCCCGAGGCTCCGGAACGTGATTCCCTCACCCCTTTCCTGAAAGTCGATCTGCAGGCTCCTCAGCCCTTCGAGCGTGTAGAAGTAGGCGGCGCCGTCTCTCCGCCAACCGTACGAGACCTTCCCCTCCTCGGAGGGTTTTTCGACCGCGGACGGCCCTGCTGGAGTTTTCGTCGGGGGGACGGGCGCAGTCGCGATTTCCCCAGTCCTCAACCTCCCATTGGGA
>Ga0315282_10006977_pt1 | contig 18707 bp, 16 predicted proteins | sample YL17G07_20_MG_FD_203693 | JGI IMG/M metagenome (GOLD analysis project Ga0315282, IMG submission 203693) | Sediment microbial communities from Yellowstone Lake, YNP, Wyoming, USA - YL17G07_20 | ecosystem: Environmental > Aquatic > Freshwater > Lake > Sediment | place: USA: Wyoming | collected...
GCCGGAGCCGGTCCCTTCGCACTTCGCCGAACGGGTGATCGAGCGATGGAAGCTCGAAGCGCTACCCGCGCCGGGAGCGACGGAGGCGATCCCAACGAGCCTACTGGAGCTGCTTGCCACCGCCGCAGGGATGCTCGTCCGGAACGCGCGGTTCGCGGGCAATCAGGTGTGTCGTGCACTCGCACTCGTGGGGGAGGAAACGCTGAGACGACTCGCTTTCGGATTTGGGCACGCGCGCCTCGCCCTTTCGCAGGCGCGCGCAAGCGCGGTCTCAGCGCTCAGGCTAACCTATGAACTCAACACATAGGGGGAAAGGAACAGGCCATGATGGAATCACTCGCAGCCATGAGCATCTCGAAGCTGATCGTCCTCGGTGTGTTCGGCATTGTCGTGCTTCTCTTCATCATCCTGCTCACCCTGGGAACGGCGGCGATCCTTGGGCCGGGGATGCACGCGGTGAGGGGGGCGATGTCCGTTCTACCCAGACACGAACGTCCTCGAATGCCGGTGTCCGTCCGCGTGCTCGGCGCGGGAGTTGTCTTCCTCGTCGTCGGGCTGGGCATGGTGCTCACACTCGCCCTGTTCCCGGACATCGGGGGCTGGGCGATGTTCGGAGTGCTCATGCTCTGCCTCGGCATCGGTCTCGTCGCGTTCTATCTCGTCGCCTCAAGGGCTGAGCGAGAGAGCCCGGGACGACGCTCCGAGCCGGTGTCGCTGGATCAGCACCAGTAGAACAGCGACACCGACGGACACGGACCCCACCACCCAGCGACGGAAGGAGCCTCGAGATGGCAGAATCGGTCGCAGTCATTATGAGTTCGCTTGAGCGGATGGACGCGTGGAAGATCCTCGCCATCGGCGTCGTCGGATACCTCCTGCTCAAGACCCTCGCGCACATCGTCGTGGGCATCATCGCTTTCCCCTTCGTCCCATGGGGATGGAAAACGAGGCTGAGGAAGCTGCGCGAGCTCAAGAGAGGAGTGGCTTGGGAGGACGACGGGAAGGGAATCCCTGTCTCGGCGCGCATGCTCCGATTGGGGATCCTCTTTCTCTCGCTCGGTGCGGGCGTGATGCTGACGCTCATCATCCCGATAACGTCCGGGTGGGCGGTCTTCGGCACCTTGCTGCTCACCTTCGGCGTCGGGCTGATCATCTACTACGTCGTCGCATCGCGAGCCGAGTCACCGCAGCGCCCAGACGCGGGCGAAAGAGAGGACACAGGACGGTGAGGGAAGACTGCCACATCGAGGTCGAGATCGACATGACGAGTAGGGCGAGCGCATCCGGGTGCGCCGCCCAAGCATGGTGAACCGATGGACGCGAAGCTCTATGCCACCGCAGACGGCCCGCTGCCGAAGGACGACGGTTACCGGGGCATCTGGTACTACGACCAGCCATCCGACGACGAGTACCGCTACAAGTACAGCGGCGGGTTCGCCACGTATCCGCAGCAACACGTCCCGATCGCCGTCTACGCGAAGGACGCCGACAAGACCTTCTTCTGCTACGGTGGGAAGCCGAAGGACACGAGCGGACTCCTCCGCATGGTCTCCTACTTCGACCATCGGACCGGACTTCTCCCCCGCCCGTCGATCCTCCTCGACAAAGGAACCGACGACGCGCACGACAACCCGACGATGATGCTCGACGACGAGGGCTACCTGTGGGTCTTCTCCAATTCCCATGGACGGTCGCGCCCCTCGTTCATTCACCGAAGCCGGGAGCCGTACAGCATCGATGCGTTCGACCACGTCTTGACGACGAACTTCTCGTATGGCCAGCCGTGGTGGATGTCCGGTCATGGCTTTCTCGTCCTCCACACCCGCTACACGGAGCACCATCACCGAAGGCTCTTCGCCATGAGAAGCCCGGACGGAGTGGATTGGGAGGAGCCGCGCCTGCTCGCGCACGTTCACCAGGGACACTATCAGATCAGCTGGCGCATGGGAGACCGTCTTGGCACGGCGTTCAACTACCATCCGCATCCGGTCGGCCTCAACGCCCGGACGAACCTTTACTACATGGAGACGCTCGACTACGGCGCGACGTGGCGAAACGCGGCGGGGCAGGCGCTGTCCCTCCCGCTCACGACGCCCGACAACGACGCGATCGTCAGGAACTACGAAGCCGAGGGCCTGCTCGTCTACCTCAAGGACATGACGTTCGACGCAGAGGGACGCCCGATCATCCTGTACCTGACGAGCAGGGGATATGCGTCCGGCCCGCGGAACGACCCGCGCACCTGGATGACGGCGCGATGGACGGGAACTCAGTGGGAGTCCCGACCGGTCACGACCTCGGACAACAACTACGACTTCGGGTCGCTCTACGTGGAAGATGACGGTACCTGGCGGATCATCGCACCGACCGAGCCGGGGCCGCAGGCGTACAATACCGGTGGGGAAGTGGCCCTCTGGACCAGTTCGGACCGGGGCGCGACCTGGACCAAGGTGAAGCAACTCACGCACGGAAGCCGCTACAACCACACCTACGTGCGGCGGCCCGTGAACGCCCATCCCGGGTTCTACGCGCTCTGGGCCGACGGCCATGCGCGACAGCCGTCGGAATCGTCCCTTTACTTCACCAACCGGAGCGGCGACCATGTCTGGCGGCTGCCGGCGGTGATGACGAGTGACTTCGCAGAACCAGAGGTAGCGTGGTAGGTTCACGCCCGCCACGCACACAAACCGTCGCTGTTCTTCCACGACGGCACCCTGTTTCACTTCTACTGCGCCGTCGCCCCGAACCCCTCGGGGCGGATGGGCGAGGTCGAGACGTGCGGGGGATTGCCGTGGCAACGTCCTAAGGCGCTCGGCGTACCCCGTGCGCTGCCCTTCCCCGGGCACGGGGAGCACTCCCCTCCCGGACTTCGCTCCCATCGCGGGCCTCAGTCCGGGGTTGACCACGGTGGGGCTTCCCTCGGATACTCGTAAGACGTGGCCTAGCCGGATGGCGAACGTGCCTCCGCATGGAACCAATGGTTGCTTCGCGCGTCCTGATGTCCGATTCGTTGGTCGCGCACTTCCCGAAGGAATGGTCCGCCTGATGTAACAAACCGGGCGCAGTGAACATCCTTACTACGAGGGCAGTAGCCTGCGGATACGCGACAATCCGAATGGACTAGGCCCGCGACACATACGACCGACCGGTGCTGTGCCTGGACACGCCGGTGCGGGAACGACGCGGAGTCTTCGGCGCCCGATGGTCCCCTGCGACGACGAGGGTACCTGGAGGGCTCGGCAGGTGCACGGAGGAGGGAGAGCAAGAGGATGAGCTGTCAACAGATTCCGTCCGCGCGCCCGTCTTGGTGGCTGTTCGTACTGGTCACGACGAGCGTTGCATTCCTCACTTGCGGTGAGAAGACGAAGCCCGGAGGTACGAACGGGCGAACCATGGTCACGGTCCCGGTCAAGCGGCAGAACATGATCACCGATGTGACGAGCACCGGGAGGATCGAACCGATCAGGACCATTGACATCAAGTCGAAGGCGTCGGGGAAGATCCTGCGGCTTCCCGTCGAAACGGGCGACGTGGTTCAGACGGGCGCGCTCCTTGCGCAAGTGGACACGACCGAGGCTGCGACGCAGGTTCGCCAGAAGCGCGCCGATCTCGAGTACATTCAGGCCCAGCTCACCATGGCCGAGGGGAAGAAGGGCCGCGCCGTGGACCTCCTCCGGCAAGGGATGATCAGCAGGGACGAATACGACCAGGCCATTCTCGACTACGCCGAGACGCGGTCTCGCCTCATCAGCACTCAGGCGGGGCTCGAAAGCGCGGAGGAACGCCTCCGCGAGACCGTTGTGCGTGCGCCGACGCGTGGCACGATCCTTGAGAAGAAGGTGGAAGAGGGGCAGGTGATCGCCTCCGCGACGAGCCTGGTGAGCGAGGGCACGAGTCTCATGAAGATGGCGGACCTCACGAACATGCAGGTGCGCGTGCTCATGGACCAGACCGACCTCGGCAAGATCAGGCCGGGGCAAGAGGCGACGATCATCGCCGACGCCTACCGAGGCCGGAAGTTCGAGGGGCGCGTCATCAAGATCGAACCACAGTCGAAACGGGAGCAGATCACCTACTTCCCCGTGATCATCCAGATTGACAACCGCGAAGGACTCCTCTTGCCGGGGATGGACTGCACGGTGAGTATCCATGTCTCGCGGCTGGAAAACGTCCTCACTGTCTCCACCGATGCGTTGGTTGCGCTCGACGAGGCGGAGAAGGTGGCGCCACTCCTCGACATCCCGCAGGACAGCGTCGCCGCCGCCATCAGAGCGGCAGGCGGGACGCCCACCGGCCTGACGGAGGCCGCCTCTTCGCGGGAACAGATACCGTCGTGGCTCCGGCAGGGGCTCCCGCGGCCGCAGCCAACGGGTCCATCCAACGCTGCGATCGTGTTCGTCGCCGACTCGGCGAATGCTCGCATTCGATCCGTGGCGATTAAGTTCGGAATGCAGGACTGGGACGTGACGCAGATCACGGAAGGTCTCGAAGACGGCATGACGGCAGTCATCCCGCCGTCGGCAATGGTTGCCCAGCAGTTCAAAGAGTACCGGGAGATGATGGACCGGTTCGGCGCGAGCCTGCCGGGGAAGAAGAAGTGACCTGGTTCTGCCGAGAAGGGCGATCACAGGGATCGCCCCTACGATAGGCAAACCACGACCCCGGGAATTCGTAGGGGCGAACCATGTGTTCGCCCTTTTGGGCATAGGAAAGGCTTCGCCATGTGGTTCCTTGAGATCGTCCGCGTTGCCTTCGGAGCGCTCGTTGCGAACAAGTTCCGCGCCGTGTTGACGATGCTCGGCATCATCATCGGCGTCGGCGCGGTGATTGCCATGATGGCCATGGGGGAGGGGGCGAAGAAGTCCGTTCAGGAACAGATCGCCTCGATGATTGATAGCCACCTCACCGTCCGATCGGGTGTCGGTTCGAGCATCAGCGGGCGCGAACTCCTGACATACGACGACTACCATGCCGTGCGCCAGGATGCCCGGTTCGTCCGTACGGTCGTGCCGAACAACCCGGGCTGGGGCGCTCAGCCGGTGAGGTACCGGAACAAGACGATCCCGGCTGCCGTGACGGCAAGCGTGCCTGACTACTTCGAGATGACCCGCCTTAAGATAGCCCAGGGCAGACCGCTGGTGCCTGCTGACGGGCAGAACCGGCGTCGCGTCGCGGTGCTCGGCGCGAACGTGGCGAAGAAGCTGAACGCCGGACCTCGGATGATCGGGGACTACATTCGCATCGAAGCGTGGCTCGGCGGGACCTATCAGGTGGTTGGGGTCCTCGAACCGCGCGGAAAGGCGGGATGGGCGAACCCGGACGATGAGATCGTCGTCCCGCTTGAGACGTGGAGTTGGCGGGTGGACAACCAGCCGAGGCTCTTCTTCATGTATGTCCAGCTCACCGATGAGAACCGGATCGTCGAGGCATCGGAGGAGATCTCACGCATCCTCCGCCGCTCCCGCCACCTCAGGCCCGGCCAGCAGAGCGACTTCACGGTCACCCCGACGATAGACTTCGGCGCCGTCCAGAAGCAGACCTCCGAGACGTTCAGTTCGCTCCTTCTCGGCATCGCCGCGGTGAGCCTCATCGTCGGTGGGATCGGGGTCATGAACATCATGCTCGTGAGCGTCACCGAGCGGACGCGGGAAATCGGCGTCAGGAAAGCCATCGGCGCGACCCGGACGGCGATCCTCGGTCAGTTCATCCTCGAAGCGGTCACGCTGTGCCTGCTCGGCGGCGGGCTTGGCCTTGCGGCGGGCTACGGCGCGGCGAGGTTCATGTCGGCGAAGGCGGGCTGGTCAACCATCGTCACGGCACAGTCTCTCGTGCTCGGCATCGCCGTCTCGGTCGCTATTGGGCTGTTCTTCGGCATCTATCCGGCGTTTCGAGCGGCGCGGCTCGACCCGGTCGAGGCACTCAGGTACGAATGAACGCCTCCGCCGACAGACATCCTGCTGAGGGAGTGCAGGTGCGAGCGATTCCATTCGGCGGGCAATCTGAGGCGAGGCTATAGCCGGTCGACGGTTCCAGGGGACCCGTGGTGCTGGGGGCATTGAAGCGCGGCGCGTTCTTCGAGAACGCGAAGCGCTGGGCGACGGCGGAGGTGAAGACGAAGGCGCGGCTCCTGGTCCTCAGGAAGAGCAACTTCGACCGTGTGATGACGAGCGACCCGGCGATGGCGAACAAGGTCCTGCTCGCTTTCATCCGCACCGTGTCCGAACGTCCGCTCCAGACGAGCGCTCAGGCGGCGGGACTGCATACGTAGTGAAGGATTCACTATATTGGTTGGACACGGGACTTGCACGAAAGCGTCCCCTGTCCCGCGTCATCTCTCTGCATAGTTGCCGCACAGATCAGGGGCATGGGACGTGCCCTCAACGCGAAAGGAGGCTCGCCGTGTTGACCCGACGTATCCCCATGAGATGGACAGTTCCCAGGAGACACCATGGAAGGTTACCCAGACAGCGACTATCCGCATGCAGAGCCGTGGCGTGCGGACCCATCCCTCGAAGCGTTCTATTATGACGACCTCATAACCGACGTACTCCGCCCGATCAAGCCCGGCAAGGAAGCAACTGTCTACTGCTGCCGCGCACACCCCTCGACGGGCGCAAACCTCCTCGCAGCCAAAGTCTTCAGGGTCTGGCTCGAACCCGGCCTCAAAAGAGAACATCGCACGGGCGGCGACCTGCTGGCCGACGACCGCCGCTCCCCCCAGACCCGAAGCAGCTTCCGACGCAGAGCCATCTACGAGGAAGGCCGGGAAATCGCAGACGCTCGCCTTCGCCGCGCATTCCAGAACAGGAGCGCGATGGGGCGCAGGCTCCGGTTTGGAGGCTGGGTCGATCGCGAGTTCACCGTCCTTTGCAGGTTGTTCGACGCGGGAGCCGACGTTCCCGCGCCGGTGGCGAGGTCCGGACCGGCCATCCTCATGGAATACCTCGGCGACGAAATCAACCCCGCGCCGATGCTCAAGCACGTTTCCCTCGAACGCGAGCAGGCGCGGACGCTCTTCGACGTAGTTCTGCGGAACGTGGAGCTGTTTCTCGCCCGCGACCTCGTACACGCCGATCTCTCGGCATTCAACGTTCTCTACTGGGATGGAAAGGTGAAGATCATTGATTTCCCGCAGGCGGTGGATGCGTTCGACAATCCCAACGCCCAATCGCTGCTCTCGCGCGACATCTACAACGTGTGCCGCTACTTTGCGCGGTATGGGATCAGCGCCGACCCGTCGCGTCTTGCCGAGGATCTGTGGCAGCGATTCCTGCGAAGGGAACTGAGATGAGCGGACCGCAACCCGTGGACATGCACATCTCTGACGTTCGCGACCGGACAATGATCGTGTTGCTCTTTGGGCCGAATTGCACGGGCAAATCCACGGTCGGAAAGGACCTCGCCGGGATGCTGCCTAGATGCGCGTTCATAGAAGTCGACGTGCTCCGGTATATGGTTGTGGGAGGATTGGTGGCGTACAGCGCTGGCGTTCACCCCACGCAGCAGCCGGACGAGTATAAGCGCCAGTGCCGACTTGCTGTGGGAAACGCCGTACGTCTGGCGCACGGTTTCGCCGAATATGGGTTCAGCAGCGTCATTGAGGGCCTCGAAGATGAATGTCGGCCCGGTGACGAGTGGGCTGAGAGGAACTTCCCGGCCTTCACGGTCGCCAACGTCGCGATGACGTGTGATGAAATCGAGCTTACCAAGCGTTGGACAGAGCGAGGCTGGGGGAACAGGCTTCCGGAGGTCGTTCGAGATTCCCTTCAGTGGTACAGGGACAATGCTTCCCGCTTTGACATCGTGGTTGATACGACGCACGACCCGCCTGAAGTGAACACATCCAAAGTTGCCGGTGAACTCCAGACACGGTACCTGCGAAGGGAACTGTGAGCGGAGAGGGTGTTGACAATCCTCACGTCACGGCACCGCAGGGAGCAAACAAGATGTATACGGATCAGGACGAGTCATGGAAACAAGCGTTTAGCGACATGGTGTATTGGCAATTTGAGGGCATCCTACCGGAGCACGCTGTTGGTTCCAGTGTGGGTTTCATGGAGCGCGAGATGAACCTCACGAAGGGCGCGAAAGTGCTTGACCTTGGGTGTGGCTTGGGTCTTCACTCTATGGAACTGGCGCGGCGTGGATACGGCGTGACCGGCCTCGATTGGTCCAGGCCGTTTCTTGAACACGCACGGCGTGCCGCAGCCGAGGCCTCGGTGGATGTCCATTTCATTGAAGGGGACATGACCTGCATGACGTTTGAGGGTGAGTTCGACGCGGTGATCCTGTGGGGCAACACCTTCGGGATGCTCGCACACGAGGACAACGTTCGCACACTGCGAGGGATACGGCGTGCGCTCAAGAACGGAGGTCTGTCCCTGATTGATACCCAGAACTACACGGGCCTACCCGAGAAGCTGACACAGGGCTGGTACTTCCACGACCAAGAACAGAACCTGCTCTTCCTCACGGAGGGCACGAAAGACGTTCCACGGGCGAGGTCCGGATTCACCGTCTTGGCTATTGATCTAGCCACCGGCAAGCGGCACCAGATGCCCTTTTCCTGGCGCCTTTACCTCTTGCCGGAGCTTGAACATCTGCTCGCGGATGTCGGCCTGAACCTGCTCGGGGTCTACGGCGACGACCCGGCGAAGGTGAATTGGAGGGACTTCCAGAGGGGAACGCCCTATCCCTACGCGGTCGAGAGGTTCACGGACAAGGCGGCGAAACGAATTCTACTGTGCCAAGTATAGCCGCTGAATTCTGGCGCCACCTAGTGCTGCCTTCCGTAAAAGAGTGTGCTAACGAATGGGCCGCGCACCGTTAACAACTGGCCTGCTACCTATGACGACAGGTCGGCCCGAAGCCCTCCTGTCGGGCCCGGTCCGTGTGGGAGAAGAGTGTCCCGCCTACCGATCGAGTAATGAGGCTGACTTGTGCAACGAAGCACCAGTATCACGCGGGGCCTCCCTCCCGTGCAGCACGGTTCTATGTCAGATAATGCGCGACCGTCTCTGTATCTGTGGTAATTGGTATGCGATTGCTATGGAAGGCGCGAGGTCTGGCACGCGAAGCTCGCCTTCCACGTCGGCACGAAGCCCACCGGTCCGAACATCTCCTTATGCTGGCGTAAGCCGGGGCGGCCAAGGTCGCCGGCGTCGTTGATGAGGTCGCAGCCGTCAAGTCGCCCGATCAGGGCGACGCGGGCACTCTCCGCAAGACCACGGATCGCGGGATCGCTCTTGAGGAGGAAGAACTGCCCGACGCCGGGCCTGATCGGTCCCCCGAACGCGAACGCTCGTATCCCGCCCGCCACTTCGAGGACGATCCCGGTCATGAACCGTTCGGGAATATCCGCCGCAAGGTCGAGCGCCGCACGGGTGTACGCGAAGTCCAACACCGGACCGACGATGTCCTGCCGCCTGTCCTGCCATTCCTTCAGGAGTTGCACGCATGCGTCGTGGTCGTTCGGCGCATAGGGGCGTGCCTCCGGCGCCACCTCCCGCTCGCATCGGTTGATGCGCTTCCTGAGCGTCCGGAAACGCTCCCCCTCCATCGCGAGGACCGCCCGCCTGCCGTAGAGGTACTCCCGGTCGTACAGGCGCGTCCGCCAGCCAAGCCAGTGACTGAGACCTTCGGCGGTCTGGAGGTCGGACCACAGCAGCCGTGTTTCCGCGTCGGGTCCGTTGAGCGACAGCAGCGCGTTGAGGAACGATGCGTACGCCTCGTAGGCGCGCCGAGAGCGTTGCGACAGCGGCGGGATGACGAGGTCGAGGTGGTCGCGCCCGCGCACCTTGCGTCGCAGGAGAATGACCAGTGCGGCGTCTACTTCTCCGACGAGCACCGCCCGCGCCTGAGACTGACCGTAGCTCAGGAGAAACGGCGGATAGCTGGCCCAGAGCGATGTTGAGGCGCGTTCACACGCCGATGACAGGCGGGGAAGATCCTCGAGTGCGATGGCGGAGAACGTGTGGCCGCCGATCTCGACCGGTTCGTGGAGGAGGCTCTGGTGCATCATGCCGCTGAGGGCGATCGCTTGAACGGAGGTTGATCGGAGACACCACGGGTCCGGCGCTCGATCCGCTCGGCCTTCGGACGGAACCGGTCCCGGAGCGTGGTGATGACCGCGTCCACGTCGATCGGACCGCAGGCGAATACGTCGATCGAGACGAGGCGGTCTTCGATCCACGTGTGGATGCTCGCGTGCGACTGCGCGAGGAGGAGGATGCCGGAGAAGCCACCCGGCTCAAACTGGTGGACGTGCTCGAACAGGATCGTCGCGCCCCCCGCGAGCACCGCTTCCCGGAGATGGTCCACGGCGGGGCGTGCCGAGCGGAGGAGCCGCGCGTCCTCGACGATGAAGTCGATGAGGATGTGTGTCGGACCCGCAGCCGTCTGCATCGGTTCCTCTGCGTGCTGGCGCTCGCTCAGGCCAGGAGGTAGTCGAGAACATCCCTCGTGTTGCTCAAGTCCGCGAGGACAAGGTCCCCTCCGGCGGCGCGAAGCCGCTCGACGCCGAACGGTCCGGTTCCGACGGCGACGGCGCGGACTCCGTTCGCACGGGCGCATTCCACGTCACACGGCGTGTCGCCGATGATGACGGTTTCGTCCGGTGCGATGTCACGGCCTACACTCCGGCGGAAGCGTCCCCACGCCACCGGGACAAGCTCCGCCCTCGTCGGCGCGTCTTCGCCGAATGCACCGAGCCTGAATCCATCGCGCGCCGGGCCGGAACCGTCATCGAAGTACCAGTCGAGCATAACGCTGCCGAGCTTGATGCGCGCTCCCGTCATCCAGTTGCCGGTCAGAAGGCCGATCACGCCCTCGTCACCCCTGCTCTTGAGCGCGTCGAGGAGGTTGATGACGCCGGGAAGCACCCGGTACCGCTTCCCCGGCATCTGCACCTGCGCCTCGAGATGGCGGAGGTACCCTTTCTTGAACCGTTCCGCTCGCTCCTCGGTGAACTCCACGCCGTTGAGCGCGAATCCCTCGTGCGTGATGATCGGGTCGGTCTTGCCCGCCTTCTCGACGCGGTCGAAGCTGTTCGGGATGCCGAAGAGCTCCTCGAACGCGAGGTTCAGCGCGGTCGCTCCTGCGCCGCCACCTTCACCCCCGGCGGTGAGTGTGCCGTCGATGTCGAAGAGGATGTAGCGCATGAAGTGCTCTGAAGATCATCTCGCCAGCGCAGGTCGTCGGGCCAGGACGGTGGAAAGCACCACCGCCAGGGTCACCCACACCGCGCCATCCGAACGTTGAAAGGTACTCAGCAGGCTTTCTGGTCGCCAATAAGCGGCGCTCCGCCATCCTTCCGCATGCAAGTCGGCGACATGTTCGCGCGGCGAGGAGATGCCTCGGAGTAGCACCTGTCGAGGCCGATCTCGCTGGGGTGCTTGATCCGCCGCGCTGCGAGGGTCGTGTGGTTGCGCGGCATGATCCAGCCGAGGTTGAAGGCGCAAGAGGGCCGCTGCACCTATCTCTTCGATCTCGCCTTCCTATCGAACTCAACACCTGAAAGATCAACCTGCGGAGGTTCGAACTGCCTGAGGAGGTCGAGGTCGTGCAGCAGCTTCAGGAACGGCAGCTCGAAGCGGTAGCTGAACATCGCGTGGCTGTCGCGGGGGAACAAGCGGGTCTCCTCGTAGAGCGCCCCCTCCGGGGCTTCCACGAGGAACGTCGCGGTCTGTTCCCGGCTCCGACTGTACGGACCGTACGAACGGAAGAGCAGCACCGCATGTTCGAGGTACTTCCGATCGTGCGTCCACTCCCAGGCGTACGTCATGACTTCAAGGTCGAACATGCCGGTGAACGGCCAGTGGTTCTCCGGAAGCTCCTTGTACACGAGCAGACCAGTCGGTAGGCGGAGATGCTCGATTTGGTCGTCGACCAACCCGAGCGCAAGATCGCGCCAGGCCGTGTCTCCCGAGATGTCGAACAGGCGCTTCAGGCCGATGACCGCAACGTCGGTCATGAACCCGGCGCGGTACGGGAAACCGTACGACACCGACTCCGTCAGATGTCCTGTCGTGCCGCTCGCCCGCTCGCGCAGGCCGTTGCCGTGCGCCTTGGCGCACGCAAGGTACCGTTCGTCGTGTGTGAACTCGTACAGGGCGGCCAGAGCGATGAGGGCCCATCCCGTCACGCGAGCGGCCATCCAGTCCGAGTTCAGGTCATGTCGGTGCGCATCGGTCCAGCGGAGGAGGTGCTCGCCAAGCGCCAGCGCGTGTTCGCGGGGGTGCTCAAGGCCAGTGAGCAGGTGGTAGAGGATCAACCCCTCCACCCACTCGTGGCTTGGGTCCACGCCATAGCCGGGAGGCCCGACATGGTTGGCGAGGTGGTACACCTGCCCGCCGACGAAGCTCGGATGATTGGGCGCATGGTGAACCGTGTCAACGTCCATCATGTGCCAGATGTGCGGCTCCGCCTTGCCGAGCCACACGTTCCGGTCTCCCGTCCGAAGGAACTGGAGCATCGCCATGTACGGCAGATCGTATTCGTTGTTGACCCAGATTATCGCCTCGCCCTGGTTCGTGCGTCCGCGTCCTTGCGCCCAGTACGCGGCGCCCGGCATGTCGCCGAAATGGAGCATCCCGTACGCCTTCCACAGGCCATGGAACGTCTGCGCATAGCCGGTTTCCAGGACGGGATACTTCTCCGGCCTTGCGGCGAAGAAGACCGGCAGGCTCCTTGTGGATTCGACGTACACCGGCGGCACAGTGGCCACCACCGGCCGGAGAATCGGCGCAACGGACGGCATGGCGCTCTCGTAGTCCTCCGCCGGTGGGTGAAACGCGAGCACGATCTCGTGGGTCTTCGCCATGCCGCGCCGGAACTCCCATGTCCGGGCAGTCTCCGGCCACATCTCGTATCGCAGCGCCCCACCGTTATAGTGCACGGCCTTCGGGTAGAGGAAGTGACACCAGCGCGGCAACATCGTGACCATGCGCTCGTTGTCGCCGACCACGAGAAACGGCTCCATCGGTACCTCGGCCCTGATCGTGTTCAGGTTCCGCGACTGGCGGTTCCCGTCGGTGACCCGCGTTTCCAGTCCGTCCGTCGTCATGCTCACCCATCCCTCGGGCACGGCGTATCGAGTCCGGTCAGTCCCGACGAGCGCCCACGTGGCCGACTGATCGAGGTCAAGCGGCTGTATCATCTGAACGCTCTTGATGGGGAGCGGGTCGTCGTCCTGGCTGTTGACGAGCGTGTAATAGAGACGCAGTATCGGCTGGTCCGCGTAGACGACGAGCCGGAGCACGTAGTCCAGCGCGCCATCGCCGCTTGCCCCCTGGTGCTTCCCGCGCATGGAGACCACGGTGCGCTGCGCGCCGGGCTCCTCGATGCTGACCGTCGCGGGAGCATCGAGCATGTCAAGCACGCGGCCATCGGGCTGTCCGATCCGGATCGTACCGGTGCGGCTTGCATACGCCACCCCGTGCGAGGTGAGCGACCTGACCAGGCCGCCCCGATCGGACGCAAGCTGACACTGGAGCGGGCCGGTGTCGATGTGCAGCTCGTCGCCCGCCCGCTCGACGCGCAGACCGTCCCGCGCATCAAGCCCCACCGGATCGCGTGCGACTTCCACGCTGATGTCCAGGTGTTCGCGCGGCGAAAGGTCCAGCGCGAAGTCAAGTAGTAGCCACTTGACCGACCCATCCGGCCAGGTGGCGAGAACCCGCCGCTGGACGTGGACCTCACCGGCGCGCGGATCGCGCAGGATGACCTGACGCTGTTCCTCCACCGCCCCCTGTGCGAATGGCACGCTTACGGTGATGGGCCACCGCTGACGTGGGTGGTTGGAGGGTTCCCAGACGTGGATGGCGGTTGCTGCGGACATGGAACTTCTCGCCGATGTAGGTCCTTCCGAAGGCGCTCAGGGTACGGAATGCGCATTCGCCTCGCATATGACAAAGGTGATGACCGGCACCCGGCGCATCATCCCGGCATCAGTTCGTAGAGGAACTCCCCCTCGGCGTGCGCTACGGGCCGCACGACGTCCTCCACGTCGCTGAGAAACCTGCGGTCGGCGTCGGAGACGTACAGGCGGGTCACACCGAAGCGTCTCAGTATGGCGACCCGTTCCTCGCTTGCCGCATCGTCGCTGAAGAAGCGCCTCTCCGCCTCAATGCGGTCGGCTGCAAAAGCGGCAGGGATGTAGGGATTGGGCTCCAGGTGCTTCATCGTCACGACTCTGCACTCGAAGAAGACGGGCAGCATGAGCGAATCGAACGCCCGCGCCCACACGACATCATGCTCCGTCAGGCGTGGTCCGAATGCGCAGCGAAGCTCGCGGAACAACCGGCGATCCGAGTGGTAGCCCAGCTCGACGCCCGCGCGAAGGTCCCGGGCAACCCCGAGATACTGCGTGGCGAGCCAGGCTTCCCACACGCCACCCCATACAAGAAGGACCGCGAACGCCGCGACGAACAGCCCGCGAAGGCGGTGCTCCCAATGGGTTCTCAGGACCATCACCACGCCGAGGTGGAGGTAGAACGCGACATAGACGATGTAACGGGAAAGGCTTGCGAGGTGGAGGAACGCGTAGTTCGCTAGATACAGCCCGGACGTCACCAGAAAGCCAGCCGTCACGTACGTCACTTGCCCGCTTCGCAGTGCCTGCCAGATGCCGTACAAGCCGGGCAGCGCCAGCAGCAGCTTCGCAATCGCTCCCTCATAGAACAGGTGGTAGTCGGCGGTGAGCGCCGTATGGCTGAGCATGATCGTTTCGGCGACCGGGAAATACGGCCAGAACAGGGCTAGGGCCATGCCACCGATCGGCGGGAGCAGCCAGACCAGTCGCGCGGGGCTGCGCGCGTTCCGTGCGGTGGTCAGCGCGAGTATGAGGAACGAAAGGACGAGGAACGAGCCAGTGAGCGCATGGACGAGGAACGTCAGGCTGGTGAGAAGCGTGAACGCGACGAACCCGACCGGTCCCTTGCCCGGGTAGAGAGAGATCATCACGAGCGCGAGTGGGAATGCGAATCGGTAGGGGTAGATCGCCGTCAGGTGAAGGAGGCCGAAGTTGTAGAATCCGCTCCATCCCCACGGAAGCCACCAGAGGAACAAGAGCGCGAGCAGAAGCGGGAGCGCGTACCTTCGGTCGCCCACGATCCGTTTGGCAAAGATGCGCACCGCGACGACGAAGAATCCGACGTTGATCGCACCGATGAACGGAGCGATCAGGAAGGGGTTCACGCCGAGCGCGCGGCTGACCAGACCCCAGAACAGGTGGTACGGCGAATGGTGGTGATAGGGAACCGCGCCGGCGATGTACGGGTTTGGCGGATGGAGGGGATTCTGCGCGAAGGCTCGCATGAACGCGATGTGTTCCCAGAAGTCGGCGTAGGTCCCCGCGCACGAGAGGTCCAGCACGGCGAGAAACGTGTAGGCGACGAGCAGCACGCTTGAGACGACGTAGGCGCGCTCCGACAGGAGTGCGCTTTCGAGGACCTGTCCTATCCGGTGCAGTGCGGACCGGTCATTCATGGCCGGGCCTCATGTGCCACGTCACGAGCGGGTCGAGCCTGGGGACGGCGTGTGACCGGCGTCATGCGACGGTCTCGTGCCTTCGCGTGAAGCCACCGTGCGTCCTGCAGGGTGCTCGAGAAGGCTCCGTTCACCACTGCTGCCCGCCGGGTGTCCCCCGAGGGAGACGCGCCGCTTCCTATGCTGCCCTTGGGTACTGCTCGGAGTGGCGCTCGGCAGGTCCTCATCGCCGCGAAGACCACGGTCGCAACCTCGTCCTGCAGCGCCTTCCGGATGCGCCGGATCGCGCAGCAGACGGCGGGGTTGCAGGCGAACGCTGCGACGAACTCAAGGCATAGGAACACACCCTTCGTCGGCGCGAGGTACGCCAGAGCCCAGGGGTCACTTCTCGTGCTTGCCCTGCGGCTCACCGTGTCCGAGGCCCGGACTCGTCTTGCAGATGGTCACTTGGTCCGGTGATGTCGTGGTGGTCCGGCAGCTTGTTCGCTATCGTCCCCGGGAGTGTGGCACGTCCGCGCCGACGGCGGCGCGCGCGCAGGACCGTGTCGCGCCCGAAGTGCTCGTCGTCGCGGTCCGGATGATCGGTCGTGTAGTGGAGTCCTCTGCTCTCCTTCCGAGCCACCGCGCAGCGGACGACCAGTGCCGCAACGCACGCCATGTTCCTCAGCTCGACCAGTTCCGCCGTGACACGGGTGCGGCGGTAGAACTCCTCTATCTCGCTCCAGATGAGCTCGAGCCGGTGTTCCGCGCGGCGAAGCCGGATGTCGGACCGCACGATGCCGACGTAGTCCCACATGAGATCGCGGATTTCGTCGCGGTCGTGCTTCATGAGGATCCACTCCTCGACGTCGAACGTCTCGGAGTCGTCCCACGGCGGAACGCCGGGCAACGCGACATGGGAGCGTCTCTGCCTCCGAATGTCGTTGATCGCTTCGTTGGCGAAGGCCACCGCCTCAAGGAGGCTGTTGGAGGCCAGCCGGTTTGCGCCGTGCAATCCGGTCAGAGCGACCTCGCCGCAAGCGTAGAGGTTGGCAATGTCGGTGGCACCTCCCAGCCCGGTGAGCACGCCGCCGCACATGTAGTGTGCCGCCGGGACGACGGGAATCGGTTGCTTTGTCATGTCGATCCCGAGGGAGAGGCACTTCTGGTAGATGTTGGGAAAGCGCCCCTTCAGTTCGTCGGGGTTCAGGTGCGTCACGTCGAGGTAGACGCAGGGCTTTCCGCTCGTCTTCATCTCCCGGTCGATCGCCCGTGCGACGATATCGCGCGGCGCAAGGTCCTTGAGCGGATGCACTCCCTCCATGAACCGCCCACCGCCCTCGTTGACCAAGACGCCGCCGTGCCCGCGAACCGCTTCGCTGATGAGGAACGAGCGTTCGTCCGGGTGATAGAGAGTCGTCGGGTGGAACTGCATAAACTCGAGGTTGCCAACCCGAGCTCCGGCACGGTAGGCCATGGCGATGCCATCGCCCGTGGCAATGTCCGGGTTGGTCGTGTGCCGCCAAGCCTGTCCGGCACCGCCGGTGGCAAGGCACGTCTTCCGCGCAAGGAACCGGTACACGCGTTCTGACCGGACATCGAGAACGTACGCGCCCCAGCACGTGATCCTCCTGCCGGGGCGCACGCCGGGAAGGTGGTGCTCGGTGATGAGGTCGACCGCAACGTGGTTCTCAAGGAGCTCGACGTTCGGATGAGTCTGTGCGGCGCGCAGGAGAGCACGCTCGATCTCGGCGCCCGTAAGGTCGTGCGCGTGGACGATTCGATTCCGCGAGTGTCCTCCCTCGCGGCCCAGCTCCAGATGCCCGTGCCCGTCGCGCGTGAACTGCACCCCCCATTCGACAAGCTGTCGGACGATCGTCGGTCCTTCCCAGACGACGAACCTCACCGCGTCCTCGTGGCACAGCCCTGCGCCTGCGGCGAGCGTGTCGCTTGTGTGCAGTTCGAAGTTGTCGACCGAGTCGAGCACCGCCGCGATGCCCCCCTGCGCCCGGTTGGTGTTCGTATCGTCCATCCGGCGCTTCGTCACAATCGTGACGGTGCCGAGTTCGGCGGCCTGGAGGGCGAAGGACAACCCGGCAATCCCGGTTCCGATGACGAGAAAGTCGCTTTCCCTGTGCATGGACATCCGATGGGTGATGGCTGAAGCCGAACTGCCGCTCCGCCCCGTGAGGAAGCGGCTGTGTCTTCTGCTGCGCGTCACGGGCGCTGAGTCGCAGTGAATGTAGTCATAGTGCGACGCCGGTCACAGGGATTCCCCGACGTGGCCTCGGCGCACGCGTCCCGTGCCCGCGCAGAACTCCCCTGGCGCAGCGCAGTGGAGGCGTGTGGGCGGTCGGACACGGCACCTCGGAGGAGCGACGCTGCGGGACCGAGCCGGACGGAGCAGTTGTCGAGCCGCACGCCGCGATCAGAGGTGGAGAGGTGCGTCGATGCGTCACGCCAAGGCCATGACGAGCATCGCCACCGCTACCACCGCGACGCCGAGCGCGAGCTCGGAGAGCAGTACCTTCCAGAGACGGATACGGTGCACGTCCGCCAGCGTGACGATCTCGAGGATGAGCGACCATGTGGCGAGCGCGAACTGCACGAAGTAGTCGAGGCTCAGAACCAGCTTCCCCTCCGCTCCCGTCGCCTTCTCGAGTGCCGCTGGCGAGAGTGCGTCGACACCGTACGAGGCGACCATGATTCCCCACAGTGCAAGGCTTGGCGCGCCCGGCGCAAGCGACCACGCGATGGCAGTTCGAGAGGCAACCCACGTGGCGACCCCGCCGAGCCGTCTCAACATGGCGTGAAGCAGCCGACCATATGCGAAGATGAGCAGCAGCCCGGCGACCGGTCCTCCGACGAGAACAAGCGCCATGAGGAGGTTCGCGTCGAGAGCCTTGTGGATCGGCAGTTCGGACAGCCTCGCCATCACGCGGCTCGTGCCGCCCATGATGAGCAGCAGCCAGAGCCAGTCCGTCGGATCCCTTTCTACCATCCAACGGACCGTCGTCCGGGGCCGCGTCCAGATCGTCATCCACGGGTTGAGTTGCCCGTGTGTCCCGCCCTCTGGAGAAGATGCGTTCGCGGATGGAAGGTCGGGCTTCTGCATTCCCGCGTACCCTGAGCACCCCGTTGCGAAGGCAGTCGGTCGGCTTGGAGCGCACGCCGAGGAGCGATGTCCTGCGAAGACAAAGGTAGCCGCCATGGATGCGACGCGACAATGGACCTGCGGCAGC
>Ga0315282_10006979_pt1 | contig 18703 bp, 14 predicted proteins | sample YL17G07_20_MG_FD_203693 | JGI IMG/M metagenome (GOLD analysis project Ga0315282, IMG submission 203693) | Sediment microbial communities from Yellowstone Lake, YNP, Wyoming, USA - YL17G07_20 | ecosystem: Environmental > Aquatic > Freshwater > Lake > Sediment | place: USA: Wyoming | collected...
TCTCCTGCTACCCCGTCGGCCGTGAATGCCGCCGCCGGCTTGCTCGTGCGCGAATCGGAAGACGGCCGCTGGGTGACCGGCATCGCCTGGGACGATTACCTTTCCGTGCAGGGCCACAATCCCTGGAACTGCATGCACGCCTGCATCCGGGTCGGCCCGTTGAAGCCCAAGCAATCGAAAACGGTGCGCGGGAAGCTGTACCTGCTCCCCGGCACAAGGCAGGAGTGCCTGGCGCGGTTCCCTGAAGATTTTCACTGGCCATCAGAGGCGCGACCGTAACAGAGGCGCGACCGTGAGGGAGCGCGTGCCGCTTGGCGTTCTGCTTGCTACCCCGTTCGCCGCGCCTGCTGCGCCAGGTGGTGCTGATTGAGCGCCTGGCGAAGGAACACCTTGATGACCGCTTGCCGGCTCACGTTCAGCTCCGAGGCGGCCCGATCCAACTCCTGCAACATGTCCCCGGTGAAATCCACGTTGACCCGCTGGATGGGCTGCATCATCGTGCCGCGATTCGTGAAATAGCGCGACACGTCCTTGCCCTGGTCTGCCAGCCGGGCAATCGACTCCGCCGACGGGACTGGTTTGACGCTACGCGTTCGCTTCATACAACCGCCTCTCGGTTTCACTGAATCGGAAGCGCATCGAGCGTCTGGTATAACTACTATACCATACGGCGCTACGGCGCGGGCGCGCGGATAGGCTGCACGCGCGGACGGTCATTCGTCGTCGGCGCGTGCACTAGAAGCCGGCCCGCCGATACACATCCGGCACTTTCGAGTGGATCGACGAGCATCTTCAACAACCTCGCACTCTGGGAGACGGCGTCAGGTTGAGTTGTGCGATTTTTAGAAAAACGCGCAGTTCAGGAGCCTGTCGGAGAGAAATTCTTCAGTAACTGGCTTCGCACCTAGCGCGGTCGACACTTCGGCACCGGTGCCGTCTTCCAAAGCTGCATGAAGTCGAAAAACGAGGCCGAAGAACAAGAAATCGGGAGCGCAATCGGCGTTTGGCAACAAATCGGGACGCCAATCTAAGTTTTTGCGGGTCGCTCGGCGCCTCTGCCTGGCGACAGCGGAACAGTTTGAGAAGATTGTGGGTCGCGCAGATCAGCTTCCATTTGCCGGAAACCCGCTGTAGGCTGCGAAATCGGAACCGGCGGATGCCGCGAATTTCCTTGATCTGGCCGAAGACTGGTTCCACAGTGCTCTTTCGCAAGCCGTACGCCGCCCTTCCGGATTCGCTGGCCAGCAACTCCCGCATACGCAGCGAATCGGTGTTGTTGGGGACGTGCGGTGACCAGAGGGCGCCCGGCGTTTGCGGTTGCGCGTCAGGTGACACGAGCATCTCAACCCCTTCGAGTGCCGAATCGCGTAGACTGCACGTGTCCCAGTAGCCGGCATCGGCCGTAATCACCTCCGGTTTACGGCCGTTGGCTTCTTGAACTGCTTGCACCATCGGAAGCAGTTGTTCGCGATCGTTTGGCTGTTGGGTCAGTTCAGCGGCGACGATCACCTGCGCGTGCGAGTCAACAGCGATTTGTGCGTTGTAGCCCTGTATAAAACATTTTTTAGCGTTATCGTGCATCACCCGAGAATCCGGATCGACAAAGTTGTATTGCCGGCTCGGTTGGGCAGCATTCCTGCGCGCTCGCTGCAACTGCTTCTTCGCTTTCTGCTGTTCCTCAGAGTCGCTCGTTGGGCCATCCTCTTTCCTCGGGCGCCCGCGCTTGCGCGCCGGGGCGGTTTGTTTCAGTTCTTCCAAGCGCTGTTTTGCTTCCCGCTCGAGTTCCGCTTTCGCTTGCCTCAACCTTTCTAGCCGGCTCTGCGCTTCGGCCAAGTCGGCCGGCAGCGGGTCGGCTGGTTGCCCTTTGCCGTACCGCTGATCTTCCTGCTCGTCGGTGCGCTCTGCCTGTGCCAGCAGCGAATCGACGATCTGCTGCCAATACTGTTCGCGCTCGCTCAGCTTTTGATACCCCACCGAACGACTCGTGCTGGCATTCGCCAGCATCTTTGTGCCGTCGATTGCCACATTGCCGAGTTTCACCAGTCCCGCTTTTTGGCATAATTTAAGCGCTTGTACAAACAGAGCGGCGAGTGCCGCCAGGTGCTCGCGGCGAAAATTGGCGATCGTGTCGTGATCCGGATGCTGGTCGGCGGCCAGATAGCGGAAGGCAACGTCATCGTAGGTCGCGCGCTCGATGCGACGGGAACTCGTAATCCCGATGCAGTAGCCGTAAAGCAGCAAGCGAGTCAGCATCAAGGGGTGGTAGGCCGACAGTCCGCGGCCGGCCTTGCGTTCATATTCGGCGTAGATCGCCGACAGGTCCAACTCATTCATCACATCGGCGATAAAACGTGCCAGGTGACCTTCGGGGAGCCAATCTTGAAGAGAAGGAGGAAGCAGGAACGGCTGGTCAAGTGTGCAAGCGCGGAAGCGTTTGTTCACAGCGAAACAATGCCGCAGCTCCGCCTGGATGTAAAGTGCCTCCTATGGTTCTATCTCCGACAGGCTCTCAGGCTGTCTCCGTGCCCCCCGAACTTTTCAAGAACTTGCTCCTGACGCCGCCGGAGACGGTGGGATCATATGCCTGGTCGGATTACCCAGGCGGTTCCTATCGAAGGCGTCGTTCCAAATCCAAGGGCACGGCTTCTGTTCTCAAGGTGCTTTTCGAAGCGACTGGAGCAAAAAGAACACGACATGCGACCAGCGGTGCGACGTGGCCGCACCTTTGTTACCACCCGGACCCATGCTCGCTCTGACGGTCAACGGACAACCTCCGGGCAGCGGGCCAGCGGGTTTATGTGCAAATGGCTTGAGCACGCTTGTACCGTGTGCAAGACGGATTCGTCATCCAGCGCCTCTCAACCGGGGGGACGATAATCGGGGTTGGGCCGATGGAGAACCGGATTGACACGCTCGAGCCAATCATCGAGCGTTGCGAGCAGTTGCTTGGTTTTATCAGGCATTCGCGTGGCGAGATTTTCCTGCTCGCCGATGTCTTTCCTCAAATTGTATAACTCCACTGCCGGAGGGTCATAGTGCTGGACCAGTTTCCAATCGCCGGCTCGCACGGCCGCCCCGGGTCGCTGCGCCTGGGGGCTGTAGTGGGGGTAGTACCAGAATAGGTCGCGCGCCGCCCGCGGCTCGCCCCCCTGCAGGATAGGCAGGAGACCAATTCCGTCGAGAACGGTGTTGGGCAGCGGAACGCCGGCGCAGGCAAGTAACGTTGGGAACAGGTCCGCGCCCATAACCGGCATGTGTGAGACCGCACCACTGCGTACGCGCCCCGGCCAGCGGACCATCAGCGGAACCCGAAGCCCGCCTTCGTAGAGATGCCCCTTACCCTCGCGGAGCGGCGTGTTGGCGGTGGCGCGGGATTCGCCGCCGTTGTCCGAAGTGACGACGACCACAGTTTCCGACTCGAGGCCGAGGTCGTCGATCTTCCGCAGAATACGACCGAGACCCGCATCTACTCTTTCAATCATCCCTGCATAAACAGCGCTCTTCTGCGAGCGGTCACGCAAGAGCTTCTCTTGATATTTCAGCACCAATGGATCGGGTGCCTGTAAGGGCGTATGGACCGCGTAATGGGCCAAGTAAAGAAAAAATGGCTGGCGTTTATGCGCTTCCACAAAACGAAGAGCTTCTTCTGTGAGCCGGTCGGTAAGATACTCCCCCGGCCGGCCGCCCATCAGGTTTAGCAACCTGGGATTTGACGTGCTGGCGGGATCTTCGTAGGGGTAAAAATAGGTCGGCGGTGCGCCGGAATGATACCCGGCGACGTTGATGTCGAATCCCTGCCGCTGCGGCCAGTACGTTTCTGCTCCCAAATGCCACTTGCCGATACTGGCTGTCGCGTATCCGGCTGGCCGGAGCGCCTCAGCAATCGTGACCTCCTCCAAAGGGAGGTGAAGAAGATCATCGGGTGGTAGAATCCGGCCGTGCGGCGGGTACCGGTGGCGGCCTGTGGCTGTGATATGTCCGGTGAACCCGACGCGCGCCGGGTAACGGCCGGTCAGCAGGGCTGCACGGCTCGGGGAACAGACCGGACAATTCGCATATGCGTTGGTGAAACGGGTGCCTTGACTGCCCAACCTATCGATGTTGGGAGTTTCATAAAAGGTGCTTCCTTGGCACGAGAGGTCCATCCATCCCAGGTCATCCACCACGGCCAGAACGATGTTCGGCGGGCGAACTGGCGGTTTCTGAGTGAACAGCCGGCTGACCAGCGCGGTCGTTCCTCCGTACAGGAACTGTCTACGTCGCACGAATCCTCCACTTGAGAGCGCGACAGGCCCAAACATTTCCTCTGAGGGAAGGAGGCTGCGCCAATAGTCGCGCGAGGGAGATAACCTTCCCGTGCATTGCGCGTCGGGCAGTATCCGCCGCGCCGGCCCATGAGTCTGATCCCTTGAGCTCATCCAAAACGGCTGTTATCGCAGCCAATAGTGAACGCTTCAGTGCGGTCGAACGAAGCGACAAACGGCAGTGCAGTGCCTCTTTTGGGCCCTTGTGGGTACCTAGTTACGCGACTGCGAAGGCCGCGTACCCGGCAAAGGCAAGAACGTGAGCCAACGGTTGTTTTCGCCGCGATTGGCACGCGCGTAGAACGGGACGAGTGTCAGATCGGTCTTCGTCAGTGACGGGCCGTTCTGTACCAGGCCCGGCGCTGTAAGCACATAGACACCACCGAGCGTATCCTTTCGCCATTCAGCCCGCACACGCCGGCTCGCCTGATCTGGGCTGAAATTCCACCTGGCCTGCTGTATCGGATACGTCGCGTCGCGCTGCTCCAGACAGTACACGAGCGGGCCGCGACCGACGATGGCTTGACCGGCATTGTGCTCCTCGCGGGAGTCGGGAACAATCATGCGGGGGGGCATAGGCATCCTGAGGGTAATACTGTCCCCTTGCTTCCACGTACGGTTCAGAACGGCGTAGGCCCCCTCCTTCACCGGTTGCGGTCGTTCTCCGTTCACGGCTAAACTCGCCTGAGTGCTCCACCTGGGCACGCGAATCCGTAAGGTAAACGTGGCGGGCCTGGCGTTCTCGATGACCAACCTGACATTGCCGTCGTGCGGATAGTTTGTGTCCACCGAGAGTGCCACCTCGGCGCCGTTCGCCAACACGTGGTGAAGCCTGCTCGCGGTAAAAAGGTTCACATAGAGTCCCTTGTCGTCGTAGGAAAAGAGGTACTCACTCAACGCGCCGAAGAACCGCCATTCGTTGGTGATGCAGCACGAAGTGCGGTGAATGGCGGGAAGCATCGTGCGGTGCCCCGCCGGTCCATCCAGGTCGGCCCGCTTTTCCGGGTCAAGCATCCGTAATGGGTTGTAGTAAAACGTTGACAGGTTATCGAGCGAGGGGCCGCCGAGGTAGTGGTTGTAGAGAGTCTTTTCGAGATAGTCATAGAACCCGCTTTCGCCCGTGATCGCATGGAGCCGCCATGCCAGCATCATCAGTGATATCGATGTGCACGTTTCTGCTATGTCTTTTTGCGACGAGTCGGCACTGTGTTGAGGAAGGAAGTATGGGGCTTGGTAGCGCTCCATCAGGCTGACCCCGCCGGTCACGTAGGAGCGTCTCGTCGCAATGTCGTTCCAGATGTCGCGCAGACCGTTTCCGAACTCCGGCCTCCCCGTTTCCATGAAGAGCTCGGCTGCGCCCACAAGGAAGTAATTGATGCGAACGGCGTGGTTCCGCTTGGCATACTTCCCGGAGAGGGTCTCAGTGCCCACCGGGATAGCGCGCGACAGCGCCATGCCAAAGTCCAGGTACCTTTTTTGCCCGGTAGCACGAGCCAGTCGCACCAGCCCGAGTTCGTACTCCGAGTGCTCGTCCTGCCCGATGTTGCGGAAGTACGGATTGCCCCGGTCGTATTCAGCGATCAGGTAATCGGCCCATCGGGCCGCCGCGTCGAGCAGGTCTTTTTTGGCGGTGGCGCGGTAGCGCGCCACGGCCGCCTCGAAAAAGTGGCCGGCGCAATAGAGGTCGTGGTTTACCTTGGGGTCGAAGCGAACGTTGGGAGGCGCCTGCGTATTGATGTAGCCGTCGTCCTTTTGGCAGGCGACCACGAGGCGGGAGATACGATCCAGTTGTTGTTCCAGAGATGTGTCGCCCCTCAGCGCCACCATGTACGAAGCGCCTTCAATCCACTTGTACAGGTCGGAATCCGAAGCCAGTCGATTCGTTTCGGGCCCTGGTTGTCTTCCTGAGACGAGTGCCTCGAACCTCCGGGGGATGGGACTGTCCAGTCCTTTCAGGAGGCTCTCGCGGTTCTGCAGAATACGGCGGCCCAGAAAACCGTCAGGTCGAACGTGCGTCAAAGGCACCGGACGGCAGATCGCGCGATCAGCCGGCCAATCGCCGGCGAACATCTTCTCTCGCTCCGGCGTATGCCGGGATTCGCCACGTGCGGATTTGGGAGCTTGCGCCAGCACGGGAGCGAGCCCGATAGCGGCTGCAACTAACAGCGCGGCTACGACCTTCAAATTCATTATCAAGTTGATTCCCTCCGCCCGCCGTGGGCGCGTTGTCCGTCCCCTGCTCAGCGGAGCACTGGCAAGGAGCGGCGCCAGTCAAGCACCGCGCTGGAGAGGCGCCGGGCCACTTTCGGGTATCGTCCTGCGAGATTGTCCCGCTCCTCCGGCGGGGCGTTCAAATCGTACAATTCCAACTGAGAGCCGTCGGCATTGACAAGGAGCTTCCAGTGTCCATCGCGGATGGCAAGATTTGGGCTCTGGTCCTCCTTCGCTGCCGGTTTCATATACCGCTCATCCCGGCCGTACTCCCACAGCAGTGGCTTCGACCGCGGACACGGTTTGCCGAGAAAAGCTGCGCTCATATCCTCCCCCTCGAAGCCGGCCGCGCGTGGTTTAACTGCAGCCAGTTTGCAGAAGCTCGGGAACAGGTCAACCGCGCCCATGATCGTCTTCTGATCCACCACGCCGGCCGGAATTCTGCCTTTCCAGCGGGCGAGCAATGGTTCGCGTATTCCGCCCTCATAGAGGCTCCACTTGCGGCCGCGAAAGCCGCCTGTCGATCCGGGTGGCTGGAGCCCCTGCTCGTAGTAGCGAGGCGACGCTGTAGGTCCATTGTCACCCGTAAAAACGATCAGCGTACTTCCTGCGAGTCCCAAACCGTCGATGGCGCTCAGCAACCTCCCGATCTGACGATCAAACTCGTCCAGGACGGCGTAGAAGCGCTGCACAAATGGATTGGACGAAAATCGCGCATACTTCTCCAGCAGGTCCCCGCGCGGCCTGTGGCCGTCGTGCACGTCGGTCGGCCAGAGATGGAGGTAGAACGGCCGGGATGAGTTGCGGCGAATGAAATCTATGGCGCGATCGACGTAGATTTCCGTCAGCTTATGCTTCGGCGCCCATTGCATGTCGCCGTTCCCGAGCGCAGCACTCTGCTTGGAAAGCACGTGATCGATTTCGAGTACGCGGTCGCCCAGTCCCTCGGAGGAGGTCAGCGATTCCGTAAATCCATATGCCTGCGGAAGTGGGGCGTCGCCCACATCGCGCCCACCTCCCATATGCCACTTTCCTATGTGCGCGGTTGCGTAACCGGCTGCTTGAAACGCGCGGGCAACGCACGGTGCGGAAGGATCGAGAAAGTTGCGCATGCCCAGCTCGCGCTGCGACTTCCGGTCGCTCAGATAGCTGTGGATCAAATGCCGGGATGGGAATTGGCCGGTGGTCGCAGCGACGCGGGAGGGCGAGCAGATAGGCGAGCCAACGTAGAACTGCGTAAACCGAATTCCACCTGCAGCGATGCTGTCGATGTTCGGCGTGGCCAGGTCCAGGTTGCCGGTGACACCCAGGTCGCCGTACCCCAGATCGTCAGCGAAGATGAATACGATATTGGGACGACGGTCAGTTTCCGCCCTCTGCGTGGCACACCAAGCGGCGCCGCCCGCAACCAGCCTGTTCACAGCCTGTCGCCGGCTGATTGTGCTCGTCTTGCCGTTGTGCGGACCGTGCAGCATATTGACCTCGGTGCTCGGTATCAGAACTCGAGGCGAAGGCCCGCCTGAAACGCGCGCGGTATTGCGCTTCCGGTCGAGCGCCCGAAATTCGTGTTGTTGAGGGCAGTCACCGGGTTATTAAGATTCACTCGGTTCAGAGCATTGAACGCGTCCATGCGGGCCTGCAGGGACAAGCGTTCATTCACTCGGAATCGTTTTGCCAATGAAAAATCGATCTGGGCATGTCCGGGCCCCCGATACGCATTGCGTCCCAGGTTGCCGTTCGTGCCCCGCAATGGCGCCGGAAACTCGGAAATCTTCATGATCCCCCGCAGGTAGTCGGATCGCTGCCAGTCCGTCTTGATCGTCGACGACGGGGCGTTGGGGCGGTCCTCGTTCCGTCCATCGGCGTTAAAGTCCCCCTGCGGCCATGCGGCATTCTGCGTGATGTTAATCGGCTGCCCGCTTTCTAAAATCGCGGAACTGGACAGTTGCCAGTCCCCAAGCGCGCGTGCTATACGGCCGTGCTTGAAAAACGGCATATTCCATAACCCCACGACCGTCAACTTGCGAGAAACATCGTACGAAGACACCGCCCGCTCCGCGCGCCGATCGTTCACATCCTGCCATTGGGATGTCCGGAATCCGCTGGTCTCGTCAATAGACTTCCCGAACGTAAGTGCCGCTCGCAGGGTCAGGTCGCTGCGCATAGAGTGCCGCACCTGCGCGGTTCCTCCGTGGTAGACGGAGTTCCCATCCGTTTCGTAAAGCGTGATCGAGGAGAAACTCGGATTCAAGCCGTCGAAGCGGCTGTCCAGGAGCAGGTCGCCGGTGTAGCGGTTGATGTCCCTCTGGTCGTAAAGGTGGTGACCCGCCGAGCCCAGGTAGTTGACCTCGACGACAGTCTTAGGGGAGACGGAATGCTGAACGCCGAGAGACCAATTCTGGAGGTGCGGGCTCCGCATGTTGGGATCCACAGCGCCCAGCGCGACCCGCGCTCCCTTGATCCCGTTGCGCTCATCGAGACCGAGGCGCAATTGGGATTCAACCGGATACCCCAGGTAGGGCTTTGACGGGTCGCCCAAGCTGTAGATGAAATTCGGCGAACCGAGTAACAATCCGAGGGTGGCAGTCGCACGAAGCGGGGGATTGGTTGCATACGGCTGGCTGATAATGCCGGGCTGCCGGTCGTAGGCAATTCCGTATCCGCCGCGAACCGAGGTCCTGGCCTTGCCACCGATGTCCCATGCAAAGCCCACGCGGGGTGCGAAGTTCTTGTTGCTGGTGCGGTACATCTCCGGAACAATCTCCACCCTGCCGGATGCGATGCGTTGCGCGATGTCGGCGCCGGCGCCGCGAACAAAATTCCGAGCGTCGTTGGGTACCTTTACGTGTCCGAAGTTTTCGTAACGGACGCCCAGCGTCAGTGTCAAGTTGCGCCTCACTTTCCAGTCGTCGTTGAGGAAGCCCGCCCATTACAGGAACGTCTGGCTAGTATAAGCGGTCGCCGGCTCCCCCGTTCGGGGATCGACAAAGCGAGTAGCCTGTAGCGGTTCGTCGTCCGCAAAATCGAGCAGGCTGTGGAAGGAATAACCCGGAACGTAGTTGCTGGTATTTACGGCCACATTTACGTTGCGGCGAAGTTCGCCGCCGATCTTCAAGGAATGCGAAGATCGCCTCCAGGAGAAGACGTCCCTTGCTGTGTAGTTGGTCTGATACCAGCCGACCGGATAGAGGTTGCTTCCGTTCAAAGAGAAACCAGTTGCTCCGCTGATGGAGATGTTCGGGATGTCGAGCCGATCCGGTTTGCGTGGCAAACCGACCAGCCGCATCACTCCCAGGCGAAGCTCGTTCAGCTTGGTGGCTCCGGCGATGTGGGTGTGATTCAGGCTGCCGAAGTGCGTTGTCTCATCGGTCACGCGATCCAGACTCGAACGGATTCCGCCGTTCAACGTGGAGGCGCGGGTTCGGTAAAAATTACCGTACAAACGATCCTTGCCGGGACGGAGTTCATGGTCGATCCGCCCGCTCCACTGGTCCCCCCGCCGGCGTGTGTTGGGAAGGAACGAAGCGGTGCCGACATCGAAAATCCCGTCGGCGGGGCCGATCACGTTAGCTCCCTTCGCCGGACTGCCGAGGTCCCGAAAATTGTATGTAGGGTAAACAGACAACGGCAACTCCTTCAGCAGCTTTGCCGCGATCGAGTTCGGCCGCGTCTGCGTGACGAAGTCCCGGAACGCTTGCGTTTCAACGGTTGCCGTGCGTCCGCGGGCTCCGGATTGACGCAATCCCTCGTAGGAGTGATAGAAGAAGGTGCGGTTCTTGCGGATCGGACCTCCGACCCGATAGCTGAACTGGTTCTTCCGAAACACCGGAAGGTCCTCTTCGAAAACATTCCGCGCCGCCAACATGTTGTTCTGGAAGTAGTGAGAGACGCCGCCGTGGAACGAGTTCGACCCCGACTTGGTCATAATCTGCACGCGCGCGCCGCTGCTCTGCCCTTCGGCCGCCGAGAAACTGTTTGTTACCACACGCACCTGGTCTACCGATTCGGCGTTGGGCACGAGGTTAGTCACTCCCAGCCGCGCCACCGCGTTCACGCTCGTATCGTCGACGGTGAAGTTATTTGCCTCGGAGCGCGCTCCCGCCGCGTACAGCTCTGGGCCTGTCTCTCCCGAAAACGAATCGTTTCCCGAACTGAAGGAGGATCCCATCGACGTGGATGGTCCGCGGCCGGTAATACCGGGTTGCAGGGCGACCAGGTTGAGAATGTTCCGCCCGTTCAGCGGCAGTTCCCGGACAAGGTTTCCCTCCATGCGAGCCGACACTTCATTCTGCTCGGTTTCCACCTGCCCAGCCTGCTCGGAGACGGTGATCTCCTGCACTACGGCTCCCAGTTTTAGGATGAAGTCGGCTTTCGCGGTGTCGCCGAAACCAAGTGTGAGTGAGGAGCGTTTGACCGGCTGGAATCCGCTTTTCTCGATAGTGATTTCATAGCTGCCCGCAGGAAGACTTGGAACCTGGTACGCGCCCTCCGCCGAGGCCAAGGTCGCGCGTGTAACGCCCGTCGCCAAATTCCGGACCCGGACGGACGCCTCCGGGATGGCGGCACCGGTTACGTCCGTGATGGTGCCTTGAATCACGCAGTGGAACTGCGCAAGCGCCGGGGCAGCGAAGACTGCCAGCAGCACTGAAAGGGAAAACGCAATGAGTCGTCCGGACATGTCAATCTCCTAATCTGGAGCGATCGCCTCGCTCTTTTGTGTTTTGCATTCTGCAGCAATAGCGCGCAGTATATACAGACTGCATACCCCTGTCAGCACTTTTCTTTGCTAATTGTGCGACCCTTTTTCCGTCAGCATGCAGCGCAGCGGCATGCAGGCTGCATCCCGGCTGATTACGGTTGGATCCTGCCGTGCGTTCTTGGAACGCGGCGACGTGTTCAGCAGGCTGGCCGCAACGGCCATCACCCGGCATGCAACCTGAATCCGCCGCTAGCCCGCTTATCTCACCAGTGCGCGAAGACGGACCGGGAACCGTCTGACCAGGACTCTGGGGTGCCGCCAGCGTCCGAACAGCACGGGACACTCCGCCAAACTGTCGCACGACAGCACCGATGCCATGCTGAGCCGCTATTTCGATACTTCCGTGTTCACGCAACCGGCGCCGTTCACGTTCGGCAACTTGGCCCGCACGCTGCCTGACGTCCGGGGGCCGGGCATCAACAATTTCGACATGTCTCTGGTCAAGGGTTTCCGGATCCGTGAGCGGCTGAAGGCGCAGTTTCGCTTTGAGTTCTTCAATGCCTGGAACCGGACGCAATTGGCGAATCCCGGCACGAGCCAAGGCACCGCGCAGTTCGGCGTGATCAGCAACATTTCGAACGACGCCAATCCCGCGCGCCAGGTGCAGTTGGCTCTGAAGATCGTGTTCTGACAGACCCAATTGGCCCGCTGTAAAAGCTGAGGGGCCGCAACTCCGTGGGGGAAGGTGCTTCCCGGCTACCTTCTCCGCTGAAAGCTGTGCCTGGGAGCGCGGCCGTCTCGGCTGCGGGCCCAGGAACGGCCGCCCTTCGGATCGCGGTAAATTCCTTGGTTACCAGGGCAAAGTCTTTGGAACTATGAACCCCGGCGCCGGGGCCAGAGCTTTGTGGTGAGTTCTCACATGGGACATAGCACCTGATTCTGCGGGTACCGGCGAATCCCCAGATGGCCTATGTGCGTGTACTGACAACGGTTTCTACTGCCAAACCACCGCCGGGCTCGGCCGGCCGGTAATGGAGTAGTTCGAAGCCGATCACACGTCCGGATGCCTCCTTCATGAGGACCACCTCCTCGGTGGTTTCCTCGCAGACGTGCTCCTTCTCCGGATCGTCGAGCCAGACGGTCAACGTGCCCCCGACCGCGTCGTGAATCACCTTGATCTTCTCCATATTGTTTCTCCCGCCTTGATTGCATCTGTCGGATAAGCGGTGACGAGGAAGCCCGAATCGTCTTCGCGACGGATGGCCGCGCAAAGCCAGCGGCTTTCAAGTCTCCGATAAAACAGGAGCACCTTCGTGTCCCTTCGGCTTCTTCGTACCTCATCCGGCTCCTGTAAGACCCGTCGCACCTCTCCTTCGCAGCCACTCAGAACGGGGTGTTTCCGGCCGACAATGAATTCCCAGTAGGCGCGGCTGCATCGAACAAAAACACCCACCGGCGTCAGCACTTCAAATAGCAACTCAGCCATCAATACGCCTGTCCTTAGAGTAGCATCTTGTCCGGCAATTTGGCTTGCTTTAACCGTGGCCTGATCCGCTCTGGCACCGGGACATCGCACCAGCCGTGGAGCGCCGCGAAGGCGTAGACCCGGCGTCACACCTTGTCCGGAAGCAGGTATGGCTTGCGGTAGGCGCGAGTCAGGTATTTGTTGGCCTCTTCGTCGCCCACGAACCGTTCGGTTTTCGGGTCGAAGGTGAGCTTCCTGCCGGTGCGGCAGGAAATGTTGGCCATGTGGCAGAGCGCCGCCGACATGTGGCCTTCCTCGATGTCGCAGTACAGGTTCTCTACCTTCCTGGAGCGCATGCACTCGATGAAGTTGGCGAAGTGGCTGGTTTCTTTCTCGCCGGCTTCGAGCGGCGGTCCGGGAGTGAACGAAGCCCTGGGGAAGCTGACGTTGGTGACCCGCTCGTTGACGCCGGCGGCGGAGACCTCCTGCGCGCGGTCCCGCAGCTTGAACTCGCCCAGCATCGCCTTCCAGCCGTCGGCCGACGTCAGGTAGCCGCGCGTGGCATAGAAGGTGTTCCAGGCTTCGCTGGCGGGCGCGTACAGGTTGCTGAGCTCGAAGTCGATGGTCGTGCCGTCGGCGTATTCGAAGGTTGCCGTCTGTGTGTTCGGCGTTTCCTGGTCCGAATCCCAGACGTACAGCCCGCCCGAGCAGTGCACCTTCACCGGGTGCACCCGCTTGTTCAGGCCCCACCGGGCAACATCCACGTTGTGGACGCCGGAGTTGCCGAAATCGCTCGTGGAAGTGTCCCAGAAGAAGTGCCAGCCGTAATGGAAGCGGTTCAGGTTGAATGGCCGGGAGGGAGCCGGCCCCAGGAACAGGTCCCAGTGGACGCCCTGCGGGATGGGGGAATCCTGGGCGTGCCCGATGCCGCCCCGGTACTTGACGATGTCCACCTTGGCCTTGTACACGTTTCCGAGTTTGCCGCCGTGCAGGAGCCGGATGGCGCCGCGCACTTTTGGTTCGCAGCGCATGTTCTGCCCGGCCTGCACCACGCGCTTGTACTTGCGCGCCGCTTCCACCATCTTCCGCCCTTCCACGACGGAGAACGAGACCGGCTTCTCGACGTACACGTCCTTGCCCGCCTGGCAGGCCCAGATGCTCATCAGGCCATGCCAGTGGTCGGGGGTGGCGATGGAGACCGCGTCGATTTCTTTGCTGTCGAGCAGCTTCCGGAAATCGGGCTCGGTTGCCGGCTTGTAGCCCGCCACCCGCTCGACCTCGGCCACGGCGGCCGGGAACAGCCGTTCGTCCACGTCGCAGAGCGCGGCGACACGGACGTTGGGCATCTTCGCATACGCTTCGTAATGGGAGCGGCCGCGGCCATGGAAACCGACTACGGCCACGTTGATCCGCTCGTTGGGGCTATTGGCCGCCCATCCCGTCCGGACCGCCGGGGCGGCCGCCGTGACGCCCGCAGTCAGGGCCGCATCGCGCATGAAATCACGCCGCGTAGTTGATGGCATCATGAACCTCCGTCCCGGCATTATAGCCGCTCATGGCCCGCCATTTCGGATATAGTACGCGCTCGAAGCCGCACCCTACGCCGTTGTAGGGGCCGGCTTCAGTTCGGGCCGCCTCGGGGGGCAAGTGGTCACGATGTTCTCTCGCAGGACTTTTCTCCGCTCGGCCTCGTTGGCCGCGTGTCTTCCGGCGGCGCGCGCGGCGCGTGGGGCGTCTGCGGCGCGCGGGGCCGCCGGTGTGCCGTACACCATCCGCGCGCTTACTTCCGGCCCACGGCACCACTTCTTCGGTTACTACGGCATCACGCCGTGGAACCAGTCGGGCAAGTACCTGATCTCGCTGGAGAGCGCGTTTCAGGACCACCTCCCGCGGGCGGACGAGGCGGCGGCGATTGGGGTGGTCGATGCGGTCACCGGCAAGTTCAATAAGATCGCCGAAACGCGCGCCTGGAACTTCCAGCAAGGCGCGATGATGCATTGGGATCCGTCCCGCCCCGAGACCGGCATCCTGTTCAACGAGCGGCGCGGCGAGGACATCATGTCCGTGGCGCTCGATGTGCGGTCGGGCCAGCGGCGCGAGCTGCCGCGCGCCGTCAGCGCCGTCAGCCACAACGGCCGCTGGGCGCTCTCGCTGACCTACGGCCGGCTGGCGCGCCTGCGCCCGGTGGTTGGCTACGTCGGCGCCCGCGACCCCAACCCCGCCAACCCCGCTCCCGACAACGACGGCATTTTCCTGATGGACCTGGCCTCCGGCAAGACCCGCCTGATCGTGTCCATTGCCGAGGTCTACGCCCGCCTGCTCCAGGCCCATCCCGAGATCAAGCCCCGCCACATGTGGTTCAACCACGTTTTGTTCAACCGCAACGATACGCGGTTCCTGTTCTTCGCCCGCGTCTGGAGCGTTCCCGAGGAACAGAAGAAGCAACTCGAGTCGGCCATGTTCACCGCCAACCTGGACGGCTCCGAGCTGAGGCAGGTGATCCCCTTCGGCAGGATTTCCCACTACGACTGGCTGGACGACCGCCGCATTCTCGCCACCTTTCAGATGAAGAAAGGAGAGGAGAAGTATTACCTGTTCACCGACGGCCAGGGCGACTACCGCAGCATTGGCGAGGACTTCTTCCGCGGCGGACATCCAACGTTTTCCCCGGACGGCAACTGGATCGCCACCGACGCCGGCGACGGCAAGAAGAAAGAAAAGCTCCTGATGCTGTACAGCATGAAAACCGGGGAAGGGCAGGTGCTCGGCTCTTTTCCCATGCGCGAATACATGAGCGGCGATCTGCGCTGCGATCTGCATCCCCGCTGGAACCGCGCCGGCAACGCCGTCTGCTTCGACGCCCTGGAGACCAAGGGCTGGACCCGCCAGCTCCACGTCGCGCAACTGGAGCTGTGAGCCGGGGCTGCCACAGGCCCGGGCGCCATCGCCCAAGCGCGCGGACCAGTCGTTGCGGCTATTTTTCGCCGCTGAAAAGGGGGGTGCATGGGGTGTATCACCACGTCAGCCGGGAGCAGCCGCACCGCTACCTCAGCGAGCTTGATTTCCGCTATAATGCCTGCAAGGCCCCGGACTCGGAACGGGCCAGCCTTGCGCTCAGGGGGATCAACGGGAAGCGCCTAACGTACCGGGACTCATGCAGGGGGGGCACTATAGAAAGGCAAAGGCCGTGGAATCGGAAATCCACGGCCAAGAAATCTTGAGCGGCCCAATCAGTGCGGTCGGCGGTCGCAACGCCGAACGGACAGGCTCAGTTAGGAGTGTACCACATGGCTGACCTGGATTTCGAGATCAAATCCCCGACGGGCGAAGTGTCTGCCGCGATTTTTAAAACTGCCTATTCTCACGCGCTCTGGCTCCTCGAAGAATATGACTCCGCAATGTCCGGTAAGCCTCGCGGAGTACTGCGCTGGTTCGTGAGGAAACTGAGTAGTGACGGTTCTCTGCACGTCGCATTTCGGTCTGCGGTTAAATTTAGTCGCCGCAGAAAAGACAAGGACCAAGCCGATATAGGCCCGAAGGTTACAAGTTCGCTCCTAAGCGGGCTTGACGACATCGAAACCCGATGTGTAACACCGCCGTATCTTTCTGAAATGGGCCTGGAAAAGGCCGGAGAACTGACAAAACTGATCGGCAGGGATGGCGCTACAGGATTCCGGTTCCAAGCCGACGACAGGGTTGTAGACGTAACCGAGCAATCCTCCCAAAACATACGCAAGCTGTTGCCAATTAGGCGCACGTCGATTGGTTCCGTCGAGGGGAGACTTGAGGCGATAAATCTACACCATAAACCCCGGTTCATTGTGTATCATGCAATCACGCGAAAGGCCGTGACATGCCATTTCGTAGCGGAGGAGTCTATGAACTGGGTGAAGGAACTTCTCGGTAGGCGCGTTGTGGTGTCTGGCAAACTTCACAAAAACGTGAACGGCGACACCCTGCGCGTTACGCTGGAAAAACTTGCCCCGGTTGATGAACGGAACAGGTTTGCATTGCCTTCCGACGAAGAACTCGAAGACCCTGACTTTGCGAACGCTGGATCCACCGAGGAATACATTAGGAGGATTCGTGGCGGATAAGTACCGAAAGCCCTGCTTGGATTCTTCCGTTTTCCTCGGGGGCCTTCGGAACGAGATCGCCGGAGGAATCAAGCGCAGCGTTGTGTTTCGGTGCTTATGGGAAAACGCCAAGTCGGGGGCCTTCCCTGTTTTTATATCTGCTATCGCAATAGCGGAGGTTTACAAGAAACGCAGGTATGAGACTGGAAGCGGCCCGATGCTAGACGAGTTTCTCGAATGCATAAACGAGCCGTTCGTAGAAGTCATCGAGGTTGACAGGGAAACAGCTCTCCAAGCTCACTATCTCTGCCGGAAGTTCGCCAAAAACAAGCTGTTGCCGAACGACGGCATTCACTTGGCCTGCGCTCTTCGGGCCGGATGCGACGTTCTGCTTGCCTGGGATGGGCCACTCGTATCGGTGATTCATGGGGACATCAGGATTGAACCGCCGCAGATTCTCGACCGTACGCTATTCACAGAGTGCGAGATTGCAACGCCAGAGGAAGAACAACAATACAAGAATCAGTGCGCTAAAGAGCGCGGAGAGGTGATCGATGACGGGAAACAAGAAGCCGCTATCACTCCACCCACTTCGGTTCAAGGAAGCGGTAGCGGACCTGCTCAAAATCAGGCCAGAACCGAAGGGGAAAGGACTGAAGGGAAGAAGGAAGATGCGTAAACCTTAGCGCACGGTCTAACTGGCCAAGTTAGGAGTGTACAAACATGGGCGTCGGTGACTTAGCAATCCACCTCTTCTCGCCTGCGAAACTTGCGTACATGGCGTATGTGCTTGTGGTCGTGCTGGGAAAGACTGGACAGACCACCAAATGGGAATTTGGAATAGTCTCCGGTCTGTTTCTACTCGTTCAGATCGCGCACGACGACTACCTTAGAATCTGGTTGAACCGAAAGGCAGAGAAATAAGGACGTGAGCGAGGGACGGGACTCGCACCCGCAACTCCCGGGGGTCAGCCGGGTGGTTTGCCATTAAGCCTACCCACTATAAGCATATTGCCTGCCCTTGGGTTTGTCAAAGGGATAACACCGACTTTATTTGCTTTGTTTTCAACGGGAGCAGGCCATGAAAACGCTTCCAGACTTGACACGTATGCTATAATGAAATTATGGGGACAGTGTAATAATTTCAGAGTTTCTCGGCTCCGGCCAATAGATAACCATTAAAGTAATGGCTGCGGTCAGGTAAATATAACAAAATAAAGGAAGCGAAAATAGACACAGCCGTCCTATAATCCATTAAAACGGCCAATTAAACAACGGAAAATGGACGGTCGGCGCCGGGAGCGCGGGGCCGGCGCTGCCCCCGGTCGCCGCTGCCACCGCACCGCGAGGTATAATAATAGAAGTTAGCCGGGTTTTCGCGCTCAAGGAAGGGAGTCACTCCATGGCACGTTTTCCACGTTTGGTGTTGGCGGTGGCCGGCGTTGGCCTGCTGCTGGGCTCGTTGCAGGCCGACACGCTGCGGCTGAAGGACGGCCAGGTGTTGCAGGGCCGGTACGTGGGCGGCACGCGGAACAACATCAGCTTTCAGGCCGACGGGCAGGGCGAGCCCGCCGACTACCCCGTCAGCCAGGTTTCCTCCATCACCTTTGGAGCACCGGCTGCCGCGGCTGCTCCGGCGCCCCCGCGGCGTTCGCTCGAAACTCGACCGCCCACGACGCTGCAGGCTCCGAACCTGTCCACTTCCACGGACCGCATCACGGTCCCGGCGGGCACGCGCCTGCTGGTGCGCATGATCGATAGCATCGATTCCGACAGAAACCGCATCGGCGACCGTTTCCGGGCCATCCTGCAGGAAAACTTGGTGGTTGAGGGGCGGATCGTGGCGCCGAAGGGGACCGATGTGTACGGGCGGCTGGCGGAGGCCCGGGAAGCGGGCCGCCTGGCCGGCCGCTCGGAACTGAAGCTGGAGCTGACCGATATGGTGCTG